>ERZ857629.1628-NODE-1628-length-23762-cov-5.001687_pt1 | contig 23762 bp, 34 predicted proteins | sample MGYA00519700_ERZ857629 | MGnify/ENA primary metagenome ERZ857629 (study PRJEB31778, sample SAMEA3449351) | human gut metagenome | biome: human gut; feature: human-associated habitat; material: faeces | place: United Kingdom | collected 2010/2012 ...
ACTGTTCTTATGAGATTCTTCAAAGCAAGTGAGAAGACCACTCATAAAATTACTTTAGAGTTTTTGATGAATGGTAATTCAGTAAGTACAATTTTATATACGATTGAAAGTTATAATGAGTATAGTGGAAAATATGAGTTTAGAGATGAGGGGCTAAAGGTTATCCCATTAAGTGCAATTTATAATGCAGAGAATAGAAATCTCAAATTTTGCGCGCGAATCATCAAGTCTATCTATGATGAGTTTATGGCGACTGATTATGAATGATTGATAATCAAATTTTGACTTTTTAGAAAATATTTGATATAATATTTATAGAAAGTGAGAGAGATAAAACACTTTCGCTTTTCGTGCCCTCACGTTAGAAGGGTGTTTGGTGACTACACTCAATAAGTCATACGGTGGTTTCGCGGTTCCATCGGGTAACATAAATAAACCGCGGTGAATATGCTGGATTGGTGGAATTGGCAGACACGACAGCTTCAAGTACTGTTGTCGAAAGACGTAGGGCTTCGAATGCCCTATCCAGCACCATGACCTCTCCCTGAGAAATAGGTGGGGTCTTTCCTAAACCAAAACCGACTCTGCGCGCAGAGCAACTTGAAAGGAGTATTTATGAAGTATTCTATTGGTGATATGGTGTATAACAAGGACTATGGTATTGGTCATGTCTCTCAGATTGACGAGAAGAATCGTGACTTCACTTACCTTGTGAAGTTCAAGGGTCATGCTATGGCTTGGCTGAGCGAGCGAAAGCTTAGTGATGTTCAGGAGCCAGTTGAAACTGATGCTTCTCCTGTGCTCGCTTCTGCTACCTAATTCATAACTCACTCTTTGCGGCCTTGTGGAAACTGCTTCAACTTTTGATAGTGATTTGTAAAATTTTTGTGGATTTTACACAAAGCCGCAAGAGTGAGAGAATAATCAAAGGTTACTACAACTTTGGACTGCGCGCGAAGTGTAAGCCAAATATCGGAGAAAATAACCATCAAAATTTGATTTCTTCTGAAAAATCTGATATAATTATTATAGAAAGTGAGAGGAGAATATAAATGAACTTTGGTAATTTCTATACCCCTATTGACGAAAATGGCAATCGCACTGGTGAAATTTATAAGTGCATTGGTTTTGCTCATGACTATCTCCAGTCTGATAATGACCTCGTCCTCATGTGTAAAATCAATGACAATGGTTTTGTCGGTGATGTAGTCTATGTGACCATTGAAACTTTCATGTGTGATTTCGAGGAAATGAAGTAATGGATAACGAATTATACAATTATTCTGATAGGGCTTTTAGCCCTGATGCTCCAATAGTGTGGAGTAGTGATGTGTGGGAAGAGATGAATGTTCCACCTTCTTGTCGGAATTGTAGTAACCACCCCATCAATGGTGGAAGTGGTATTTGTTGGTGTGTATTGGGAGTGCCAGAGATTAGGTAAAGAGAATTATTTGTCGCCGTAGTGTAATTGGCAACATAGTGGTCTTCCAAACCGCAGTTACGAGATCGTGGCTCGCCGGCGGCTCCATCTACCGTTACGACGGTAGAGTTTCTCTTTCCCCCTTTCCTTCCTGCCCTGGCAGACGGCATTGTAGTCTGCTACCTTATATGGGTCTGTAATTCAAAGGAAGAATATATGCCTTTTAAGCATACTACGACGGATCGTTACCGTCCAGACCCACCATAGACGTTGAATGGGGCGTCTTCAAAACAAGCTCATTCCCATGGTTACTACTTCTTGCCGTAAAGTAGCGGGTGAAATTCTCGATAGCTGGAGTCTGGATTTTTACGCTATCTCTGTTGACATGGGGCGAAAGCGGTTAGTCAGAATTAAATGAGGAAACAATGTCATTAATCTCTACCAGTAAATTTTATGGGACAATAGCTTATGAGGTCTGAGCACTGGTCTGAAAAACCAGAGGGTGATGGATCGTTACCATCTTGTCCCACCAGAAATTTATGGAAGTGATTTTATGCCAAAGGCTTTGGATATTACTGGGCAAGTTTTTGGTAATTTGAAAGCATTATCAAAAGAGCCAAGTCAGTCTGGAAAAACTTATTGGTTATGTGAATGTTTGTTATGTGGAAATAAAAAAGTAGTTCAAACAAGCCATTTAGTTCAGGGGAATATAAAAAGTTGTGGATGTATGCCTTTAGAAAATAATTTTTCAAAAGTAGGGTTACTTGAAGAACGAATATGCATACTTTGTAAAAAACCTTTTATTCCAAATGTTGCTTCAAGAAGATATTGTTATGAATGTTCGCCTAAAGGTTTGCCTTCTAAGGATGGTTTACGTTTTAGGAAAAGAAAAATAAAAAATATGCTTATTGAATATAAAGGTGGTAAATGCCAAAAATGTGGGTATGATAAATGTCAAGGCGCTTTACAATTTCATCATAGAAATCCCCAAGAAAAAGAATTTGGTTTGAGTAATTTCAATCTTAATGATACAAATTTTTCAATAGAAAAAATCTATGAAGAAGTAGATAAGTGTGATTTATTATGCGCTAATTGTCATTTTGAAGTTCATTATAAAGACAATGACGATATGGGAGATTAGTTCAAAGGTCAGAACGGGTGACTTATAATCGCCTAATTTTCGTTCAAGTCGAAAATCTCCTACCACTTCAAAATTTGACAAATCTTCAAATTTTTGTTATACTATATACATAAACTAAGAAATGATTTCTAAAACTCGAAAGGAGAACGACATATATGACTACTGTTACTCCCGCGCTTCAGAGCGCACTTCTCAATTTGTCCAATGTTTATGTTCCCTCTGCACGTGGGCAGAATCAGACTCGTGGTACTTATTATACCTTTGAGGACTTTCTTCAGTGCGGCATTATGCTCATTACTGCTAATGGTAAGCTTTATAATAATTATGTTATGGGTGATGATGCTGCGCAGATTTTTGCGACCTATGATGTCACTCATGACGCTATCCAGACTTTCCATAAGTCTTGGGAGAAAGTCGCTAATGAGGATTATGTAACTCTGCTTGCTGAGCAGATTGCGCATTATTTCTCTACTTATGGTCTTGAAGCTGCGGGTTATCGTGCGCTTCCTTTGGTTCCTGTTGAGGAACTAATTGCTGATCCCAATGCACGTCCGTCCTTCAAGTCATTTCGTCCTGTCCTCATTATGAGTTCTGTTGGTGCGCAGAAGGTAATTGATGCCACTCTGAAAGCGACTAAAGCTCCTCATCGTATGAAGATGAAGTATTATGAGGAGTATGTGAAGAATACTACTCTGGTTGATAGTGACATTGCATCCTTTGAACTGCGTATTATGTGGTATAAGAAGCATGATGCTGTTCCTCAGAATGGACAGGATTTCATTCGTTATGCTCTATATACTCTGACTGGTGCTACTCTCATTATCAAAAACAATCGTACTATTTGTTCTCTCAAGCGTGCGATTTACAATAATGATACGGCTTATAATCTGCTGTCTAAGGCCGATATGATTGAGTGTGCTAAAGTTTTCCATCGTTTCAAGCCTTTCTTCCTTGCTTTCAAGCAGGAAGAGCGTTGTAAGCCTCTGGTAAATCGTATTCGTCGTCTGGCAGAGACTTATCATAAGCCTTTGAGCGATGTGTCGATTCAGAATTTCAGTAAGCTCTATAATGAGGGCCGTATTGTTGAGTGTCAGCATTTGCTCAAGAATACTTCCATGCGTAATCTCATCAAGCTCCACAATTTTTATTATGACCGCTCGCTGATGGTGAAAAATAATAATACCGGCGCTTTCAATATTCGCAATGGCAAGGTTCATATTGAGGAAGATTGTAAAATCGGTGCTCCTACTGCTGTTCGTCGTAGTATTGTTGATGCCATGATAGCAAAGGCTAATAATATCTATGAGGATAAGATTTTCTATATCCCCGATTACATTTCCTATACTGCGCCGACCACCGAGAAGCAGTTCCTTGGTGCTATTCCTAATGGCACTATTGTCTGTGGTCCCCAGGATAAGGCATTTTCTGCGGCGATTTGCTGGGATAATTATAAGGGTCGTCGTACTGATCTCGACCTTCACATGGTTGGTGTTGATAGGTCTTATGGTTGGAATAGTTATTATCGTGATAATGATGAGAATGCTGTTCTCTACTCTGGCGATATGACTGATGCAACTTATGGTGCGGCAGAAGCATTTTACTTCAAGCCGAACGGTCGTGACTTTGTACTGACTGCTAATAACTTTACTGGTGAAATTGGAGTTCCCTTCAAGTTCTTCATTAGTGAGTCTAAGCCGGTACAGAGAAATTGGATAAATGGTACTGCTACTCCTCCTATTGATGTCGAAACTGCCATGTTCCCACCTATTCCTTTGAATTTCCCTGACCCTAATGGATGTACTCTTGGTATGTTTATTGGTAATGACTTTGTATTTTACAATGGCTCGTTGGATATGGGAAGAGTTCCTGACCGTTCTCGGTATCCTGACTTTATCAAGGCTATGAAGCGTAAGCTCGGTAGCATGATGACTCTCAAGAGTTATCTGATTCTTTGCGGCGCGACTGTTGTAGATAATCTGGATATGCTGACCGAGGAAGAGCAGAAGAAGGTTGTTGACCTTTCTCCTGAGAATTTGACTACCGAGACTCTTATGAATCTCGTGGACATTGATAAGTAAATAGCTTTCAAACTGGCAAATGGAGTTCCTTGTTCTATAAAATTGCCGAAGGGAATGTTAGAGCCTTGGCCTGCCTTGACGATAACTTTCCGTTGGCGCCTACATAACACTCCTCGCCGGTATGAATATTGTCAGCAAAAATAGTTCCTTATAACAGGTGAAGAATACTATTCGCTGACTCTCCGCGCAGAAGCAGTTCCTTATTAATACAAGAACAAATATGTTAGATACTGCTCGCGTAGTCACCTCCTTTTGCCGCATAAAGAGTTCCTTACTCCATTTTTACTTGAAATAAAAATTTATTACTCTTCGCGGCACTCCTCTCAATAATTATAGCAAAGAGAGTTCCTTTAGCCCATAATGGGCATTAGACTGCTAATCTAACTTGACACTCTCCGCTATAACTTATCTCGCAAAAGAACTTCCTTACTAATGAATATTTGGGTTATTTATGACAGTTCTCGCGAGTTATAATTTGATTTTTACTGGAAATTTTGATATATTATTTATAGAAAGTGAGGGAAAGAAATGAAGTATTATTCTGATGTACTTGATAAGTTCTTTGATTCTGAGGACGAGTGTCTTGCGGCTGAGAAGGAAAATGATATTCAGTCTAAGAAAGATGCTCTGCGCGCAGAGAAAGAGGCTGAACTCAAGTCTCTCCGAAAGGATGTTACTCGTCTTCGCCAGGAACTCGACTGCGCGTTGGAGAAGTTTTATGCGGCACAGCACGAGTATTTCAATGACTACAATCGTCTTTATCCAAGTGTAGAGAATGAGGGTGAGAATGAGACACCTAATGAGTGTGCGGGTTGTGACTATTATGATAATTGTGACCATGAACCCACGGGTAAATCTGACAATATTTATATGAAGTATTTATATCCTTTGAAGGAGAATTATCCTCATTTGTGGGATTTATTCTATGGAGGCGAGTGATATGATTAGTAGTTCTATTAGTAATTCATTTCCATGTATGGGGTGTACTCATTCTGGTGTTTGTAAGTATGAAGAGAGTGTTATGAGTTTTTGTCGCTCTAATAATACCGCTCCGGCTATTGATTGCTTGTCTATTGAATACAGATGTAAGTATCAGCAAAAGACTTATGCGACCGCTTTGCGCGCAGACCAAATCAGTTACTGTAATACTACTTCTAAGCCTTATACCACAGATTCTAGTTCACAATGTTTGACCTAAAATTTGACAAAATCTAAAATTTCTGATATAATATATTCAGAAAGTGAGAGGAAAACTTAATCTCCTCAATATGGCAGAGAGGGTGTTGGTTCCCAGACGAGACTCATAACCTTTTGAGGTGATAAAATTGGCTTATATTTACCAAATAGTAAATGATATAAATGATAAAATTTATGTTGGTAAAACTTATTTTAGCATAGAAAGACGCTTTAGAGAACATTGTTATGATTGTTATCGTTATACAAGTGAATCTCGTCCATTATATCATGCTATGCGTAAATATGGAGTAGAACATTTTTGGATAGAATTATTAGAAGAAACTGATAATCCTGAAGAAAGAGAAAAATTTTGGATAAAAGAAAAGAAAAGTTACGAAATGGGTTATAATGCTACATTAGGCGGAGATGGAAAATGTTATATTGACCATGAAGCAGTAGCAAAGGATTGCATAAATTTCCCTTATATGACTAACAAAGATTTAGCTAAAAAATATCAATGCTGTCCTGAAACAATAGGTCTAATTAGAAAAGAATATTCTTTAGAAAATAATAACAGTCCTCAAAAGAAAATGAGAGAAGAAACTAAAAAAGAAGTTTATTGCTTTGATAAAGAAGGAAATTTTATTCAAAAATTTGAAGCAATAGCAGATGCGGCACATTGGTTAGCAGAAAATAATATAACTGTTCTTAGTAGTGGTGTTAGAAGTCATATTTCTGAAGCTATGAGGGGAATAAGAAAATCTGCTTATGGATATATTTGGAAAGATAGTTTAGATTAGACTCGAATCGCTAATGAGAGTATAAATAACTTAGCAACCATGGTCTGTATTGGGCGACCATATAAACCCCAATCTTGGATAACATTGTTATTCACTGTCATTGTTATCTGCGCCCTTGAATTTGTGTCTTGACTCCTGGTTGAATGCTGTCCTGGGTAGTATTCTTAGGTGCTCTTCCACAGTTATTGCTTTTCTGTCCCAGGAAGGTGGCGGTCACTCCAAAAGCGGACTCGAATGGTTGGTGAGAGTATAAATAACCCAGCTACCAACAGATGTGGCGGAAAAAGTAGACGCAGCAAGGGTATGCGATTTTAGCAAGTATTACTAATGCACAACTATTGGGGTTCAAGTATCTACCTCGGACGGTCATAAAGCTCGTAATATACTACTAAAGTCCTGTGGGGTGTAAATCCTCACCATCTGTACTATTGAGACAGACTTTCTCTCCTAGCCAAAAGTAAAGTCCGGTGCGCGGCCGTGATCGTGGGAATGGTAGATAAGCCTTAGTGTGCTACCCGTTTTACTATGAGTTCTTTATGCGTTATAAACGTGACTCTTGGTTGGAAGTATCCTGAACTTTCCCCGTCCACGCGGTGATGTGGCGTTTGCTCAATGTATTCACCGATAAAATGCGTTGAAAGTGTGAGTAGTAACTTGGAACTACTTCCGAAAGTAACGGTTAGATTACTCAACTTGAGAGACACAAGTTGACACAAGGAGAGTGGCACTCTCCATGTCTCCCCACGCAACAACACGCGCGGGTTGTATGTGGGAAATAGTCAACCATATACATTAGTTGTGAGTGTAAAAATCTTTCTGCGCGCAGAGCGTAGTAAAAACTCTCCAAAAGAACTATGTCAAATGGACGACTCTAAACGAGGTAAAGAAACAGAAGTAGAGAGTAATCTTTTATGGCTTACTTCTGGTAAGAGCTGTGGTGTGGTTGAGGAATATGGGCGACGATACACCGAAATGCGGAGTTAGCGACATATTGTGTAGATTAGGGTTGATAAAGACAGAGACATAGTTTATTTTGTGCTTCCTTTCCGCACTCGCGGGATGACAATAAGATACTGGCATACAAAGTAAAGGAGGGCTACGATTGATTCGCGGCCCTCTTTTGCTTACCCAAATTACTATACTTTTTAGTAGGAAAAATTACTTAGTAATAAGAGGTTATAAAGTTATAACCTTTTATATATAAAATCTAAGGAGGGGACTTATGGATAACTTATTTGTATCTATCCCTGAACGCGCGAATTATTCAGTTGCTGATCCAGAGTTACTATTCTATTATGAGGACCTGAATGAACGCGTGTGGAATTTAGTATCAGAAGTAGATGATAGTCTTTTGGACTTCGCGCGGCACGTGATTAGATGGAATAGAGAAGACCGTGGAATTCCTGTTGAGGAACGTAAACCCATTCGGTTGTATATCAATAGTCCGGGCGGAGACCTTACTATTTATGAAACAGTAAAAGATGTCATTGAAATGTCTAAAACTCCTATTATTGGTATCGTTCTTGGAATGGCTTATAGTGCTGCGGCATTATTACTTTTGTCTTGCCATGAACGCTATATGTTGAAGTCAAGCAAACTTTTACTACATTGTGGTTCTGGGCAGTTCCAAGGAGAGTTCAGTTCAATTATCAATGCTGTTGCTGATTATCAATCTCAAGTTGAAGCATTTATTGACCGTATTATTGAAAAAACAACTTATGATGAAGAGACGGTCACATCAAATATCGCCTCCGACTGGTATATTGATGCTGAGGAGGCTCTTGCTCATGGCGCGGCAACAAAAATTGTCGATGATATTGATGAATTGCTATAAGGAGAATTGAATGGATTATACTGGTTATAAGAAAGTTATTCTAACCGACGATGAACTCGCGCGTATTTATCAGGAATGTAAGTGTGACAAAGTTGACTTGGTTGAGAATGAGTATCTGGCAGTTATGAATAAAGATGATGAAGTAGTTGATAAGTTCAAGATGAAGAATGGAAAGATTGTGAAGATTCCATATTGCACTGTTGGTATAAAGTCATTAGAAGCCATGAAACCGCGCAATCTTGAACAGTATTTTGCTTTTGACTTACTAAAGAATGATGATATTCCAATCAAGTTGGTTACTGGACGTCCTGGTTCGGGTAAGACAAGCGCCATCGTTCATGCAGCACTCGAACTTCTTGATAAGGGCAAGTATGACCAAATTGTTTGGATTCGTAATAATGTTGAAGTTCGTGACACGACCCCGCTTGGCGCATTGCCGGGCGACGAACGTAGTAAACTACTTCCATACGTTGGCCCATTTATTGATGCGGCGACTGAGGAAATTACTAATGAAATGCTTGATGATGGTCGTTTGCTAGTAATGCATCTTGGTTATCTGCGTGGTCGTGACATTCGTAATTCAATTATTATTTGCACCGAAGCAGAAAATCTGTCTAAACAACATATTCAGTTGATTATGGGTCGTATTTCAGAAGGTTCTGTTCTTATGATGGATGCAGATTTGAAACAACGTGATAAAGATATTTTTATCAAGTCTCGTGGTATTGAAACTATGATTGAAAGACTGCAAGGGCATACTCTATTTGGGTATGTTCATTTGGTAAAATCTGAACGTTCACCTGCTAGTGCAATGGCTGACTTACTCGACGACTAACTAACTTCGGGCGGCGTCTCTGCGCGCCGCCCATTTTTATGGAAGTGATGAAATGGCTAACCTAATGAGTGATAGTTTAGAACGCACTCAATACAAATTACTTGCTAGTAAGTTTGTTTTTTACAAACAATTAGAAGATTATGGTGAAGGCACAGTCCAACGCTCTCTATATGATAATGCTATTGCTAATGGCGAAGCGGCCTTCTCCATAAATAAACCTGAATCACGCGCTGCCTTCATCGCTTCTCAACTTCGCGCGATGTCGAAAAATGAAGCAATGAAGGACATAAAGTTACTCAACACTTACTTCGGCGGGAATTATAATATTGATGATATGTATAATAAAGATATTGGAAAACAAATCACCATTGCTCTCAATGAAGCACTCAATTTGAAGGACATTTTTCGGCGCAACTGTGAACGAATTATCAATGAAAAAGGTGATAAACGTGCAGTAAAAGTAACTATTTCGTCTGTTATGGAGAGTTATATGCTTACTGCGCTAAGAAATAGTTGGACTACTATTTTAAATCATATTATGAATCGCTTGGCAAATAGTGATGGGGATTATTCTATTGAGAAAGCAATCGAAGATGAATTCAATTCTGAGTATATTGAAGAAGTTATTGAACGCGCGCTAGATAAGGCATTGTCATCTCCTACTTGGACTGATGGAACTGATAATCCATTCAAGGAATTGGCAGACTATTTGAATACTCATAGTGAACGTAAAAACTATATTATCAAACAGATGTATGATTATTTGGGTATAACTGAATTGAAAAACAATATGATAGAAAATATCAAAGACTCTGAACAGTTGAAAGGTTTTAGAGGAAATAAAAAAATGAATTTGACAACTTCTATCAAAAGCGGCGCTAAAAAGAATCAAGGACTTATGGGAGAAGTCCTGTCGATGATAACTACTGAAGCCGCGATGAACTTACATTCTAAAAATGTGCAATTCACAGCAGAACAAGTTGGTGGAGTCGGCGCAAAACCTGACGTGGCATTTGGAATAGAACTAAAAGTAAAAACAACTCAAAATATTATGGAGAATAAGAGATTCAAAGATAAGAGTAGAGAGACTAACCGAAGAAGAGCTATTGATATAAATGAGCATTTGAAGAGACTTGATAAAGGTATTCTTATTTATTCAAATGTAAAAGACTGGTCACTTACTGAAAGCTTCAAACAAAAGGGATTTTCTACTGGTAATGGTATGAAATTAGATACTTACGCGGGCGTAATGAAGAAAACAAAAACAAATGACTTCATTGGTGCTATCGCTAACGCTATGAAAGATGCTGTTTTTGGCGATGAAAAACATAGGCAAGCAATTTTAGAAATGATAACACAAGATATGGCTAACTTCTTGTTTGATGATGTTTATACTGTTGGTAAGAAAATGGTAGACAAAGGCGCAACTGCGGTGCATTTGATGAATTTGGACGGGATTTATATCCCTGTGTCATATTTGTTGTTGCTTTTGGCTGAAGCATTTGAAGAAGAAAATAAAAGAAATTATAGAGATGTATTCTATCCAACAATCAAGTATCCAAGTATTTTATATCCTACTGGTGGAGAAGGCCATAAGGATGAGAATGTTTGGACATATGAAGATTGGAAGAGGCAAAAAGAAGACGCATTAGATAAAATTGTTATCGGTGCTCATTTTGCGCGTAGTTTAGACGAGATTGTAAAGGATTTGGTAGGTAAAAGATAATGCGAGCAATAAACAAAGAAACATTAGTTAGACTGGCATCAGGTTATACCTGGGACCCCATTCCACGGGAAGTAATAGATTATTGGATGAAGATGTATGGGAAGAACATCACTATCGAACCCGAAGAAACCAAAGAAGCTAATTCTTCTCACACTACGCGCGCCTGCGATCCAAAATCTGAGAGTGACCCCGGGTCATCGAACGTCCAATCGACCGGCGGCGCGCAAGAGTGTGAGGAAAACACAACTTCAAATAATGAGAATGAAGAGGGCTGAGAATTATCTCGGCTCTCTTTTTGTCAAATTTGAAATTTTTAGAAATATATGATATAATATATATAGAAAGTGGAAAGAGAGGAATTTAGTATGTATAAGTCCAAGTCAAAGTATTCAGCACAGCAAGATGCTATTATCGAGGGTTGCGCGATGGTCAAGTTGGCAGAAGCAACTGATGCAATTACACTTGACGAGATTATCAAGGGTGAGCCACTTCTTACTGGTGTGACCACTCAGAAACTCGCACGAGTTATGATGAAGTTCGTTGATATGGGATTCGTGGTGAAGTCTAAGCGACGTGATGGTAAGATGGTATATAAGACGGTCGCACGGATGGAAGAAGAGGGGTATGAGAGAGACCCCATTACACATTTGTATGGAGGAGAATGGGCATGACTGACTTGAAATATTACATTGGCAATACAGTTGAGGAGACTGTTATGGTGACTCCTGATGACAGGGCAATTTATTTTGATACGGAAGAGGAAGCACAGTCTTTCTTTGACAATTATCTCACACCTGAAGATAAAGAAATCGCTATTGTTGTTCATTGTATTTTGTTTTACGATGGCGGCTATGTAAGTTGGAAAGAGTATGCAAAAGAATTGGAAGAGGAGTAAATATGGAAATTCAGAAGTTCATTGAGAGCCATGATAACTGGGAGACTTTGCTTGCAGAGCCTCCTTACTCTCTTTCTATCAAGAAAGAGAATGACTTTGTTATGTTCAATTATAATCTGCTCAATTCTGATGTGACTATTCCGCTTGTCCGTGAGTGCCGCGGTTTGATTCTTGAAAAGGGAAGTTGGAAGGTTGTTTGCCGTGGCATGGACAAGTTCAGTAATGCCCATGAGAGTGATAGTGACTTGGACAAAATTGACTGGCAGACCGCGCGCGTTCAGGAAAAAGTTGATGGAACTTTGATTTTTGTTTGGCATTATGATGACGGATGGCACGTTTCGACCAGAAGCAACATTGATGCGCATAATGCGCCGCTGAATGTCGGTGGATTTGAAACGTTTTATGACTTGTTTGTTGATGCGGTGTTCAAGAAGTTTGATTATCTTGAAGACTTCTTTGATACTTTGGCGCCAGCATTTACTTACTGGTTTGAACTGGTAAGTCCGTATAACCGTATTGTTGTGCCTTATGAAGAGTCTAAACTCTATTTCCTTGGTTGGCGTTGGAAGGGTAGCGATATGCAGGAACTCTATCCTGGAGACTCGGCAATGACAAATTATTTTGATACCCCCAAGATCTATCCTTTCCATAACTTCAATGAAGTTTGCGCGGCCGCGCGGAATATGGGATGGGATGAAGAGGGTTTTGTTGTTTGCGATGCTCAGTTCCATCGTATCAAGGTGAAATCTTTTACTTGGGTCGCGGCTCACTACCTTCTCAATAATGGTGTTCAGACTGATGAGCGATTGGTAGACATCATTCGTAGCGGCGAATCGGCTGAGTTCTGTGAGTATTGTCCTCAGTATGCTGAGCGGCTGTGTGAAATTCAGTCTTTCATGGAGGAATTTGCGCGCGATGCGGAAGCTTATGCCCATGCTTACATCTACATGGTAAAGGAACAGAACCTAACTCGCAGCGAATATGCCCTGCGCGCGAAGAGAGACAACGACTGGTGTTTTGACTATCTCATGTGGGCGTTTACTCAAGTCTATGGAAATTCTCATGGCTATGTTGGTGATGGGGATTATAGTTTCAAGAAGTATGATGAACTCAAACTGCGGTCGAAGGATTGGGTAAAGACTTATAAAAGGGAGAGAGGATAACTTTCTCCTTTTTACCAGTCAAATTTGAAATTTTCTCAAACTTATTATATAATATATATAGAAAGTGAGAGGAGTGGTAATATGAATATTGACTCTTTGCGCGAACAATATATGCCTATCTTCGACCAGATTCGTAAGTTGCCTGAGTTTGAGGAGTTCGTTGAAAATAGCAACATTGATACTTTCAATACTCTCTGGTCAGCAATTCGCAAGGCCGAACTTTTTGATTGTTATTGCGATACTGGTGAGACTAAGGGCGTTATTATCCCTTATGACGATGATGTAGTCCTCAAGTTCCCACTTCTGACTCGCTGTAAGAATTTTGACTACTGTCGTGCCGAAGTGCGTAATTATCGTGCGGCGGAGAAGGCTGGCGTAGCACAGTATTTCGCTTGGACTGATAAACTGTTTGATGTATATAGTGAGCATGGGTATTATCCTATCTATGTCATGGCTCAAGTAGATTGTGACGAAGAAGCCATTACTGATATGATGGTGCAGACTTTCTGTGAGAATAACAGAAATCCCGAAGATGAAGATGTTGACGAAGTTGATGAAGATGCTCGCCAAGATTATGAAGACCGTTATAATTCTGCCTGCTCTGGTTCTACTGAAGGCGTTGATGAATGGTTTCAGTCCACTCTGGATTGTAGAGAGTATGCCAAGTTAGATCAGTTTCTTTGCTTCAATGACATTGACGACATTCATAGTGGCAATCTTGGTTTTTATGATGGCTCAGTTGTCATCATTGACTACTCTGGTTATAACTTCGTTCTCGAGCATACAGACAAAGAGTGGTATGCTGCCTACGGTCTGTAATTTGTAGAGTTTGTAATGAGGAAGAGCACTTATATAATGAGGGTTCTCCCTCTTCAAATAAATAGTGAAGCAATTCACAAAGGAGGAGTAAGTATGAGAAAGCATACGCAAGCACATACCCAATCCTCAAACATTATTCTATTGGTATTTACTGTGTTTTTAGTTGTTGCTGGCGTTATAATGACAATAGACGACGCAAGCGCGGCAACCAGGTCAACCGTTCACTATAATGCTCCTGATACAGAGGTAGTTACACTCTGCGCGCAGGAGGAAGTTGTAGAAGACAACGATGGATTTGTAGATACCAGAGACCTAAAAGAGCTTCGCGCGCTGATGGAAGAGTGTGAAGCAAACATGACTGCGGCGCATGACATGGCGGAAGCTGCTCGCGTGCTTGGTTATGAAGAGAGTCACGATGTTATTGAACTAGCAACAGAAGAGTGGGAGCGTGCAAATGAACTCTATGTGCGCTATAAAGAAATTTATGATGAAGAGAACGCTATTTGGGTTGCGCGCGCAGAGGAATATCCTGTTGCGACCTATGTATGGCAGTTTCTCGACGATGCTGGGTATAATGACTATATCATTGCCGGCATTATTGGTAACATGATGGTTGAGTGTGGCGGTCATACCCTTGCACTCCAACCTTATATCTACTCTATTGATGGTTATTATGGCCTCTGTCAATGGAGTCGTGGGTATCAAGATCGAGTGGGCGATACTGATACTGAATATCAATGTCAGTTTTTGCTGGATACTATTGTCTACGAGATTGATACTTATGGTCATTTATATAAACGAGGCTTTGATTATTCCAGTTTTATCAGTCTCACGAATGAAAAAGACGCGGCACTTGCTTTTGCACGGAGCTATGAACGCTGTGGATTTATATCTTATGGTGCGCGAAGAGCGTGTGCTACAACGGCCTATAATTACTTCGTGGAATGAAGTAAGATAAAGAATAATGTTTGAGGGAGACGGCGCGCAAGCGTCGTCTTTTTCTAATTTGAAATTTTCTGAAAATTTTGATATAATTATTATAGAAAATGAGAGGAGAAGGATTATGTGGAGAGTTATTTTTAGTGTATATATGTTCGCGGCATTGTTTGATATTCTGTTTTTTATCAAGACCATACGCGATTGCGCGCAAATGGTGAAAGATGAACTTGTGGAACTGGAAGATAATATACACACTATTCCTGGGTGGGAAGATTTTGAGATTTCGACACATTTTAGAGTGAGATGGCTCCAGTCGTATAGATATTTTCTTGTTTCCTTGTTTCCTATTGTGAATTTTACATTTATGTATTCTTTTTTGGCTAAGCCTGACATATTTAGGAAGATGTTTTATATGAATTTCAGAGCAATAGCAGAGAATACGGTCAAGAGTATGATGGAAAGATTAGGAAAGGAGGATGAAACTAATGACTGTGAATGAGGCATTGAAGTTATGGGATTATCGAGATTTTGGTATTGCTCTATGGTATAATTCTGGTTCTGCGCGCGAAGTGGAACTTTTGTATTATGGGAATGCGATGGATAAAATGCCCAATGACTATGGAGATTTGGAGTTTGTAAGTTTTATTCGGAATCCTAGGATTTTGTATATGTTTGAGAATGATACTAATTTCATTCATATCAAAGTAGAGTATAAAGAGAAGAAAGAATTAGACTACAAAGAACTTTGGGAAGATTTGTATGAGTTTGTGGAAAATGGGGCTATGTATGGCTCAACTACAGATTATCATACTATCTGGACTCTTATGGATAAAATGGCTTCTGAGAATGCAGACGAAGATACTAAATCTTATCCCATTGAAACCGTCCTGCGCGCAGTAAGAAAGATAGGCAAGGAATATGAAGCAGATAATGCTGCGGCCGCAGTCAGTTTCTTGATTGTCACATTGGGAGATTTGTCTCGTAAGGGTTATGAAACTGTTCTGCGTGCGAATGAAAAGTGGTATGTAATTGGCAATGATAAAGAAACTGCAATCAATTTTAGTGGTTGTATCATCTTGAACTGGTTATGGAGTAGAAATAGATTGGAGGAAAAAGAATGAAGTTCTATGAGTGCAAGGTTGAATATTTTGACGATGGTGCAGAGGACAATACTAGCGTATGGCTTGGATATGTCTGCGCAAGTGACTATAGCGATGCCGCAAAGAAAGTGTGTGATGCGTGGGAAGATGTAATTCTTAGTATGAGTCTATTAGAGACTGAATGTGTAGACTTGCTTGACTATGATGCTTGTAAGGATTTTTATTGGAAGGAGAAGTAACTATGATTTGTAAGCGTGCGAAGAAAATCAAGAGAGACATCAATCGTTCAATGCGTCGTATGAATCAGAATATTGTGAATGATGATCTCTGGCGTGGTAGATTCGAAGTTCGCATGGAGCAGTTTCAGTATCGTTGGTATGAAGATAAGAGCGGTATTGATGCTCATGTGCTTCTGCGTTATACTGACCTCAAGACCGGTAAAGTTTGGAGAAAGTGGTATAATGATATTGAATTGTCTTCTCATTTCGGTGGTTGGCATCTGTTTGTAGATATGAATAATTTCATCGTCGAGGAATGCAAAGTTTGGGACATGGATAGAGATGATCCTAATCATCCGCGTAATGACAAGACTGTGTATAGGAGATAATTATGACTTACGAAGAGTTTATGGAGTTCGTCAAGGGTTATGACGAGTTCAATAGTTATGTGAATAGTCTTTATGAGTTGGGCATGGTGACTGATACTTGTCCTATTATGGAGATGTTCAGTTACTATGCTAAGGCGATTTGCAAGAGTTTCGGTGCAGATTATGTCTGGTTCTTGAATTGGGCAGATGATAAGTGCCTTCATGTAAAAGACTATAGTGACAATCATCCTGGCATTGACTATTGGGTTAGAGGAACCGAAGAAATGTATCAGTTCCTACAATCTGAGACTGCGCGCGAAGAGTGTTGGATTTGAGAATTTGAAATTTTCATAAAGTTATTATATAATATATATAGAAAGTGAGGGAAAGGTAATGAAAGTGAAAGACTATTACCAGTTAGATTATTGGAGACTCGATGGAACTGATGGTGACAACGAAACAGATAAAGAAATTCGCACTCTTGCGCGCAGTCTATTTCCTTCGGACATAGTTCCTTATATCAATTCTTTTGGTATGCTTATTGAGGACTATTTGGACTGGGACTATCCTGATGAAGTAATAAAAGCTATGAGTCTTGCCTTCCCTGATATGATTTTTGATTTGTATTGGGAAGACGGAAGCAGCATTGATAGTTCCCATACTTATTTTGTTGCGGGACTGCATCAGTTTGCCAGAGGACATATTACTTATGACAAGTTCGACCCGAATAAACTGGAGAAGTAAAGGAGATTGAATTATGAGAGACCCGAATCGCATTGAAAATATTTGTGCTCGCCTTGCTCAGACTTGGGAGAAGAACGTTCCCGATTGGCGACTGACTCAGTTGTTCGTGAACTTTATGAGTCATATGCGGTCTGATTGCTTCTATATGGAAGATGAAGACTTTATGACGAGGCTTGAAGAGTTTCTTGAGGAAGTAGGGCAGTAACTATGGGAATTGTGCTGTATAAGTTGTTCATTGTGATGGTGATTGGTGTGTTCTGGTATGGAGCATATCAGGCATATAAGCACAGTATGGGAATGAAGGGCGCTAAGTCATATTTGGTGTTTTACAGTTTTCTCTGCGCGCTGATGGTAGTAGTGACTGTGTTTGCGGTGTAATATATTTGTGTTATAAGGGAGGTGATATTATGAGCAAAGTCTGGATTACTTCAGACTGGCATTAGGCACTTTTACCATGATAGAGAGTTCATTTACAAGGCGCGCGGCTTTGAGAATGTAAGAGACATGAACCGTGCAATTCTAGATAGGTATAATGAAGTCGTAGATTATGATGACAACGTGTATATCCTTGGTGATTGTATGTTGATGAATAACGTCGATGCTCGCGGGCTGATGAACCAAATGAAAGGTAAACTGCACATTGTGCGTGGCAATCACGATACCGATACCCGCATGGAGTTATATCGAACTGGTTGGAATGTAGTTGAAGTGTGTGAGGGAAAATTTCTACATTATAATGGCTATCATTTCTATTTGAGTCACTTCCCTACGCTGACAAGCAACATGGATAGTGATAAGCCATTGAAGGGAAGGACATTGTGTCTGTGTGGACATAGTCATACCACCAACCCGTTTACAGATTGGGACAAAGGTCCAATTTACCATGTAGAGGTCGATGCGCATAATTGTTACCCCGTTTTGATTGACGATATTATTACTGCTATGGAAAAGAAAATGGAGGAAAAGAAATGAATTTTCTAAAGGATTTGGTGCTTGGTCTGGTTGGCCTGATTGCGCTCAACTCAATGGGCTATCTGGCTATGAATACGAGTATGGGCTATGATATTATTGTCTACGGTTGTATTGTGGTTGTAGAACTGCTTGTGCTAATGTGGTTTGTGAAGTGGATTCGTCCGCGTGAAGAGGAAAAGACTCCTTCTCGTGGCAAGCGTGCAGAAATCAAAGTTTATAATGATGCATTTGATGACTATGACTATGAAGATTCCTATGACTACTGCCATGGTAATACTTGTGATTGTGGTGATTGTTTGAATGATGACCATAAGGTTGAGCTTGAGGAAGCGCGTCAGAATCTCGATGATGCTATTGCTTATCTTGACCGAATTATGGCTTCGTCTCCGCGCGCGGATGAAAATGCTACCAACGTAGATGATGAGACTATGAAACGGCCTGCGCGCGAAGAGTGCGAAGAGGATGGTCCAAGTCACAACGACCCGACTGGTGAGCCTGGTGTGATTGATTCTAATATTGCCGTTGAGAATGAGAGTGACACTGCCTCTCTTGATGACCTTATCAACGAAGTAAAGAATTTCTAAAGGAGGATAATAGTTATGCTGTATGTCTTGTGCGGTCCATCTTACTGTGGTAAGAGCACTTATGCAGAGAAGTTGAAGAATCATATTTCCGCACATGGCACTAATGTAACTATTGTCAATCCCGATTCTATTCGTGAGGAAGTATTTGGTGATGCTGGTAAGCAAGACCAAGGTCATATTATCTTCCAAATTGCATATGGACGAGTAGAAGAAGCACTTGCCCGTGAAGACATTGTGATTTTTGATGCGACTAATCTGACTCCTCGCGCGAGGAAGCCACTTATCAATATTGCACAAAAGTATAAGACTATGGTCGTTGCAATTACATTCAAAGAATTATCTATGGCTGAGTTTGTAGAACGATATGCTGTGCGTGAGCGAAGAGTCCCTATTGAGATAGTGGGAAAGCAGAGACAGAAGTTTACTCTGCCTACGCGCGCAGAAGGATTTGATAGAGTGTGGAAAGCAGAGGAGTATTATGATACGTTGTGTTGATAGGATGGAATTGAATCTCTGTCCTGTTGAGGGAGAACTTGTATATGAGATGGATACTGGTAAGATGTATGTCTGTCGCAATCAACAGTATGTAGAATTATATACCAAAGCAGATACAACTAAGCTTTCCGATGAAACTCTTGATATTTCTAAGCCTCTACTTTGTAAGTGCTGTGGTGCGCCTCTGCGTGCTGGTCAAACTCAATGCGACTATTGTGGAGTAAGTTACAACAAATTTATCAGCGGCGCGCCATCGGTGGATAGAGATGGTTGGACTTCTATTCATGGTGGTATCGGCAATCCGGTATTGTGTAAGTGGTAAAGGAGAAAGTGAAATGATTTGGCTTATTGTTTTTATCTGTCTTGCTGTCGGTTACGGTGCGATTCTTATTTGTGAAGGCATCCAAGACAGAAAGACATATAAGACTTCTACTGATAGATGGTATTATAACTCTTATGGTGAATATACTACAAAGAAGCCCAGTTTTTGGAGAGACTTCAAAATTTGGTTTTTGAGTGTTATCCTTTTTGGCTTTATTGTTATTGTTATTGGCACTACTGTTCAGTTGTTTGCTTATGAAAGTGATAAGTTTACTCATTATGAACAGGAAAGTCAATGGAATATCTATGCCTTCTCTGATAATATGACTGTTGGCGGACGAGTATATTTTCTGAGCGCGCGAGTTGAGGGAAATCTGTGTTATTATTACCTCGCAAATTCTTCTCATGGACAGAAGATATACAAAATTGATTCGTCTAATACTTATCTAAACTATATTCCTGAGAATGAAACTTGCTATATGCAGAAGCATGAGAGAGTATTCAATGATACTTTTTGGAATAAATTCTTTATTCCTCGTATTCTCAATCTTACTGATTGTTATTATGTTGCATACATTCCCGAAGGTAGTGTGTCAAACGAATTCCAAGTTGATTTGCAGTAATCTAACCTTCAAAATTTGATTTTTCTATAAATATATAGTATAATATATATAGAAAGTGAGGAAAGAGTAAATGAAAAAGTCCTCTAAACTCCTTGTACTCGAAAGGCGTGATAATTTCCTTACTGAGTTAGAGAAAACTTGTCCTATCCGTTATGAAGGCACAGATATTGTAACTGACTTTCCTTTTGATTGGGAATCTAACCTCCAAAATTTGAAAAATTCCTAAATCTTTGCTATAATATTTATAGAAAGTGAGAGAGGAGAAACGTAAGATGAATGAACTTTCTTCGAGTTATATCTAACTCGGATAGAGATAAATATGGAGATAAGATAAGATAGAATAAATAACTTTTGAGTTAGTTCGGCATGCTATTCATTTTATTTTTCTCTCCTTGCTTACTCCAAAATGGAGTGATTTTCTTTGGAACCTAAAACAAAAATTGGTGATAGATACGAACACTTAGTGGTTATTGGAGAGGCAGAGAAAGAACCAAATGGACAATTACGTTATAGATGTAAATGTGATTGTGGAAATGTAATAACCGCTCGTGGTACTCGTCTTAGAAATGGAGAAAAACGAAGTTGCGGAAAATGTGTATATAATAATTATCGTGATTTTGAAGATCTAACTGGAAGAAGATTTGGAAAGTTAGTTGTTTTAGAATATGTAGGAACAAATAAAAATAGGCGTTCTATTTGGAAATGCCAATGTGATTGTGGAGTTATCAAAAATATTAGCGGACATGATTTGAAAATGGGAAAAACTAAGTCTTGTAATTGTTTAGGAGATTCTAAAGAAGAATCTTTTATAAGAAGTTTTTTAGAAAAAAATAATATAAGTTATGTCAAAGAATATAGTTTCTCTGACCTAAAAACTTCTAAAGGTGGTTATCCAAGATTTGATTTCGCAATTTTTTCTAAAGATAGTTTATATTGTTTGATAGAATATCAAGGAATACAACATTATAAGATTTATAGCGGCGATTTTGGAGATTATGAAAGAGAAGTAACTGATAATCTAAAAAAAGAATATTGTAAAGAAAAAAATATCTCTTTTTATGAAATCAAATACGATGAAGATATTTTACAAAAATTACAAGAAATTCTAAAACCGCTTCTCTAACTTCCTACTCGAATAGTCGGTGAGAGTATAAATAACCTGACTACCATGGCGAAACGGTAGTAGCCAAGCCAGTATAGAGGAGTTCGATTCTCCGAACCGCGGCGTTCGACTCGTCCGGTGCGAGGGCAAAACTGGTATAGCGCGAGAAAATTGGAGAGCCAGATGATGCGCTACTCTCTGATGCTGGTCAGTCTCACGTCTTGCAGAAAGCATCTAAAACACGGGGTACGTTGAGTATTAGCCGACGCGGCGGCTTCATAGGAGAGTTCATGGCCATGGACACCGTAAGTAAGGTTTCTTTTCCGAGGGCGTTGTTTATGTGAGGAAGGGCTGAGAGGCTTAGATGGGAAGTAATGACGATTACTCGGTCTAAGCGTGTAGGAAGAAGAAACCGAAGACCTCGTAGCGGCCGTAGCGAGGCTACCGTGTGGACGGTAATCGAGTCCTCCGAAGTGGTGATTGCAAGGAGACCATACAGAGTGGTGATTGAACAGATTATTGGCTAGTCCACTCAATAAATCCAATGAGTTTCGTCCTGTTGGTTGAGACACGTAAGACGTCTAAAGGGGTCTTTCCGAAGCGCCGTTGCGAGAAGGGCGTATAGAGCGGTGAAACGCTAGTCCGCTCACTAAATCCGAGATATACCGGTTGACCTTTTGAATCCAAGATGGATTCATCATAGTGCCGTGCCAAAGGGGCATACAGAGTGGTGATGAACGCTAGTCCACTCAATAAATCCAGTCAATACTGTTGAACTGGTTGAGTATGTGAGGAAGAGGTAAGGTTGGTGTGCGGTGATAAAAAGCCGAGAATAGCATACAATAAAATACAGATGAGGGTTAAGGTAATGTGATGGATTCGTCGGGTGTAAGTCCCGAGGAGGTAATCTGTATTCTAATTCTGAGGAGCAGTTCTTTAGAGTAAGTGCTCTAAAGCAGTCTCTAGGTAGCAGTCACCTAAGTAAAACGGGCCTTGCATCACGGTTTCCCGCGGAAGACTGTAGACCGCGATAGTGTGATAGAAAATGGGAACAAGGGAGACCCTCAAGCGCACGGGCGCTCGCGACGCCTTTCTCCCTCAATTTGCTTAGTTGGTGTAACGGCAGCATTAGCCGCGGGTAGCGGGGTTTTGGTTCGAATCCAAAACTAAGCATTGTTATGTGGTAACTACCACGCTCATCGCGCGAGAGTGCCCGAAAGGTAGTTGACAGCCAGGAAAGACTGGCAGGCCTGGCCGATTAGTGTAACGGTAGCACGCTGGCATAAAAGCTGGAGGAAGAGTCCGACTCTCGTAAGGTCTAAATTTACTAGGTAAGTCATTACTTCATCGCGAGGAGCCTAAATACTGGAAAAAGAATGACTGGCACTCTGGAAAGACAGGGAGACGTCTATAAAAGAGGTAGTTGATATGGATTGGAAAGAAGTTGTTCGTTGTGCGCCGAGAAGCACTGTGAAGAAGGCAGTTGAGTTTTGTGAGAGTCATGAGTGCATAGATTGTCCAGTTTGTATCAATGACATTGAATATAGAACAGAGCATGATAAATGTTGTGAACACGTTCCATGTGTGGATAATTTGATTTATGAATTAGTTATACATCCACATTATGAACTTTAGTTTGGTCGGTTAGTCAAGTGGTTAAGACACAAGGTTTTCATCCTTGGAACAGGAGTTCAATTCTCCTACCGACTCCCACGAGTGATCCATTGAATCAACTAACACTCTCAAAAATGATTGATTCTCACCTCCACAGTCTCGCGATGGCTAATCATAACACAGAGACCACAAATCCGCGGGCCTTATCAAAAGTCAGAAATCCTTGGCTTTGTATAAGCATAGTTCTACTGGTTGAGCAACAGTATGATAATGCTTTAGTTTAGGGTTGATGTGTAGAGTTCTGCTGGATTTGCTCGAATGAAAGCAGAACTCGTTTCTATATTGAAGCGTAGCCAAGTGGTAAGGCAACGGACTTTCTTAGAATCAGTTAAATGGGTTACATAATGTGATGGGTTAGTAACATTATGTAAGTTCTGTTAGTAGGCTATCGGACGATAATCCGACAATGTAAGTGCAAGTCTTGCTTCTAAGCCCAGACTCCGTGACCGATGGTTCGATCCCATCCGCTTCAGCCATAAATAACTTATAAAGGAGAAAACACCATGAATTTTCGCACCATTGAACATTATCTCAACCGCATCAACTCTCTCCGCGCGAAGGACGAAGTTGCTAATGCTGCTCTTATTCGAAAGTGTCAGCGTCGTCTTGCTGCTCTGACTGCGCGTGGTTGATAAAGTTGCTGTAAGTTTGGCCTGCGCGCGAAGTGAAAGGGGAACACAATGAAATTTATTGTTGATAGTTTACCATATTACTTGGAAGATTGTCCGTTTGAAT
>ERZ857629.1629-NODE-1629-length-23746-cov-9.585454_pt1 | contig 23746 bp, 20 predicted proteins | sample MGYA00519700_ERZ857629 | MGnify/ENA primary metagenome ERZ857629 (study PRJEB31778, sample SAMEA3449351) | human gut metagenome | biome: human gut; feature: human-associated habitat; material: faeces | place: United Kingdom | collected 2010/2012 ...
GCAGAATACGCAAGCCGTATGATGAAGCTTGGCTGCTATCTGTTCATGGCAATTGTCGGTCTCATTGGGTTTATGAATCTGGCAAACACCATGATCATCAATATCACCACGAAGAAGCAGGAATACGGTGTGCTGCAAGCGGTAGGCATGACCAATAAGCAGTTGAATCTGAGCTTACAAATACAGGGCTTGATTTTTACGGTTGGCACCATCTGCGTCGCACTTGCTGCCGGTCTGCCCCTTGGCTATGCACTGTTTTCCTATGCGAAGCATAATGGGATTTTTGGAATGAACGTTTATCACGTTCCTCTTATCCCGATTCTTGTTATGATTCTTCTGGTTGGTATTCTACAAATTGTGCTTTCCCTCGTTTTAAGCAGTAATCTGAAAAAGGAAACGCTGGTTGAAAGAATAAGGTATCAGGGATAGTAGATTCTATAAAAAGCAAGCTGCCGCTCAAGATGGGCGGCAGCTTACCTTTATAGTGATTCAAACATAAAAGTCAAATTTTGCGAGGACCCGCCATCGTCTCAACCTTGTCCGTTCTTCCTACAAAGAACAGGTCAACGGCTATTTTTAGCCCTAACTGATGGCCTGCCTCCCATGCACTCGACCTTATTATGCTGGGGAATTCGCATTAAAACCGAAAATCAGTTCTTTACTTCTTCGCATTCTCTTCCAATTTCTTGCGCTGTTTCAGTTCAAACATTCGCTGCTCTTCTGCCTCTTTTCTCTTGCGGCTTTTCTCTTTGCGTTCCTGCTTGTTCTGTTCCTGCTGTAATTTCAACGCCTGTTTCGATTTTGTACCAATGCCTATTTCCAGCATCTGCTTCTTTGCTTCCCGCTGCATCCGTTTCGGATTTCTTTTGATATCCTTTACAACAGTTTCAACAACCGGACTGAATTTCAAACTGAAGTAGCACTTTTGAATATATCTCTTTGCAGGAAGCCCTCGTTTCCTTGGCATTCTGCGTTCAACACACTGACCTCCTTCCGGTCTGTACTTGAGACTTACGATTGTTCGGCTCTTCCCTTGAAAAAAATCAAGGTACTATGGCCTCGGCTGACTTCTTGCAGTTCGTTGTTACTGCGGCTTTCGGATTTCCTACTTCCCGTCTGCAAGTCCTCCCCGGGTAAGAACGACAACTTTCCTCCTATGTAGCCGCCACATTTACCGCACGGGATTCGGACAGCATTGGACTTTGTGTTGTTTGGCACACTCGTCCGTCCCTGTGCGGCCTACTATGTGATTTCTGTTCGTCGGTTCAGGAGTTTGCCCGTCAAGGCTCCTCACCTTGACATCCGGCTTCCTTCAGATTCCACCTCACGATGAACACCCTTGCCATCGGCTAACGCTTCCTACTGCCGAGCGCGTAGTGGTCTTTCACCACCTAGTTGTTGCCCATGCCGGGCGCACCAAAATGCAAAGCGAGGACGCCGGATTTTCGGCGTCCTCGCTTTCTGCTCATGAACGGTATTGGGTTGATACCCCTGCGCGGGGGTGCCTTATGTGAGCCGTCCGTTTTGCGCAACAGGATTGCGCAAACTGCACAGAGAAGCGCAAAAGCAAATCCGGCAGATGATTTTCTTTTGCTTCTTTTCTTCTAAAAAGAAAAGAAGGGGAACGATTTCTTTTCTTGAAGAAAAGAAACAAAAGACATAGCGGCTGAGGGGGCTTTTCGGACAGAAGGCGTTTTCCCGCACATCCAGCTTGCAACGAAAAAACGGCCGGCTCGTATGTGAGCCATCCGTTTTGTGCAACAGGATTGCGCAAACTGCAGAGAAAAGCGCAAAAAACCAATCCGGCAGATGACTTTCTTTTGCTTCTTTTCTTCTAAAAAGAAAAGAAGGGGGAAGGGAGAAGCGGAATTCACAAAAGATTCCGTTGAACATTTGCAAGAAGTAGGGTACAATAATGGCATCATGTGGAAAGGTGGTAACAACCATGGAAGAAGAACGGGATGTCGTCGTATTCTCCGATGATGAAGGCAACGAGTTCGAGCTTGAGGTCATCGATTATTTTGATCACGAGGACCAGGAGTACGCCGTGCTCATGGATACAGAGGACTGCGACTGCGAGGACGAAGAGTGCGAGCATGAGACCGAGGTCTATATCATGAAGGTCGTCGTAAACGGCGAGATGGAAGAGTTTCTCCCCGCCGATGAGGACAAGATGGAAGAGCTCATCAAGATCGTCGAAGACCGTATTGCGGCTTGGGACGAAGAGGACGACGAGTGCGACTGCGGCTGCGAAGAGCACGAGCATGACTGCGGCTGCGGCTGCAAAGAAGACTGATCGAACGATCGATCGCTAAAAAAGAGAACTCCGTATGACTCGGTCATACGGAGTTTTTTCGTGCGATCACCACCCGGCATCAGCCGACAATGTTCTGCATCCATACGTCGGAGCGGACAAAGAAATAGCCAATGAAGCTCTTCAGGATCTCGATGGACTGACAGACCGCAAACAGCGGCAGGATCGGGAGCCCGGCAAAACGCGACAGCACAAAGGCGATCGGTACGTTGACCGCCCAGACAAACACGCTGTCAAACAAAAACGTGACGAAGGTTTTTCCGCCGGAACGCAGCGTAAAGTATGTTGCGTGCGTAAAAGCGTGGAAGGGCATGATTGCCGCGGAGATCAGGATCATGCCCCCCGCAAGCCGCCGCACTTCGTCCGTCGTGTTGTACAGCCGCGGGAACAGCGGTGCCACCACGGCCATGATTGCGCCGACGAGCAGACAGCTCGCCACGGAAAAGGCGATGAGCTTATTGTCCGCGTCGCGCGCCTCGCGCATCCTTCCCGCGCCGAGCAGGTTCCCCACAATGATGCCGATGCTGCTGCCGAGCGACATGAACACGATGTTGAACAGGTTCGTGATCGTCGAAGTGATATTGACAGCGGCAACGACCGCAAGCCCGCGCAAAGAGTAGCACTGCGCAAGCGTCGTCATGGCCATGGACCAGAGCGCCTCGTTCACGAGCAGCGGGGAGCCCTTGACTGCAACCTGCCCGAGCAGCGCAGAGGGGACGCGCAGCGTCCGGTACAGACCGACGGCGAACGGATTGCGTTCGCGGTTTCGATGCGTCCATGCGATCACAATGGCGGCCTCGACGATGCGCGAAAGAATGGTCGCGATCGCAGCGCCCCGTACGCCGAGCACAGGGAACCCGAGCTTGCCGTAGATCAGCAGATAATTGAACACAAGGTTCACAAGCACGGCGACGACGCCCGCCTGCATGGGCAGCTTCGTTTCGCCGGTCTCGCGAAGCGTGCTCGCGTAAGCCTGCACGAGCGCAAAGGGAACGAGCAGCAGACGCATGAGCGAAAGATACTGCTTGCCATAGAGAAGCGTGGCGGCGAGATCGCCCGATTCGCTGCCCTCATGGAGAAACAGACTGATCAGCGGCTCACCCCAGAATGTGAACACGACCCCGGCCGCAACGGACAGCACAAGCGCGAGCCAGAGCTTGATGCGCAGGATATCCCGCACGCCGTCGCTGTCGCCCTTGCCGAAAAACTGTGCGCCGAAGATGCCCGCGCCGGACACGCCGCCGAACACGCAGAGATTGAATACGAACACGAGCTGATTCGCGATCGCGACGCCCGACATCTGCTCTGTGCCGACCTGTCCGACCATGATGTTATCGAGCAGACCGACAAAGTTCGTGATGCCGTTCTGGATCATGACAGGAACGGCAAGCGCAAGAACCATGGAATAGAAGGCTCTATCGCCGATAAATTTCTTTTTGAAGTTCATAGTTATTCCCCATCGTAAAAGAAGCCCCGGTCATACGGACACCGGGGAGCAGCAGTTCTGAACGGGAACGGAGGAGGTCAGTCCTCCTCACGCTTCCGATAGAGCACAAACTTGCGGCCGATGCACTGGATTACTTCCGAACCCGTTGCGGCGGAAAGCATTTCCGCTGCGTCGCGGGCGGACAGGCCTGCGGTCTCAAGCACGGAGAGCTTGATCAGCTCCCGCTTTTCAAGCGCAGCGTCAACGGCCTCGACCATGTTGTCCGAAATATCGCCCTTGCCGATCTGAAAGATGGGCGTGAGCGTGTTTGCTTGTTTGCGGAAAACCGCGCGTTCTTTGCCAGTCATATAGGAATCCTTTCGTGATGTTGCGATCGATTCAGATGGACGTGCGCCACAGCCCGTGCAGATTGCAGTAGGCGTAGCAGGCGACGGGCAGATCGTCCGCAATCTTAAACTCCGCCTGCGGCACCGCATCCTCTCCGAGCTGCATCCGCTTCCATTGGTAGCCCTTGACCGTTTCGAGGCAGATCCACTCGATGAAGTGCGCCTCGGTCATTTCATGCGGCTCGATGCCGACGCGGCAGGTGAGCTGGTCGCCGCCGATCTCCACATAGGGCAGATGCCGGTCGAGCGAGGCGACAGCCGCATTGGGCGTGAGCGCGCACATGGGCTCGCCGCAGCACAGGGGCCTTGCGCCGCGGCGCAGCTCGGACAGGATCGCGCCGCAGTGCGCGCAGCGGAAAAAGGTCAGCGTCTGTTTCATGGACAAATTCCTCCTTCAAATCTTGCGTTCCATACCGCGCGCCGGGACAGGCCGGCGTCAGTCTACAAAGTCAAATTCCCAGCCGCCGAGGCAGATGGTATCGCCCTCGCCCGCACCCATTTCCCGAAGCGCGGTGATGATGCCGTAGCGGATGAGCAGCTGCTGGAAGCGCCGCATGGACGCCTCGTCGTTCGGATCGGTGGTATCGAGCAGCCGCTGCACGTCGCCGCCGGATACGACGTAAGCGCCGTCGTCGGCTCTGCGCTCGATGGTGAAGCCCTTTTCATAGGCGGGGCCGACGTCCAGCTCCTCCTCAGGGTATTCCAGCACGGGCGGCAGCTTATCGAGCGTCTCGACAAGGTGGTCGAGCAGCGCGTCAAAGCCCTGCACCGTCGCGGCGGACACAGGGAAGCTGCGATATCCGCGTTCGGAGAGCGCAGACTGCAAAGCGGGCAGGCGCTCCGCAGCGTCGGGGAGGTCGGTCTTGTTGAGCGCGACGACCTGCGGCAGCTCCGTGAGCGCGGGGCTGAACTTTGCAAGCTCCGCATTGATCTTCTCAAAGTCATCGAGCGGGTCACGGCCCTCGCTTCCCGCTGCATCCAGCACGTGCACGAGGATGCGCGTGCGCTCGATGTGGCGCAGGAAGTCATGTCCGAGCCCTGCGCCCTCCGCCGCGCCCTCGATGAGACCCGGAATATCCGCGAGCACGAACGAGCGGCCGTGCCGCGTGGCCACGCCGAGGTTGGGCGTGAGCGTGGTGAAATGATAGGCTGCGATCTTTGGCTTTGCGGCGGTCAGCACGGACAGGATGGTGGACTTGCCCACGGAGGGCAGGCCGATGAGTCCTACGTCGGCGATGGTTTTCAGCTCCAGCTCGACCTCGCGATCCTCGGTTTTCTGGCCGTCCTGTGCAAAGCGGGGGCTTTGACGCGTCGGCGTGGCAAAGCGGGCGTTGCCCTTGCCGCCGCGGCCGCCCTTGAGCACGGTGCGGCGCTTGCCCGCTTCGTTCATGTCGGCGATGACCGTACCGGTCGCAAGGTCGCGCACGATCGTACCGACCGGCACGCGCACGACGAGCGATTCGCCGTCCTTGCCGCTCTTCATTTCGGGCTGGCCGCCGCCGCCGTTCTCCGCGCGGAAATGCCGCTGGAACTTGAACTCAAGCAGCGTGGACAGGCGCGGATCCGCTTCAAAGATGAGGTCGCCGCCGCGTCCGCCGTCGCCGCCGGAGGGGCCGCCGCGGGCAACGTACTTCTCGCGGTGAAAGGCCGCACAGCCGCTGCCGCCGTTGCCGGCCTTGATGACGATGCGTGCTTTATCAATAAACTGCATTTCGGAAAACCTTTCTCTTCTTTTCTTTTTAGAAGAAAAGAAGCAAAAGAAAATCAAATTGGGGGCTGCGCTATTCTGACGCTGCCGCGGGGGACGCGGCTGTATCATGAAACACGGGCCTGCTTTTCCTTTTAGAAGAAAAGAAGCAAAAGAAAATCAAATTGGGGGCTGCGCTATTCTGACGCTGCCGCGGGGGCGCGGCGGTATCGTGAAACACGGGTCTTCTTTTCTTCGTTGTCATCGGCCGGAATGCCGCGGCGAGGGATGCCTTTATCCGCAGCCAATCCCTCTCGCCCCGCAGTGTCTTTTGTTTCTTTTCTTCAAGAAAAGAAAACGTTCCTCTTCTCTTTAGAAGAACCCGCGGTCGGCCCGCAGGGGAAGCGCAGCGCCGCGAACGGGCAAACGCAGGCGAATCCTGCGTTGTCATCGGCCGGAATGCCGCGGCGAGGTATGCCTTCATCCGCAGCCAATCCCCCTCGCCCCACAGTGTCTTTTGTTTCTTTTCTTCAAGAAAAGAAAACGTTCCCCTTCTCTTTAGAAGAACCCGCGGTCGGCCCGCAGGGGAAGGCCGGCGCATATCCCGGCCCTTCAGCGGTCAGGCTTCGAGCAAGGCGCGCCCCGCGCGCAGCCGCTTCATGCTCTCTTCGCGGCCGAGCAGCACGGCGATCTCGATCGCGCCGCCAGGGGTCACGGACTTGCCTGCGAGCGCAATGCGCACAGGCCAGAGCATCGTGCCGTTCTTGAGCCCCTGCTCCGCGGCGACGCCGAGCAGCGTGTCGTGGATCGCGCTTTCCGCCCAGTCGGGCAATGCGTCGAGCGCGGAAATGGCAAGATCGAGCACATGCGCCGCGACCTCGGGATTGGTTTTGGACTTTTTGTTCGTGAACAACGCCGCGTCGTATGCCGGGATCGCGGTGAGAAAATCGACCATCTCGGGGATCTGCGTGAACACCTCGACGCGCGGCTGCAAAATGCGGCAGAGGACCTCCTTGTCCATCGCGGCAACGCCCGCCTTTTCATAGTACGGCATGGCGTGCGCGGTGAAATCCTGCGGGCTCAGTCGGCGCACATATTCCGCGTTCATCCACGTCAGCTTGACGGGGTCGAAGATGGCGGGCGACTTGCTCATGCCGTCCACATCGAAGGCCGATTCCAGCTCCTTCAGCGTGAAAAACTCGCGTTCGTCGCCGGGGTTCCAGCCGAGCAGCGCTACATAGTTGACGATCGCTTCCTTGAGGTAGCCCTTGTTCAGATAATCCTCAAAATACGCGTCGCCGTCGCGCTTGGACAGCTTGTGCTGCGCGTCGCGCATGATGGGCGTCATATGGATATACACGGGCTTTTCCCAGCCGAACGCCTCGTACAGCAGATTATACTTCGGCGTGGAGGCAAGATACTCGTTGCCGCGCATGACGTGCGAGATCGCCATCGTGTGGTCGTCGATCACGTTTGCAAAGTTGTAGGTCGGCATACCGTCCGCCTTGATGAGGATCATGTCGTCCAGCTCGGAGCAGTCCACCGCGATGTGGCCGTAGAGAACGTCATCAAAGCTCGCCTCGCCGCTCTCCGGAACGTTCTGGCGGATGACGTAGGGTTCGCCGGCAGCAAGCCGCCGCTCGACCTCTTCCTTCGGCATGTGCAGGCAGTGCTTGTCGTATTTCCAAACGCCGCCGTTCTTTTCGGCATCCGCGCGGCGCTCGTCCAGTTCCTCCTTTGTGCAGAAGCAGTAGTAGGCCTTGCCCGCCTCGACGAGCTGCTTTGCATAGGGCAGATACATGTCCTTGCGCTCGGACTGCACATACGGGCCGTAATCGCCGCCGATGTCCGGGCCTTCGTCCCACTGCATCCCGATACTGCGGAGCGTGTTGTAGATCACATCTACCGCGCCCTCGACGTAGCGGGCCTGATCGGTGTCCTCAATGCGCAGGATGAAGCGGCCGCCGTGCTTTTTTGCATAGAGATAGGTGTAAAGCGCGCTGCGGAGATTGCCGAGGTGCATAAAGCCCGTCGGGGAGGGCGCAAAGCGCGTGCGTACTGTGCTCATAAACAGATCTCCTTTGTTGTTCTCAAATTAATGCGCCTGCCGCCGCGGGCGGTTCCGGTTTTGCTGCCCACAGCAGCCACGGGGTTCTTCCGGCTTCGGCGGCTTCGGGGTGAATCCGCACCGCCGTATTCGGCTTTCCTCCGGCTTCGGCGGCTTTGGGGTGAATCCGCACCGCCGTATTCGGGGTTCCTCCGGCTTCAGCGGCTTCGGGGTGAATCCGCACCGCCGTATTCGACTTTCCTCCGGCTTCGGCGGCTTTGCCGCCGAAACGGATCGCCCTGCGGGCGGTCTCCTTGTGTTTCTTGCCGCCCGGAAGCGCCGATGGCGCTTAAGGCAAGAAACGGTTATACTCGGACGCCGATCGCAATCGGCGTCCGAAATACCTTTAGGCCTTATACCCGTCCTTCAATCCGACCGCCCGATTGAACACCGGGTGCTCGTCCGTGGAATCCGCATCCTTTGTGAAATAGCCGATGCGCATGAACTGGAACGTGTCGCCCGGCTTTGCCGCGGCAAGCGCAGGCTCGACATAGCCCTGAAGCTCCGTGAGCGACGCGGGGTTCAGCCGCTCCGTGAAATCGAGCGACGGATCCGCATTGGGGTCGAGCAGATCCTCATACAGCCGGAACGTCGCGGGGATGGCGGCCGCAGCGGGAACAAAGTGCAGCGTACCCTTGATCTTGCGCTCGCACTCGCCGCCGCGGGTCTCCGGATCGTAGGTCACATGCACGGCGCTGACCGTGCCGTCCGCCGCCGTATCCCAGCCGACACACTTGACGACGTATGCGCCCTTCAGCCGCACTTCGCCGTCGGGCTTCAGGCGGAAATACTTCTTCGGCGGGTCGATGGAGAAATCCTCGCGCTCAATGTACAGCTCCTTTGTAAACGGGACCGTATGCGTGCCGGCCTCCGGGCTGCCGGGAAGATTCTCGATCGTGATCTCCTCGACACGGCCATCCTCCCAGTTGTCCACGATCACGCGGAGCGGGTCTGTCACGGCCATGTAGCGCGGGGCGTGCGCGTTCAGATCCTCGCGGACGCAGTGCTCGAGCATCGCGGTCTCCACAACGGAATCCGCCTTGGCAACGCCGACGCGGTCAAGGAAATCGCGAATGGCTGCGGCGGTGAAGCCGCGGCGGCGCAAACCGCAGAGCGTGGGCATCCGCGGGTCGTCCCAGCCCTTGACGTAGCCCTCTTCGACGAGGCGGCGGAGATACCGCTTGCTCATCATGGTGTTCGTCAGGTTCAGACGCGCAAACTCGATCTGGCGCGGCTTGTGCTCAAAGCCGCACTGCTCGACGACCCAGTTATAGAGCGGGCGGTGGGATTCAAACTCCAGCGAGCAGAGCGAGTGCGTCACGCCCTCGATCGCATCCTGGATCGGGTGCGCAAAGTCATACATCGGGTAGATGCACCACTTGTCGCCCGTCTGGTGATGATGCGCGTGCTTGATGCGATAGAGCGCGGGGTCGCGCATGTTGATGTTCGGGGAGGCCATGTCGATCTTCGCACGAAGCGTGCGCGCGCCGTCCTCAAACTCGCCGTTCTTCATCCGCTCGAACAGGTCGAGGTTCTCCTCGACGGTGCGGTCGCGATACGGGCTGTTCTTGCCGGGCTCGGTCAGCGTGCCGCGGTATTCGCTCATCTCGTCTTTCGAGAGGTCGTCCACATAGGCGAGCCCCTTCTTGATGAGCTCGACGGCAAGCTCGTAGCACCGATCAAAGTAGGAGGAACCGAAGCGGAGCTGATCCCAATGGAAGCCCAGCCATTCGATGTCGTACTTGATCGCATCGATGTACTCGACGTCCTCCTTGGTCGGGTTCGTATCGTCAAAGCGCAGATTGCAGCTTCCGCCATACTTTTCCGCCATGCCAAAGTCGATGCACAGCGCCTTTGCGTGGCCGATGTGCAGATAGCCGTTCGGCTCGGGCGGGAAGCGGGTCTTGACGCGCGGCTCCTTCGTGCGCATATCTTCTTCAATGAACTCCTCGATGAAGTTCTTGCTGCGGACTGTTTCCTCCATACAAAATTCCTCCATTCTAACTGAATAATATTATCGTTAAAAGGGGCGCTTTGTCAATCGCAGCGGGCTGTTTTGTGAGGATTTTCTGCCGCGGCGTGCGGTTCCGGATCGCATTCCGCCCTGCTGCGCGCGCAGGATGCGACGGGAAGCTCCAAAAACCTTCGATAGCAAGTGAAACCTACCGCGTCATAAAACGCGAGCGCGTCTGCGTTGAATTCCCAAACGTCCAGTTCCATGCGGTCAAAGCCCAAGCGCTCCGCCTCGGCGCGGAAGAAGTCCGTGAGCGCCCGGCCAACGCCGCGGCGGCGGAATGCGGCGTCCACGCCGATCTCCTCGATGTGATAATACCGGCGTGCGCGGTTGTACGGCGAGGCGGGGCGCACGATATATTCCACGATCGCAAAGCCTGCGACTGTGCCGCCGCAAAGCGCGACGATCACATCGGCATCCGCGCTGTCGAATTTTTCGTAGACATGCTCCCGCAGCGCCTCGCAAAAGTCCGCACGGAAAATATCCGGCCGCCCGGCGGCGTGCAGCGCGCTCACTTCTTCGCGCAGTGCATTGACGCGTGCAAGTTCTTCCCGCATTGCGCGGCGAACGATGGTCTGTTTCATAGATCCTCCCGGAAGTGTTGTTTCTAACAGGATACAGGATAAGAGCGTATGCGGGCTGCGCCGAAAACCGCGTATACGACTCGGGGGAGAAGGCCGCAGCTCGGAAAGAAAAGAAGGCAAGAGAAAGCCGCTTTGGGGCGTGCGGCTTTCACCGCTTCTCCGAGACGCGGCGGCATGCAGCGCAAAACGGACGATTCCTATGCGAACCGCCCGTTTTTCCGTTTTAAGCAGGATGTGCGGGAAACCGCCTGTTTTGGAGCATCATCTTTCCCGCAATGTCGTTTGTTTCTTTTCTTCAAGCAAAGAAACCGTACCCCGGAAGCTTATCTGTAGAACGTGTTTCCGCCGATGAACTCGCGCAGCACGGACGTCGGGGGGATCTCGTCCTCTACATTTGCCTCGAGGAAGTAGTTCAGGAACTTGACGATGCTGTGGACCTCTTCATAATACGGGCTGTCCGGCCGCACATTCATGAGAAGAGGGAAGATGTGCTTTTTGAGCACCGCGGGCTCATATACGAGCGCCGAATTGAAGATGGCGTCCGCCTGCTCCTGATACGGGAAGATCCAACGCTCCTCACCGCGCCGCACGCTTCCCCACATGGAGAGCGTGTGCTCGATGGATGCGCCGCGCGTTTCGTAGTCGCGGACGATGCGCCGCAGCAGCCGGATCTCCGTGGTCTGAATGCGGTTGTGATCGTCAAGATTCAGCGTCGTGAGCGCGGAAACATAGAGCCGGAAAATGCGGTCGCGGTCGACGGACGGCGGCAGAAGCGCCGGATTCAGCCCGTGCAGCCCCTCGATGACAAGCGGCGTGTTCTCATCGATGCGCAGCGTGCGGCTTCCGTCCATCACGCGGCGCTGCTTGAGAAAGTCGAACCGCGGAAGCTCGACCGTTTCGCCGTTCAACAGCGCGGTCAGCTGCTCGCCGAAGAGCGCAACGTCGATCGTGCGGATGTGCTCAAGATCGATCGTACCGTCCGGCTCGAGCGGGAGCTTGTCGCGGTCGATGTAGTAATCGTCGAGCGAAAGCAGCACTGGCGACTTCCCGTGAACGCGGAGCTGTGTGCAGAGCCGGTTGGCGCTCGTGGTCTTGCCGGAGCTGGACGGCCCCGCGATCAGGATCGCACGCGCATCCCGTTCGACGATCTCGTCCGCGATACGGGCGTATTCCTTTTCGTGCAGCGCCTCGTTGACGCGGATGAGCTGACGGATCTTGCCGTCGCGCACGAGGTCGTTGAGATCGGCGACGACGGAGCAATGCATAAGCTCGCCCCAGTCCGCACTCTTTCGGAAGCCCGAGGAGAGCAGCGGCTGCGGAGAAAACACGGCCGCGCGGTTGGGATCCGCCGGGTCGGGCCGCATCAGCACAACGCCGTCCGCCGTATGGTGCAGCGAAAACACGGACGCATAGCCGGTCGAGGGCGCCATTTCGCCGTAGAAGTAGTCCTCGTAATCACCGTAGGCATACACGTCGAAATACGGGAATGTGCGCCACTCGAGCAGGCGGACCTTATCCGTCTGTCCGTCCTCGGCAAAGCGGTCGATCGCATCCTCGATGTCGAGCCGCTGGCGCTCGAGCGGATAATCCGCTTTGACGATCCGGCGGCACTCGGCTTCGAGCTTTGCCGTGTCTTCCGCGGTGATGGCGGGGGTTCTGCGGACGGAGCAGTACACGCCCTGCCCCACGGCGTAGTCCACATGCACTTTGGCCTCGGGATACAGGTTCCGCACCGCGAGCAGGAACACGAACAGCATTGTGCGCTCATAGACGCGCTGGCCGCGGGGGTCGCCGTAGCGGAGGAGCGTGACCCGTCCCTTGGCTGCACGAACGGCGCGGCGCTTTGCGCGCGGGTCGTTCTCGCTGCGTCCCACACGAATGGGGACATAGCGGAGCGTGAAAGTCTCGCCCGCGAGCTGGGCGGCAAGCGGACGGGTGGCAAGCTCGTTCGTGTCGAGACCGAGCCGCCGCACAACATCGAGCAGTGATTCGCCCTCCTGCACCTCGACGGGGATGTTGTCGATGAACAGTTCCATAGGTTCCCTCCCATACAAAGAGAATATCGGATGACAAAACGCGGCGGCCAGGACGGAAAGCACCGAAACGGGGCGCAGCGTCCGCCCGCTGCAAACGAAAACGCGGTCGCGATACGGAAAGCGCCGCAGCCGCCGGGCCGCAAAACCAATCATGACAACAGCGGATCGCCGGGCCCGCGCCCGGAGCGGCCGCGAGGCACGCCCGCCGCGTCCTAAATACAGTCTCGAAAACTATATGCTGCCGTTTGCGCTGCAAAAGGCATCGGCCTCAGCCCCACAGGATCGAAAGCGCGGGGACGATCTGTTTTTTCCGGGAGATCACGCCCGGCAGGAAGGTGCGGTGGTTCGTCACCTTCACATTGAACGCCTGCTCCACCGTCTCCGTATCCCCGACGACGATCAGCTCCGTTCCTTCCCGCAGAACGTCCGTCAGCATGAGCAGCAGCAGGTCGTAGCCCTTTTCCTGCCGCTCCTTTTCCATGATCTCCACGAACTGATCGCGCACGTCCTCCACGCCGACGGAATCCAGACAGGTGACCTGCCCGATGCCGAGCGAATGCCCGGCGATCTGGAAGCGCTTGAAGTCCGAAAACAGCATTTCCTTCGGGTCATGCGTCGAGAGCGACACGGAGAAGATCTCCTTGCCGAGCTGTTCGAGCGATACGCCCGCATGCCGCGCCATGCGCTCCGCCAAAATACGGTCGCGCTCCGTGCAGGTCGGCGACTTGAACAGGATCGTATCCGACACGATGCCGGCAGCCAGCAGCCCCGCGAGCTTCCGGCTCGGCATGATGCCGTTTTCCTGGAACATGGCGGTCACGATCGTGCAGGTGCTGCCCACCGGCTCGTTTCGCACATACACCGGCGCGGCGGTCTGCACGTCCGCAAGGCGGTGATGGTCGATGATCTCCACGATGTCCGCCTGCTCGAGACCCGGCACGGACTGCGAGATCTCATTGTGATCGACGAGAACGACGCGCTTGCGCCGCGGACGCAGCAGGTGGTATCTCGAAAGCGTTCCGAGAACCTTATCGCCCTCATCAAGAATGGGGTAACTGCGGAAACGTGACTTCAGCGTGGTTTCGCGCACATCGTCGAGGTAGTCGTCGATATGAAAGCTCACAAGTCCCTGCGTCTGGCAGATGCGTGCCACGGGCAGGGACTGGATCACGAGCCGCGCCGCACGGTATGCGTCATACGGCGTGGCGATCACGATCGTATTGCCCGCTTCGGCAAGCAGCGACCGATCCACGTCCGCCTGGCAAAGGATGACGCAGGGCGCGCCGGCCTTGACCGCAGCGCGGAACGCCTCGGGCTGGTTGCCCATGAGCGCAATGGAATTGCCGTGCAGCTCCTCCTCCTCGCCGGGCAGCACGATCACAAGCTCGCCGGAAATCTCCGAGGTCTGCCCGGAATCGCCGAAGATCTGACCGTCCAGGTTTGCGATGAGGTTGAACAGCGGAATACCGCGAATCTCGGCGTTTTCGACAAATCGCATCTCAAAGCCCGCGATGTCGCCGGAGGTGAGCATGCCGAACAGGCGGCCCTCCTCGTCCGTGACGGGGATGGACTCGATGGAAGCGTGGGAATCGTCCTTGCGGAGCAGCTCCCAGGCGTGGTGGATCGTCACGGCGCTCGACAGAATGGGCGGCGTGTCAAAGTCGAGGTCGCTGACCTGCGTGCGGACATTGCGCAGATATTCCGGCGCGTCAAACCCGAACTTGTCGAGCACGAGCTGCGTCTGGTCGGAGATCACGCCGATGCGCGCCGCGCGGTAGTCCCGGTCGCCCAGGGCGTTGCGCAGCGACGCATACGCGATCGCGGCGACGATGGAATCCGTATCCGGGTTTTTGTGTCCAGTGATGTAAACGGGAATGTCCATGATGAAATGTCTCCTTTGGATGGCTGCGAGGGCTCTCTGCGTCAAACGCTGCGGTGCTCGGAGGGGTTCTTACTATTGTACGTCGTCCTGTCGCCGAAAACAAGGGCTCGCCGCGCGCGGGTTCGGTCTGAGACCGTCAGACCGTGCCGTTTTGCGGGATCACACAATGGAAAGATTCGGGATCGCGTTCAGCGAGAGCGCGTCCGGCGGAGCGGACAGCAGCCGGTAAAACCCTGCGCTGCCGACCATGGCCGCATTGTCCGTGCAATAGCGGAAGTCCGGGCAGCAGAAACGGATGCCGTGCTTTTTGCACTTTCGCTCCATCGTCTTTCTGAGACAGGTGTTGGCCGAAACGCCGCCCGCAAGCGCCAGCGTGCCGTCGCCCGCTTCTACGGCCGCGCGCACGGATTTTTCCGCGAGCACCTCGACGACCGCGCGCTGGAACGAGGCGGCGACGTCCGCTCGGTTCACGGGTTCGCCGCGCTGCTGCCGCGTATGCAGTTCGTTGATCGCCGCCGTTTTCAGACCGGAAAAACTGAAATCAAAGCCTGCGCCCTCGTTGAAAGCGGAATGGAAGCGAATCGCGTTCGGGTCGCCATCTTCGGCGAGCTTTTCAAGCGCGGGGCCGCCGGGATAGGGCAGGCCGAGCATGCGCGCGATCTTGTCGAACGCTTCGCCGGCCGCGTCGTCGCGGGTCCTGCCGATGAGCGTGAAGCTGCCGTAGTCGTTCACGCGCACAATATGGCTGTGACCGCCGGACGCTACGAGACAGGTGAAGGGCGGGCGCAGATCCGGATAGGTCAGATAGTTTGCCGCGATGTGCGACGCGATGTGGTTCACGCCCGCAAAGGGCAGGCCTGCGGCATAGGCGAGCGCTTTTGCATAGTTCAGGCCGACGAGCAGCGCGCCGACCAGTCCCGGCCCGTGCGTGACCGCGATTCCGTCCAGCGCGTCAAGCGTTACCCCCGCCTCCGACAGCGCCCGATCCACGACCGGGCCGATCATCTCGACATGGCTGCGCGAGGCGATCTCCGGCACTACGCCGCCGTAGACCTGGTGCAGCGGAATCTGCGTGTGTACCACGTTGGACAGCACGACCCTGCCGTTTTCCACGACCGCCGCCGCAGTCTCGTCGCAGCTCGTCTCAATGGCGAGCAGACGGCCGCTTCCGCGCGAAACAAGTGCGTCATATCGCGATTGCGCATTCTGTAGCATGGTTTGTATACTCCAGTTAAAAGGTGCGGGAGACCCTTCTCCGGGGGGAAGGGCTCATTCCTCCGCGGTTTCTTCCGCGGGGCGGCGGGCCTTTGGGGCAGGCGCAGCGTTTCCCTGCGCCGCAGCCTGTTCGCGCCTGCGTTTTGCCGCGATGCGCGCGCGTCGTTCCTCTTCGGTCAGAACGGGCTTCCGTTTCGGCTCCATGCCGGGACGGGGCGCTTTGCGGCGGCGCTTTGCTGGCTCCACCGCCGCCTTTTGCCGCGCAGCCTCCTGCGCCTTGGCGCGGCGCTTGTTCAGCGAAACGAGCGTGACGATCGCAAGCACGAGCAGCGCGAGAATGCCCGCGCCCGCGTAGAGTACGATGCGCGTGACAAGATCCTGGAAGAACTGCTCCGGCAGCATGTTGATCATGCGGCTCGCGGCGGGGTCGAACAGCCACAGCTCGTTCCAGAACAGCGCCTGATGAAACGCTGTCCAGAAGCTTGAGAAGTCCAGCGCGGCCCAGGTGCCGACAAAGCCGATGATGAGGAACATGAGAAACGCGCCCCAAACATACCCTTTGGCGATGGTGCCGAGCGCATCGCGGAACGTCAGCACGGCGGCAAGCAAAAACAGTACGAGCAGCGCGAGAAGCGCCATGTCGCGATACTGCTTGCAGGTGAGGAACAGCGTACGCACATCCTTCATGTGCTCGACTTCCTGCGCCTGATCGAACATGAGCGTTTTTTCTCCGTTCACGGTCACATAGATGTCGATGCTGTCCGCGTCTCCCTGCATATAGTCGATGAGCTGCACGCAGGAGTTCACAAGCTCCGCGTTGCTCATGCCCATCTGCTTTGCAAGGCCGAGCCGCGTGTATTCATTATTGATAAACGTATGGTCGTTGATGCCGATCTGCACCGCAGTGAACAGCAGTACAAAGATCAGCAGCACGGATGCTGCCGTCGCCAGCAGTACGGAAATGCGTTTGCGCATACCGAGCGTCTCCTTTATGCAAAATACGGTTCACGCCCGCGAAAGCCCGATGCGGACGCAAAGCGTCATATGATCGTTTAGTATATCACAGAATCCCGTCCCGCGGCAATCGAAAGCGGCGCAGACGCAGCGTTTCCGCCGCCTGCCCGATCCGCACCTTTTCCGCGAGTCCGACGCGCATGGTCTTGCCGTTGAAACGATGGAGGAACAGCTGTCCGCGCCCGCCGTATGCCTTCGGCGCACCGATGCGCCTTTGTTCGGCCGTTTTGTACCCGGCAGCCGGGCGCGTTCCGTCATTCGTGTACGGAGGATTGCTTCCTTGCGTCCAGCGCAAAAAAGCCGGGCAGCTCCGACAGCAGAACGGCACAGAACACAAGCGCACAGCCGAGCAGCTCGCGGCCGCTCAGACGCTCGCCGAGAAGCACCCAGCCCGCAAGCGCCGCAAACACGGATTCAAAGCTCATCATAATGGAAGCGACGGCCGGCTCCGTGTATTTTTGCGCAACGAACTGGAGCGTAAAGGCCACGCCGCTTGAAAAAATGCCGAGGTACAGGATCTCCGGCCAGGCGTTTATAAAATCGGAGACCGCCGGCCGCTCAAACAGAAGCGCCGCGCCAAGCGACAGCAGCCCGCAGATGAGAAACTGCACGCAGCTCATGACCACGCTGTCTGCGGCGGAATAGCGGTCCGCCAGCAGGATCTGAATGGTAAAGCACAGCGCGCAGCCGAGCAGCAGCAGGTCGGCAAGATACAGCCCGCCGTCGCCGCCCTTGGTGCAGAGCAAATACATGCCGCCGAGACAGATCAGCGCGGACAGCGCGACGAGCGGATGCAGCTTTTTGCCAAGCAGCGGCGCGGACAGCGCGACCATCACGACATAGGTCGCCGTGAGAAAGCCGGAACGGCCGGCAGCCGCAGCCTCCGCCGGGTATGCGGCAATGCCGTACTGCTGAAGATTGGCCGCGGCGAACAGCACAAGCCCCATGAGCGCCCCGATGCGGGCGCCCAGCTTTACCTCGGGACGCGCAAGGCTTGCGCGGAGCCCGCCGTGCCGCCGTCCCAGCGCGAGGAACAGCAGAAAGAGGAACAGGGATCCGATGAGCGAACGCGCGCCGTTGAAGGCAAAGGGACTGATCGTGTCCGCGACAGAGGCCTGCGCTGCAAAGGAGGTTCCCCAGAAGAAGGCGGCCAGCAGCAGCAACAAGCTGCCCTTGAGATGTTTCATAAACCTTGCGTCTCCGTATCCGGCGGCTGTGCCGGATGATTCTTGCGGTATTATTTTCTTGTGCGGCCGCGGCTGCGGCGGTGCGCGCCGATCGTGCCGGGCTTTGCCTTCCGCTCGCCGCTTGCGTCGAGGCCGGACAGCTTTCGTATCTCGTCGCGAAGCCGCGCGGCCTGCTCAAACTCCAATTCGCGCGCGCATTGCTGCATCTGCTCCGTGAGCAGCGCGATGCGATCCTGGCGTTCCTCGTCGGAGAGCGCGGATTCGTCCGTTTTTGCTTTGGTGGAGATCACGAGCTTTTCGTGGACGGCCTTTTTCACACTCTGCGGGGTAATGCCGTGCGCTTCGTTATAGGCCTGCTGCTTTGCGCGGCGCCGGTTCGTTTCGTCAATGGCGCGCTGCATGGAAGGCGTGATCTCGTCCGCGTACATGATGACGCGGCCCTCGACGTTGCGTGCGGCGCGGCCGATCGTCTGCACAAGGCTGGTGGTCGAGCGGAGAAAGCCCTCCTTGTCCGCATCGAGAATGGCGACGAGGCCGACCTCCGGCAGATCGAGTCCCTCGCGCAGCAGGTTGATGCCGACCAGCACGTCGAACTCGCCGAGCCGCAGGTCGCGGATAATCTCCATGCGCTCCAGCGTGTCGATGTCCGAGTGCATGTAGCGCACGCGAACGCCCATGCCGTCGAGGTATTCCGTCAGGTTTTCCGCCATGCGCTTTGTGAGCGTGGTCACAAGCGTGCGAAGCCCCCGTTCCGCCAGCACGCGCACCTCAGAGAGCAGGTCGTCGATCTGCCCCGTGACCGGGCGCACACTGATCTCGGGATCCAAAAGACCCGTCGGACGAATGATCTGTTCCGCCACCTGCGCGGCCTCGGACAGCTCATAGTCGCCGGGCGTCGCGGACACGCAGATCATCTGTGGGATGCGGCCGCGGAATTCGTCGAATTTGAGCGGACGGTTGTCGAACGCGGACGGGAGGCGGAAGCCGTATTCGACGAGCGCTGCCTTGCGCGCACGGTCGCCGCGGTACATGGCGCCGATCTGCGGGAGCGTGACGTGCGATTCGTCCACAAAGAGCAGAAAATCCTTCGGAAAATAGTCGATGAGCGTAAACGGCGGTTCGCCCGGCCTTCTGCCGTCAAAATAGCGGCTGTAGTTCTCGATGCCGCTGCAAAAGCCGATCTCACGCATCATTTCCAGATCGTATTCCGTGCGCTGCGAAAGCCGCTGCGCCTCGACGAGCTTGCCGTCGCGGGTCAGCTCCTCGACGCGGAGCGCACAGTCCCGTTCAATCTCCTCCATGGCGGCCATGAGCTTTTCGTGGCTCGTCGCGTAGTGCGAAGCGGGGAAGACCGCGACGTGCGCGCGGTCGCAGAGAATTTCGCCCGTGACAGGCGACACCTCGCTGATGCGGTCCACCTCGTCCCCGAAGAACTCGATCCGCAGCGCCTTGTCCGACCAGTTCGCGGGGAAAACGTCCAGCACGTCGCCGCGCACACGAAAGGTCCCGCGCGTAAAATCATAGTCGTTGCGCTGAAACTGGATATCGACGAGACGCTTGACCACCTCGTCGCGGGCGATCTCCATGCCGCGGCGCAGAGAGATGGACAGTTTCAGGTATTCTTCCGGATCGCCGAGCGCGTAAATGCAGGATACGGACGCCACGATGATGACGTCTCGGCGCTCGTTCAGCGCACAGGTCGCGCTGTGGCGCAGCTTGTCGATCTCGTCGTTGATGTCCACGGTCTTTTCAATGTAGGTGTCCGACGCGGGGATATATGCCTCCGGCTGGTAATAGTCGTAATAAGAAACGAAGTACTCCACCGCGGAATCCGGAAAAAACTCCTTGAACTCGGCGCAGAGCTGTGCGGCGAGCGTCTTGTTGTGCGCGATGACGAGCGTGGGCTTCTGCACGCGCTCGATGACCTTCGCCATGGTGAAGGTCTTGCCGCTGCCGGTCACGCCGAGCAGCACCTGCGTTTTGTCGCCGCGGAGAACACCCTGTGACAGCGCGTCGATGGCTTCGGGCTGATCGCCGCAGGCGGAGAAGGGGGATACGAGCTTAAATTCGTTCATTGCTTTGTGTTCGCGGCAGACCGCCGCGCGGGTCAGGGGTTACAGGGAAACGGAAAACGGCGTTTCCAGTGCGAGCTGCGCGGAAAGCCGGCGGTAAAACTCGTTCTGGAACGCGAGACGATCCTGCCAGAGCGCGCGGGCTGTCGCAGTGGAGACGGGGGCGTTCTCGCAATGCCGCAGATGCGCCTGCGCCTTTGCAACGAAGGCTCGCTGCGCATCCGCATCGAGCGTCGAAAAACCGACGCGCTCGAGCTGCTCATACACGCGGTATACGTCGAACCGGTCGAGATTGTCGCAGTCCCCGATCGAGCATGCGAGCGGACTGCGTTCGCCGGGAAAGCCGGACACATCGTCCACATGGATGGCGATGCCGAACAGCAGCGCCTCGCGATCCGCATCCGGCAGCGCCAGCGTCTCGACAAAGGGCCGCGCAAGCGCCGCGCTGCGCCTGCCGTGGCCGCGCCAAGCTGCCTCGTCCGGCATGACCTCCGAATAGGCAAGGTCGTGCAAAAGGCAGCCGACGACGAGCGCATCCTCGGAGAGACCCTCCGCGCGCGCGATCCTGCGGCCGAGCTCTGCCACGCGGAGCGTGTGCCGGAAGCGGTAACTGCGGGCTGCGGCATCCATTGCATCGGACGACAAAAAGCGCTCGCGGAGAAAATCGAGCGCTTGCGCCTGCACGGGCGAGCATTTCACGGCCGTCATGCTTCGTCCGGGACCTCGTAGATGACGGTCTTGCCGTCCACGCGGTGCGCATAGATATATTCGCGCTGCTTCTCGTGGAAGGGATGCTTGTCGTAGACCGCGACCGCGTCCATGTCACGGAATGTGCAGGTGAGCGCGAGATCATAACTGCGGCTGCCGTTGTGCCAGATGTCTGCGCCGGTCTCCATGGACAGGATCTCGGGGATCACGCCCTCCATGGAGTGGAGCTTTTGGATGACGGTCGGCAGGCATTCTTCGGGATCGCGAAACTTGAACAGAACGATGTACTTCAGCATGGGACGAACACTCCTCTTCTATTATGATATTCTGTATCGTTTATGGCGGCGGGATGCGGCCCTCGGCCGTTTGTCCGGCCGCCGCCTCCTTGGAGAAGGAGCGATAAATGGCCAGCAGCAGCGCGTCCGTGTCCTTCTTTGCGCCGGTCTTGACGGCCGCATCCACGCCCGAAAAGGCGAGCACGGCGGTCCTGAGCCGGGAAAGACTGCATGTTTTTGCCGCGGCGACGGTCTTTTTCGCCGCATAGGGACTGCCGCCGAGCTGCTTAACGACGGCCTGCTCCGGCTGCCGTGCCAAGAGAAGCTGCTTTGCCGTGAGCATTTGCTTCATGCGGCCTTCAAAAAAACTTGCAAGCTGCATCGCGGACTGTTCGCCGCTTTGCAGTGCGGTTTGCAGCATGGAGAGACCGGTTTTCAGATCCCCTGCGAGGAAACGATCGAGCATTTGAAACACGGTGTACTCCGGATTGGGCGTGACGCAGACGGCGATGGCTTCCCGCGTGACGGCGCAGCCGGGGCCAACATAGGCGGCGAGCTTCAGCAGTGCGTTTTCCAGCGTCGCCATATCCACGCCCGCAACGTCCACAAGGTGCATCGCGGTCGGACGGTCGAGCAGCACGCCGAACTCCTTTGCCCGCTTTCCGAGAAAGGCGACGGCGCGGCCCGTATCGCATCGGGGAAATTCGACGACGCGGCTCGCAGCGTCGAGCGTTTTATAGAGCGTGCCGGTTTTTGCGGCGGCGCCGCGGCGAACGAGCAGCAGCAGGGTGCTGTCCGGGGCTTTTGCGGCGTAGGGGGCAAGGCGCGTTTCTTCATCCGCGGTCATTTCCGTGACGACGACCACGCGCAGCCGGTCGAAAAAGGGCAGCGTTTCCGCGGCGGCGATGACTGCGTCCGCAGAGGGGGCTTTCAGCCGCTGCAGGTTCATGTCCCGCGCGGCGTCCGAGACGAGGCGTTCACATTGACGGAACGCGCGCTCCTTGCTGTATTCCTCGTCGCCGTGCAGCAGATACGTGCCGGAGAGCGAGCCGGTCTGTATGGCTTTGAAAAAGGCGATCTCATCCATAAAATCAGTATAGCACAAACCTTGTCCGCTGGAAAGGCGGCTATTCTGCGGGAAACAAGCACGCAAACACGGCGGAAAGCAGCAGGCAGATAGCGCCGTACAGTGCGCGGCGGCGTTCGGAGCGCAGACAATAGCGGGAGAGAAACAGAAGTCCGGCATAAAAGAACAGCGTGGCGGCAAGGCCGGGCGCTGCGACGCGCAGGACGGTGCTTCCGCCTGCACGGGCAAGCGTCATCATGGCGTCGAGCGCGAGCCGCGGCAGTGCGGCAAGGCGGTGCGCAAGCGCGGGAAACGGAAAGGACAGCAGCGCCGCGGCAAATGCAGGCACGAGAAACAAGGGAACGAGCGGCAGGAGCAGGACGTTTGCGGCAAGGCCGAACACACTGATCTCCGCAAAGGCGCGCGCCATGACGGGCGCTGTAAACAACGCGGCGGACAGCGAGGCGGACAAAAGGCCGGAAAGCGTGCGGCCGAAGAGCGCAAGATGCGCCTGTAAAACGGGAGAAAGCAGCAGAATGCCGAGCACTGCGAGGAACGACAGCTGAAAGCCGACGGAAGCGGGCGCTGCGGGATCGAGCAGAACGACGATGCAGCAGGCGAGCGCGAGAGAGGAAAGCGGGTCGCGCCGCCGAAGCGACAGCCCCGCGGGAACGCAGACGAGCAGCATGACGGAGGCGCGGACGACCGAGGGTGCGCCGCCCGTCAAAAGACAATAAAAAACCAGGAATGCAGCGATCACGGCATAGCGGAGCTTCAGCGCATGCCGCCGCCAGACAAGCAGCAGCGCGCCCGTCAGAACGGAGACGTGCAGCCCGGAAACGGCGAGCAGGTGTCCGACGCCGACCGCGTATAATCGTTCGGACAGCGCCGGGGCAATGGCGGCATTGCGGCTGCCGAGCAGCATTCCGCGGGCGACCCCCGGCCAATCCGGAAACAGCAGATCGATGCGGTTTCCCACGGCCTGTGCAAGATCGGAGAACCGTGCCGCTGCCGCCGCGGGGATCGACAGCGCGGGAAGACGGGCGCGGAGCAGCCCGCATACGGCGGAAAAGAAAAACAGCGCGGACATACGCCATCCGCGCCAAAGGAGAAACAGTCCGAACGCCGCGAGCGCGGACAGGAGCGGCAGGTGCAGCCCGCCGGGAAACGAAAACAAGCCGACGCCCGCGCACAGACCGAGCGCAGCGGCAGGCAGCGGCCTTTCGTGAAACAGGGGCGGCCGAACGGAGCCGACGGAGGAAGGACGCATATGGTCACCACGCAATACGGGGGGATGAATGCAGGAAAAACGGGCGCGCAGAAAGAACGCCGTTACCCGGCGAGGCCGAGCACGCGGCGCAGCGATTCCTCATAGGCGAGGCACTTTTCCGCGGAAAACGCCGCGGGCAGCCGCAGCAGCACGTTGTCATAGCGGTAGCGCTGTTCGGATGCGGTATCGCCGCTCTTTTCCAGCGTTGCAAGCGATGTCAGCCGCAGCGTTGCCGATGCGTTGTCCGGGAACACCTCCACGATGCCGCGCAGCTCGCCGCTTTCGCTGTCCTCAAAGTCCGCGCGGCTCGTATAGCCGTTGGGCTTGCCGAGCAGACCGTCCGGGTCGCTGTCCGCCGTATATCGGTAAAATGTCCGCACCGGCATACCGTCTTTGAGCAGCGCGGAGCAGATCTCGTCTGCGGCAAGCGCGTGCGCGGCCTGCGGGGCTGGCGTTGCGGCGGCTTCCTCGGCCGGCGCGGG
>ERZ857629.1632-NODE-1632-length-23682-cov-28.789647_pt1 | contig 23682 bp, 15 predicted proteins | sample MGYA00519700_ERZ857629 | MGnify/ENA primary metagenome ERZ857629 (study PRJEB31778, sample SAMEA3449351) | human gut metagenome | biome: human gut; feature: human-associated habitat; material: faeces | place: United Kingdom | collected 2010/2012 ...
ACCAATGCCCAGCCGATACCACCGCCTGAACCTGTATCGATGAAACCATCCTGTGGACGGGTATAGAAAGCATACTTGCCATCAACGAACTCTGGGTGGAGAACTACATTGCGCTGCTGACTCTTGGTCTTCAAATCAGGAAGACGCTCCCAGTTTACCAAGTCCTTGGTACGTGCGATAGCAGCTGTTGCTGTTGCAGCACTGAGGTCACCAGGCTGGTCATCATCATGACGCTCAGCACAGAACACGCCATAGATGTAACCATCCTCATGAGCGGTGAGTCGCATATCATAGATATTGGTAGCAGGAACCACATCCTCAGGCATGGTGATAGGCTCATCCCAGAAGCGGAAATTGTCAATACCGTTAGGGCTCTCAGCTACAGCAAAGAAACTCTTGCGGTCAGCACCCTCCACACGAACAACGAGGAGATACTTTCCGTTCCACTTGATGGCACCCGAATTGAGGGTAGCATTCATCATGATGCGCTGCATCAGATATGGGTTACTCTTCTCATCGAAGTCGTAGCGCCACTCCAATGGTGTATGTTCTGCAGTAAGGATAGGGTTCTTATACTTCTCGTAGATACCGTTTCCCCACTCTACCGGTTCATTCTTACGGCTCAGCAATTCCTCATGATGAGCACGAAGAGCCTTCACTTTTTCTTGAAATGTTGTCATAATATTTTTTACTTTGAACTTTAAACTTTGAACTTTATGATTAGTAAAGACTATTGAATTCTTCACTCTTCGTTCTTCACTTAACTTTCTTGATGTCTTTGACAAAAAGGACTTTCTTTTCGTTCTTGAATGCCTTGAAGTCATTGACGATGGCTCCATCACCTACTCCAGGGAGATAAGCCTCCTCCTGAGGTTTGTCCCAAGCATTGCGCCAGAAGAGAACGTAGCTCAACTGATACTTCTGAAGTACTGGCCAAAGAGTCTGAGTGAACCAGTTCTGCTTCTGCGAAATGCCTCGGCATCCTGTCTCGGAGAGTGCAGGAATCTTGTTGATTTTCTTGGCAGCCTGCATCATCACATCCAATGTCTCGGTAAGATTCTTCTGATAGGTGGCATCATTGTTGTCAAACTCATAGATGTCAACGCCTACCAGATCAACGAACTCATTACCCGGATAACGCTCCAAGAAAGCATCAACGTTCTTCTCGTCTCCCAAGTTTGGCGACCAAGCCCATACGATGTTGTTACACCCTGCTTCAGTAAGTCTGTGATAGGTTTTTGCGTAAAGTTGGTTGTATTGCGCAGGTGTACAACTGTTGGCTCCCCACCAGAACCATCCGCCATTCATCTCATGCCACGGACGGAAGATAACGGGAACGAGTTGTCCTTTATCATTCTTCAACGAGAGGATGAAATCTGATACTTTCTTGAGCCATGCATCAAACTTCTGCTGCTGAGCACCTCCGTCAAGAACAGCAGCTACGGCATCCCCCTTCGGATCCCAGGCATTCTCTCCTGTTGCCGGATTCCATGGATGCCAACTCAAGGTTACGATACCGCCACGCTTGTGCTGTGCCAGAATCTCCTTTCTCATACGGTCGAAAGGAACGCCGTCGAGATTTTCCTTGCTGTCGAGTTCTATCTTACCGAGGTCGAATCCCATCACTGCAGGATAGTCGCCCGTAGTGAGGAGCACGTCGCTCTTTCCTTCATCCCATTTCCAAGTGGTACCATACACCGGGTCATCCTGATGACCCAACATGATACCCTTGCTTAATAATTTCTGCAACCGAGTCTTCAGCTGTCCTGCAGGTGTTTTGCTGCAATCTTTCTTGCCTTTGCAGCAGGATGTATTGGCAGCCTGGACTGATGCACCAGTGACACCGTCCACCTGAGCCATTGCTCCCTGCATCGCCAGCAGACAAGCTGCACTCAATAAATATTTCTTCAATACCATATCTTTAAAATGTTAAGTGTTAAATGTTAAGTTATTAGCATTTGAATTGGCTATCCATTCGGACGCCGAACGTTGTTTCTTCACTCTTCGTTCTTCACTCTTCACTTTCGAAGCTGCGCTTCGATGAATCGCTGCCATTCATCCCACTGCTCCTGATACCAGAAATGTCCAGTCATCTGATAGAGACTCAAGGTCTTAGGAGCCTTTACGCTATTGTAAAGTCCGTAAGATGATGTAGGAGGAACCACCTCGTCATTATATCCGAAGCTATACCAACCCGGACAAGTGATGCGACGGGCGAAGTTGGCACCATCATAATAGCGGGCTCCTTCGAGACGCGCCTTCTCCAAATCAGTCAGTTTCTGCTCTTTCCAGGCAGCACTCTGTGCCTTGTCTTCCTTATAGAAGTAGTGAGGCCAACCGCCTGCAACTCCGTGAATCTCAGCCTCATAATCGCACATAGCATCATGAACAGGAGCCAGAAAGGTAATGCGCTTATCGAGAGCTGCCACAGCGATAGAAAGGAATCCACCCTGTGAAGAACCGGTCACACCGATGGTCTTGCCATTCCATTCTGGAAGGGAAGCGATATAATCCACACCACGGACAGCACCGGTTACGACTCTCTTATAAGAGTTGCGGTTCGGATTTTCGAGATTGGTATCCCAGTAACCATTCAGTTCACCATTGGCAAGATCATCATATACCTTCTGCTCCATGGTAACAGGAACACCGTGAATACCGATTTCGAGCACGATGCACTCAGCAGGAGCTGTATAGGTATCGCCAGCATAAGGGCGGACACCGGCACCAGGAACACGGAGAAGAGCAGGATATTTACCTTCCTTGACCGGAACACTCAGGATGCCATACATCTTAGAGCCCCAGCGGTTGTTGTTATAGCTGATTTCATATACATTCTTGTCCTTGGTACAACGCTCTGGGAGGAGTACCTTGGTAGGATTCAGATCATTCTGTCTTGCCTCATCCAACGCCTTCTTCCAGAAAGCATCAAAGTCTTTCGGTTCCTTGGCAAACGGCTGGATCTTCTCTGGAGAGAAACCTGCAGTACAGAGTCCTTCATATTTTTTACCATCAACATGAGCAATCACCTTGAAACGATAGAAGCCCGGCTGCTTGAGCGCCCCACTCCATTTCATGGTTCCGTCTTTCAGAACAGCACTCTTCTTCACTTCCGGAAACATTGCCGGACCAGCTTCGTAGTCTATCTTGACGTTATCGAGAAGCGTTCCACTTTTTCTCACATTGACGGTGAAGTTAGCTTTCTCACCTACCTTGTAGTTCCAATTCTGATGATCAGGAGTAACCGAAACCACAATGTTGTTGCCTCTGATTTGTGCGCGCAGGTTCAGAGAACCCAGCGCACTTATCAGAAAACTTATAATTATTAACTTAAAAACCTTTGCATTACTATTCTTCATTTTTATGTCCATATTGTTAGTTACACTGTCAAGTTTTACGGTTGCAAAGTTAGGGATATTTTTCGACAAATCCATGTACTATTTTGCCGAATAAACGTACTTTCATTTCAAAGAATAAAAAAAATGCAGAAAAAGCATAGGTAGACTATATGAACGGTATTCTTTTGCAAGTCTATTTACTACATTTTAGAAGATATACCTACACCTATTTCCTGATATATATAATATAATGTACGCGAACCTTATTATATATAGAGATTTTATACGTTATTACAACAAGATTGGCACAGAAAAACCTCTTTTCTTAACACAAGTCAAGCAAACCGTAAATAAAATGTAAAACATACACTCTACAGCATGCAGAGAGAAGAAAAAATGCATCATATCTGCCATAAAGCAGAAAAGTATCAGTAATCAGCAAAATAGGTACAAGGTTTTCAGATAAAAAACGCTATCTTTGCACCGGAATACGAAAGTAGCCTAAAAGATAAGAAATTACAAGAATAAACAATATAAAAACAATCACAACAATGAAACAAGAAAAGGCAACCTAGAGCAAGCCTCTTGCTTTCCTCCCCATCAAGATGTATGGGCAAAGGATGAACCAGAGAGCGATTATCCGTTTGGGATCTCCTCCAAATGACGAGAGCATTTTCGAAAAAGAAGTGTTTGAAAATGAACTGCTCGACAGGCAGAGGAAACGCCAAACTGTTTTAACCAACTAACAAAAAATTTATGAACATCAAAAGTAGAGAAAAGTTGCTTGCTGGCGTAGCTGCCCTGAGTTTTCTCGGCATCTCTCCTCAGCAAACTTTCGCAGCCCAGATCACAACGAGCCAGGCTGTACAACAAACAAAGAAGATTACTGGTAACATATCCGATACAATGGGTCCCATCATCGGTGCTACCGTAAAAGTAAAGGGCACCAAAAATGCCGCTGTCACAGATATGGACGGCAACTACACTCTGAATGTAGCTGCCGGACAGACCGTTGAAGTATCCTACGTAGGATACATCACCAAATCATTTAAGGTGGGCGGTCAGAGCAAGTACAACATTACTTTGACCGAAGACAATAACAGTCTTCAGGAAGTAGTGGTTGTAGGTTATGGTACCATGAAGAAGAGCGACCTCGCCGGTGCTTCCGCTTCTATGGACGAAAAGACATTGAAACAGACTCCTATCACCAACGTTGACCAGGCTTTCCAGGGAAAGATTTCAGGTGTGAACGCTGTCCAGACTTCCGGTCAGCCAGGTTCTGCCGTAGCCGTTAGCGTGCGTGGTATCGCTACTATCAACGCCAACTCAGAACCATTGTACGTTGTAGATGGTGTCATCTTCAATTCTCAGAGCAACAGCGGTTCATCACTCGGTTTGGGTGACAAGCTCGGTAATGGTTCTCACTCAGCAGTATCTCCTCTCTCTTTAATCAACCCTAGCGATATCGTGAGCATGGAGGTATTGAAGGATGCTTCTGCTACCGCTATCTATGGTGCTCAGGGTGCCAATGGTGTCGTTTTGATTACCACCAAGAAGGGTAAGGCTGGCGAAGCTAAGTTTACCTATACTGGTAGCGTAGCTGCAAGCCGTCAGAACAAGCGCCTGGATATCATGAACTTGCGCGAGTTTGCAGAATATTACAACGATTTGGCTAACCAGGGCGAAATCTCCAAGCCAGACCCTGTATATAGCGACCCATCTATCCTCGGTATCGGTACCAACTGGCAGGATGCTATCTTCCAGACAGCATGGCAGCAGTCTCACCAAATCGCAGCAGAAGGTGGTACTGATAAGGTAAACTACTATATCTCAGGCAACTGGACAGACCAGGACGGTACTATCATCGGATCAGAATTCCAGCGCTATTCTATGCGTGTGAACCTTTCAGCACAGTTGAAGAAATGGTTCAAGCTCGGCTTGAACGCAACTTATTCAAAGACAGCAGAGAGTTTGAAGCTGGCAGATGGTGAAGAAGGTTTGATCAACTACTCTTTGACAACACCTCCAGATATCCAGATTTACAATATTGATGGCGGATACTCAAGCGTATCTAAGGAAGGATTCACCAATCCTAACCCTATCGCCATGGCTATGGAAGATGATATTCTGCTCGACCGTCAGAGTCTGAATGGTAGTGTCTTTGCAGATATCACCCTGATGAAGGGCTTAACCTGGCATAGCCAGTTGGGTTTCGATATCGGTGCATCCAAGGCTGAGACCTACAACCCGATGATTGACCTCGGAACCTGGAAGCGTCAGAGTAACCAGAGCCGCCTGCAGAAGAACAGCAATAACTTCTGGTCGTTGAACAACTATCTGCAATATTCTACAACTATCGGCAAACATAGTATCACAGCTATGCTCGGACAGGAGTGCTGGGAATCAAAATATGACTATGTATCAGCATTCAACACCAATCTTCCTAACGATGTAGTTCACAACCCAGCATTGGGTCAGGGCGACCCACAGATTGGTTCTGGTTGGGGAAGTTCTTCCATGGCTTCCTTCTTCACCCGTGAGACTTACAACTACGACGACCGTTACCTCGCTACCTATACTTATCGTTATGATGGTAGTTCCAACTTCGGTCCAAACAACCGTTGGGCAGGTTTCCATTCATTGGCTTTGGGTTGGCGTTTCACCAACGAGCAGTTCATGAAGAACATCAAGTGGCTGAGCAATGGTAAGTTACGTATCGGTTGGGGTCAGACAGGTAACTCCAACATCGGTGGTTACAAGTGGGGTTCTGCGATGAGCACCATGGATACAGCCCTGGGTACCAGCTTCCGCCCTGCCAACCTGAAGAACCTCGATATCAAGTGGGAGACTCAGGAGCAGTGGAACGTAGGTCTCGACCTCGGATTCTTAAACAACCGCATAAATCTGACCGTAGATTGGTATAAGAAGATGAGTAAGGACATGCTGATGCAGCTCAACCTGCCTTCCATCATGGGTACCAGCGGTAATGCATCTTCAGCCCTCGCTGCACCATACGGAAACTATGGTGATATCGAGAACACCGGTCTTGAGATTGCACTCAACACCCACCCTATCGTTACCAAGGATTTCGATTGGAGTTCAGACGTCACCATATCTATCAACAAGAACAAACTGAAGAGTCTTTCGGGCAGTACTGCCTTGCTCGGCAAGGGACAGTGGAGCGATGTTGTGTCACGTTCCGTACCAGGCGAATCACTCTACGGCTTCTACGGTTACGTAGTAGAGGGAGTATATAAGGATCTCGAAGATATCCTCAGCTCTCCTGTTCAGACTCTCCAGAAGAACAACTACAACGAGACCACCGATGCCAACGGCACCAAGCATTACTCTTGGAAGGATGCCAGCAAGCTGAATCGTACCAACACCACCTACGTAGGCGACTTGAAATACAAGGACATCAACAATGATGGCAAGATTGACGAGAATGATAAGACCAACATCGGTTCTCCACTGCCAAAGTGGACCTTCGGATGGAACAATACCTTCCGCTACAAGAACTTCGACCTGAATATCTTCATCAATGGTTCTGTAGGTGGCAAGGTAGCCAACTATCTGAACATGAAGATGACTCACATGAACTCTCCATGGAGCAACCAGTTGAAGGATGTCAACAAGCGAGTTCACCTCGTAGCCAAGGATGGCAACTACACAGGCAACTGGTATGATAACATCTCTAATTTGACAGTTGACAATCCAAACTCGATGTACCCACGTGCTTCCATCAACGACCCTAACGATAACGACGCATTCAGCGACCGTTATATCGAGGATGGTTCATACGTACGCTTGAAGAGCATGGCTCTGGGCTACACATTCGACCAGAAGCTCATCCAGAAGATTGGTCTCACCAACCTCCGACTGACTCTCACAGCGTCTAACCTCTTCACCATCACCGGTTACAGCGGTTACGACCCAGAGGTAGGTCTCTCAACTCAGAGTGCAAATGTATATGGTCTGGACTTCGGTCGCTACCCTTCTCCAACCACCGTTACATTTGGTTTGAACTTATCATTCTAATATCCAAAACGAACAGTTATGAAATTTAAGAACATTAAATATACAGCATTTGTAATGCTCCTCGGTATGGGAATGACCTCTTGCGGTGACTTCCTTGACAAGCCGGTAGAGGACAATTACAACACAGAGAACTATTACAACGGCGATGCTTCCTGCATCTCTGGCGTAAACTATCTCTACAACTCACCTTGGTATGATTTCCAGCGTGGATTCATCAAGGTTGGTGAGGTTATGTCGGGTAATATGTATTGGGGCTCAAGCCCTTACATGAACTTCAGTACCAATGGTACCGATGAGGACCTAGTAAACATGTCTTACTCACTCTGGGCAGAGATTGGTCACTGCAGTACCGTTTACGAATCATTGAAGAACGCCATCAACACCTCTGAAAAGGTGAAGAACCAGTGTTTGGGCGAGTGCCTTGCCTGGAAGGCGATGGCATACTTCTATTTGGTACGCACCTTCGGTGATGTGCCTATCATCCACAGCAACTCAGAGACGCTTAGCAAAGGTGACTACAATCAGGTGAGCAAGGTACAGAAAGCAGATGTATATGAGTATATCATCCTAACTCTGGAAAAGGCAATGGAGCTTCTTCCTAAGGAAAAGAGCACCACAGGCCGTATCGACTACTATAGCGCAGAAGGTCTGCTCAGTAAGGTTTACCTGACCAAAGCTGGTGTTTCAGGCACTTTGAATCAGGACGATTTGAAGAAGGCTGCCGAATACGCCAAGGATGTTATCGAGAACTCTGGCAGAGGACTGATGGAGCACTACGAGGATATCTTCCGTGGCTCTAACCAGTTCTGCGACGAGATTATGATTGCATGGCGCTGGACTGTAGGTTCTCAGTGGACTTCTCAGAATACCCTCCAGAGCGACCTGGCTCCAGAAGGTTTCGACGAGAATGGTGACTGCTGGGGCGGTTGGCGCGGTCCATCCGTTGACTTGATGGAAGCCTTCGGTGTATCTCCTAAGGATGATCCTAGCAGTCGTATAGATCCTGACCACCGCCGCAAGGCAACTATCATGATGCCAGGCGATGTATATTCATACTTCTGGAGAGACCACGATCTTCCTGCCAATGCACAGAAGGATCGTATCAAGAAGGGATTCTCTTACTTGGATTTCTGGTATAACAAAGCCTACAACTCAGCAGCAACTGGTCAGTGTCAGGGTCCTTGCGGTGGTAACAACGTAAAGCATCTCTTCGGTGACAACGCAGACCACAAGGCTGAGTTGGGCATCACTCCAGGTCGCATGTCAAATGCTCTCCCTACTCCACTTCTCCGTCTGTCAGACATTTATCTTATCTACGCAGAGGCACAGGTTCTGATGGGTAACAATACCGACCAGCTTGCCCTGGATTGCTTCAATGAGGTACGAGGACGTGCATACGAATGGCAGGGATTCGTAAGAAAGACCTCTCTTACATTCGATGACATCTGGAAGGAGCGCCGCCTGGAGTTTGCTGGTGAGGGTGACCGCTGGTACGATTACGTGCGCCGTGCATACTATGATGTAGACAGCTGCATCAAGGAATTGAAGGCACAGCACCGCAACCAGATGTGGAACTGTGATGAAGTTTACAAGGCATACTACAACAGTGGTACATGGGACAGCTCTAAGATGCAGTATGATGAGAATACAGCAGCTCCTAATGTAACAGCCAGCAGCTTTACATTGCCATTCCCTACTGAAGACGTAGCCCTGAACCCTAACCTGGGTAGCACCGCAACTCCAGTACACGTAGATGTACGTAATACATTCAGTTATTAATACCTATAGTTATTAATCAATAAAGAGAATTTCATTATGAATATCAAGAATATAAATGGGGCTTTATTCGCCGTGGCACTTGCAGCAGTCAGCGCGGGATTCACTTCTTGCGAGGACGAGCCAGACAAGTATGAAGTTGCAGGCGGAACCCCTACCATCGATTATGTTCGCCCTGTGGATGCTGCCAGCAAGGACTCACTGCTTACTGGTGCATCTCTCAACAATACCATCTGTATTGTGGGTAGAAACCTGAGAAGTGTGACCAAGATCAACTTCAACGACCAGGCTGCCGTACTGAACACCAGTTACATGACGGACAACACCATCATCGTAACGGTACCAAAGACCATTCCAGGCAAGGTGACTGACAAGATTTACTTCATCACCAACAACAATGACACTTTGGACTACAGCTTCAAGACCGTGGTTCCTGCTCCAACCATCAATAGCATGAGTAACGAGTGGGCGGCTCCAGGCGAAGAAGTAACCATCAAGGGCGACTACTTCCTGGATTACGACGACAGTCATCTGACTATCAAGGTGGGTGATAACTACACCATCCCTTACGAGGACTTGAAGATCACCCAAAACAGCATCCGCTTCAACATGCCAGAGGATATGCCTAAGCACGAGCCTATCACCATTACAACCATCAACGGTACTACCAAGGCTGGCTTCCGCTATATGGACAACCGCGGTATGCTCTTCGACTTCGATACTCCTTGGAAGGAAGGTGGAGATGTATTGGGCAACAATGGTTGGCACAATCGTACCATCACATCCGATGGCACATCACTCTCAGGCAACTACATGGTTCTCGGTGAGACAGCCATGGGCTCAGATGGTGGCTGGAACGACGGTAACTTCTCGTTCGAGTATTGGCCAGGAAGCTGGCAGGACCCAGAGACCTACTCCAGCCGTCCACGTATGCAGGATCTTGCAGACTTCAGCGATTGGAAGAACATGAGCCTGAAGTTTGAGATGTGCATCCCTAAGGACAACGGTTGGTCGGCTGCACCTATGCAGATTTACTTTGGTAGCGTAAGCCAGGTTTCCAATGGTGCAGCAGGTGTACAGGATATCTATGGTAACGTATTGGCAGGAGCCAACAACACCTTCTTCCACGACCAAGGTAAACTGGCACGTGCCCTCTACATGCCTTGGCAGAATACAGACGACAAGACATATAACACTGAGGATAAGTGGGTAACCGTTACCATCCCATTGACAGACTTCGTCTATGACTACGATGGTAACAAGGGATTGAGCTATACAGGTGTGAACGACTTCAGTGCCTTCAACATCTTTGTTGTCAAGGGTGCATACAATGATGCCAGCGTATTGCCTACCGGTGTGGACTGTAATCCAATCATCAAGATTGACAACATCCGTGTGGTTCCAAACAAATAAACTTATAATCTGAATTGATATGAAAAAGATAAGTAAAATATTCGCAATGTTGGTGGTAGTCCTCGCAGGACTATCGCTGACAGCGTGTAACGAAGGAGATGACCTCTCTACCGACCAGTATGGTAACGAGATTTCTCTCCAGTCATTCGGTCCATGCCCAGTGCTCCGTGGCGGTACCTTATATCTCTATGGTACCAATCTGGACCAGATTGAGTCTGTCAACCTTCCAGGTGCAGATCCTATCACCGCATACGAGATTCTCCAGAGCGGTTACAACAGCAAGATTTCCATCCAGGTTCCTGCCGAGAAATGCGAACCGGGTCAGATTGTCCTGAAGACCAAGAAGGGTGGCGAGATCACATCCGTATCTCCTATCACCTATCGTGAGGACATCGAAATCACCAAGTTCTTCGTAGGTAGCGAAGGTACTATGGTAGGTAATGTTGGCGACGTAGTAACCATCAAGGGTGATTACCTCAACCTGATGCATGGTGTGATTTTCGCAGGCAGCGATACCATCAAGGAAGCTGAATTTGAAAGCCACGACCGCTATACCATCCAGGTAAAGATTCCGGCAGAGGCTCATACAGGTGTCATCACATTGACAGACGCCACCAAGGACGGTACTTCCCTGGAGACCAAGGAAGAGTTGACCATCAATACTCCAGAGGCTACTCCTATCAAGGACCGCAACATCAAGGCTGGCGAAATTCTCAGCATCAAGGGTACTTCATTCGACCAGATTGTCAGCGTGAAGTTTGAGGGCGCTACTGTAAATGCAGCCGACTTCAAGTCACAGAGCGTAGCAGAGATTACTGTTGCTGTTCCAGCCAAGGCTACAGACGGTACCTTCTATGTAGTAACCAAGAGCGGTATCGAGGTTCCTGTAGGCAACATCATCACCGTAGTTCCTACCCAGCTCGTTGCCACTCCTAACCCAGTGAAGAATGGTGCAGAACTCACCATCACCGGTAAGGATATGGATCTGATTACAGGCATCGCATTCCCTAAAGCAGCAGAGTCTAAGCTCAACAAGGTAGAGACAACCAAGGTTACAGCCACTGTTCCTGAGGATGCACAGGAAGGCGATATCACATTGAGTCTCGCCAATGGCAAGACTGTAACAGTAGCCTATACTTTGGTGAAGCCAACCGTAGCTTCTTGCACACCGGCAGCTATCACAGCTGGTGAGAAGACCATCATCAAGGGTACAGATCTCGACCTCGTGAAGAGCATCACCTTCCCTGGCGATGTTGAGCAGACTGTAGAGGTTAAGGGAACAGCCAATACCCTCGGAGTAACCGTTCCTGCAGCTTGCGCCGGTACAGACTTCAAGCTCAACCTGAAGAATGGTACAACCATTGAGGTGAAGGATATGCTGACCATCAAGGCTGCTACCGATCCAGCTATCGCAAGCATCAATCCTGGTGAAGCTGTCGCAGGTTCAAACATTACCATCACAGGTAAGAACATCCAGAACATCCAGAACATCTATATCGGTTCTTACAAGGTAAACCGCTATACATCTCGTACCAATACTGAGATTGTATGCCAGGTTCCTGCCAATGCTGAAGCTGGTACCTACAAGATTGTGATGGAAGACCCAGACGGCAACAAGATTGAAGGTCCTGAGTTCAAGGTGGTTCCTGCTGAAAAGGATATTGCTACTATCACAACCAACATGGACAACAGCGCCATCAAGTATCCATACAACTTCACATGGGATGACACCGGTCGTTTCCGCATCATGAAGGCAGACCTCATCAAGTTGGGTGTCAAGGTAGGTTCAAAGATGCTCTTCTATAAGGAAGCAGGAGCTACCGGTCAGGTTCAGATCAACAACGCCAACTGGGGCGGCATTGATACTCCAGCAGACTGGAATGGTGACCAGACCTGCCTTGTGAAGGTATTCGATGCAGCCATGATGGAAGCCGTGAACAGCATCTCTGACGGTTGGAGTGATACTGCATTCATCCTCCAGGGCGACCTGAAGAATGTAACCAAGATTGCCATCCTTCCATAAGATAGAAATATTTAACATAAAAAACGCATTTATGTGAAATATAATTTGTAAATTTGTGGCGTAGTTATATTAACTGCGCCACATTTTTGATTTTAACCAAAACATTAACCCGATATGAAGAAAATAGCATTATCCTTACTGGTGGCTCTGAGCTGCATCTCAGCCAAAGCTGCCGACGGCAAGTCGCTGTTCGTATCATTCAACGATGGAAGCAGGATAGAGTTTGCTTTGAGCACGCTACCGGAAGTAACCTTCGGGAATGACAAGATGACCGTGACTTCCACTGCCACTACCGCCAGTTACGAACTGTGGAAGGTTTCTACCTTCACCTACGGTACCACTACGGGCATCCAGCAAATTGAAACCAACAGTAAGTTTGCCTTCGAAGGCGACCGTATCATCGTGGATGGAACCCACAACAAGGTGAGCGCCTTCGCTCTCGACGGAAAGGCAGTAAGCCTCTCTCCTATTCTCGCCGGCGACAAGACTATCATCCCACTGGATGAACTGACCCACGGCGTATACATTATCAAAATCAATAACAAATCCATAAAAGTAGCAAGACAATGAAAAAACTATTACTCTCACTCCTGGCAGTAATGATTTCATTCTCTGCCTTGGCACAGACTAAGGGAGACAAGCTGACCATCAACCTGAAAAACGGAACATCACAAGTTTGGGATCTGACAGCAGACGGACAGGCTCCAGTTTCTAAAATCACACATACAGCAGATGGCAAAGTGGGATTCGTGATGACGGGGATGGAAGACTTTGGTGCTTTCGAAACCTACGACATCAACGACATCAACAACATCTCCTTCTCTATCTATCACGAAAGCGAAGTGGGCAATGTGAATCTCGCTGACCCTGCTGCTACAGAAAAGACCAAACGTCTCTACAAATATCTGCAGCTGAACTATGGCAGCAAGACCATCTCTTCGGTTATCGCCAACGTGAACTGGAACACCCAAGAGGCAGATAAGATTTATCAGGCTACAGGTAAATATCCAGCCATCAACTGCTATGATTTCATCCACATCTATGTTCCTAAGCAGGGTTCCAACGGATGGATCAACTACAACGACATCACCCCTGTTACCAACTGGGCAGACCAGGGCGGACTGGTATCGCTGATGTGGCACTTCAACGTGCCTAAGACCGAGAGCACCGTTCCGGGAGCAGATGGCAGTGGTGTGACCTGCACCCCATCCGAAACCACCTTCAAGGCTGCCAACGCATTGACGGCAGGCACTTGGGAGAACAAATGGTTCTATCAAGAGATGGACAAGGTGGTAGAAGTTCTGCAGAAGTTGCAGGATGCTGGCGTTGTTGCCATCTGGCGTCCTTTCCATGAGGCAGCCGGCAATGCCTGTCTGAAATCAGGTGCCAGCTGGGGCAAGTCCTGGTTCTGGTGGGGATATGATGGTGCTGAAACTTACAAGAAGCTTTGGCAGACCATGTTTGATTACTTCCAGAGCAAGGGCATCCACAACCTGATTTGGGCATGGACCACACAGAACTACAATGGCGATGCCAATACCTACAACAATGATGCAGACTGGTATCCTGGCGATAAGTATGTAGATATCATCGGTCGCGACCTCTATGGCTATGATGCAACCAAGCAGGCTCAGGAGTTCAAGGAGATTCAGGCTCGCTATCCTGGCAAGCTCGTAGCTCTGGCTGAATGTGGTACCAACATCGATAACAACACTGCTACAGCCGGCATTGATGAGGCATGGAACGCAGGTGCAAAATGGAGTTTCTTCATGCCTTGGTATGGAAGCAACATGCCATCCAACGACTGGTGGAAGGCTGCATTGAGCAGCAAGAACGTGATTACCCGCGACCAGGTGAACCTGAATGCAAACTATGTAGAGGAAAGTGCAGTAGATGCTGTGAAGAACATGGGCATCGGTACCAACTTCGGCAACTGCACAGATGTAGTTGCCATGTGGATGAACATGAACAGCAACTCGGTTACAGATTTCGAGAAAGCTTGGGGACAGGTTCCTACCACCAAACCGATGGTAGATTTCCTGAAGAAGAACGGTTTTAATTCTGTCCGCATCCCAGTTACCTGGTTCCAGCACATGAAGGAAGACGGAACCGTGGATGAAGCCTGGATGAACAGAATACAGGAAATCGTAGATTACGTCATTGATAACGGTATGTACTGCATCCTGAATGTTCACCATGATACAGGTGCAGACGATGAGGATGTGAAGCACTGGATCAAGGCTGATGAAGCCAACTACAAGGAGAACAAGGAGAAGTTTGAATATCTCTGGACCCAGATTGCCACCCGCTTCAAGAACTACGACCATCACCTGGTGTTCGAAGGTTACAACGAGATGCTTGATGCCAACAACACCTGGAATGCACCAAAGAGCGCAAGCAGCTATAAGGGTTTGAACGGATATGCCCAGAGTTTCGTGAATGCAGTACGTGCTACCGGTGGCAACAACGAGACCCGCAACCTCATCATCAATACCTATGCTGCAGCTAATGGTGACGACGTATTGAACAACCTCGCCATCCCTACCGACAAGGTGGATGGCCATATCGCAGTAGAAGTTCACACCTACTCACCATGGGACTGGTTTGCCAAAGGCAAGTGGGATGCTTCCTGCAGCAAGGAAATCGCTGATATGTTCACCCGTCTGAACAATAAATTCATCAGCAAGGGCATCCCTTGCATCATCGGTGAATACGGTACACACGGAAGCAAGAGCGTCAGCAAGAACAGTTCTGCCAGCGAGATTCAGGCTGCTGCCGACCAGGCTGCCGACATCGTGAAGCAGGCAAAGGCTTACGGTGTAGCCACCTTCTACTGGGTGAGCATCTTCGACGGAACAGACAGAAGTGTGCCACAGTGGACCTTGCCTACCGTGGTAGAAGCCATGAAGAAGGCTTATAACGAATAAAAAAGAAGATGAAAATCAAATATTTATTATTGATTTTTGCAGCACTCATGGCTCTCTCATCCTGCGGTGAAAAGAAAAAGAAATCGTATGATGAGATTGCCATGAGCGGTCTTACTACCCGCACAGAGAATCTGAAAACCAACCTCAAGGCTTTCGCCGACAAGGGAACTCTCATCGGACAGATGTATGGTACCCTGAGCGGAATGGGTTGGAACAGATGGGAATGCGATAGCGACCGCTGCGACATGAAGGCACTCTGCGGTTACCGACCAGCAGCCAACGGTTATGAACTGGGCGGCATCGAGAGCGGAAAGCAGCAGAATGCAGACGGAGTTCCATTCAAGGCAATCCGGGAAGATGTGCTCAATCACTTCCGCAAGGGAGGCTTGCTCATCATGAACTGGACGATGCCGAACTACAACGGAGATGAAGACAAACTGGAAGAATACACCCAGCAAGTGGCAAAATATCTTGATACCTTGCAAGATGGTTACGGCATCAAGGCTCCGGTGATTCTCAATCTCCTTCCGATAGACGGCAAGGCATGGTACTGTCAGTTGAGTGCGGAAGATTACATAAAACTCTATCAAAAGATACAGGATCTCTTATCAGATGAGGAAGTAACGAATGTGGTTTACGGTTATTCAGAGACCTACCAGCCAGGCAAGAACCTGATGGAACGTTATCCAGACCACAACATCGATGTCATCAACATCACTTATCTCCAGTCTAAGGATGCCATCAATCTCCCACTCTACCAGAAGAGTATCAAGGACATCGTGGCTCAGGCATTGCCTTTTGCACAAGAACGCAACAACGCATTTGGTATGACAACGGGCATCGAATCCATCGGTGATTCCAGCCTCTTCGCTGATATACTCCTGCCGGAACTTAAACAGCATCATATCGCTTACTTGATGTTCGGCAGAAACGCAGGAGAACCTATCAATGAGCATTACTACACTCCTTATCCTGGAGTTTCCAATAGCAAAACCCATGGTTTCATGGAGTTAGTAAACGATGAAGTGAGTGTGTTCCTGGAAAAGCTGAACGGCTTGTATCTGGAACATTAAGACGTAAAAAAACTGAAAAAACAAACGCAGGCAAAGTGGATTTGCCTGCGTTTATTTTTCCCTCACGATGGGTCTGAAAATGCGTCCCGACGCAGCAGTTACTACGTCGAGGACGTAGGTTTTCCTACATCGGGACGTAAGAAGCGCTACGTCGGGACGCAATTAAAAGGGCCAGATTGCCTCACGCAACCTAGCCCCTTGTACTTAAACCAATTATTAAACTAAGAGTAAATAAAAACACTCCCTATTACTGAACAAACTTCTTTCCATTCTTAATAACAACGCCCTTATAAGAAGCGTCAACCTGCTGACCAGCAAGATTATATATCTTTGTAGACTTAGCAGGAGTAAGGATCGTAGCGTTGGAAATGCCGGTAGAAGGATCCTTCTCAAGAAGAATATAGGCACCCACTAACTTACACTGGTTATAGATATTGAAGGTAACACCTGCCTTGTGATACTGACCATCTACATAAGAATCAGTACCGTTCTTGGCAGCCTTCTTGAAATCACCTACTGTTACCATCACATCAAATGCCTTACCATCACCTGCACTGATACTGTATGTTGGAGTCCAATTGTCTGAATTAGCAAATCCACCAATACCCCAGCCTTTGCGAGACTCATAAGGATCTGTCTGATTTTCGAAGCAAAGCTTTACTTTAGTGTCATCAGCATACTTGTCAAACTCTGTAGCCAAAATAGTATGCCCCTCTACCAATGTCAATTCCACCTCGGACTGCTCTATTGCATTCTGGAAATATGCATTCTTGAAAGTTACAGACTTAGGAGCGTCATCAGCACACTGCAGATAAATCTGACGAACTACTTTCTTATAATCAGCATTCAGAGGAACCGTAATCTTAGCGTCATGCCCCTGAGCTATTGAACTTATCGTCTTGCCTGCTTCATCCGTAGCTTCATATTCTACTACTACCTGCATGGTTACTTGATCAGGATTCTCTACCTCCAGAACAAATTCATCATAATCAGAGCAATCCTTAGAATTAAGCCACCAACCTGGACGATAGCTCCATTTCTCAAAGAATGTGATGGTCTTTGTTGCAGCATCATACCACACGTTATCACCATCCTTCACATTGTTGCTAGGTTCTCCAATTTCAAGAGTAGCTGCATTAGCACACATAGCGAACAATACGCCAAATACTAAAGTAAAAAACTTTTTCATAAGCTTAAAAATTAAATAGGTTTATTAATATTATTGTTAATTGTTATCTGATGCAAAGATAGGACATTTCCGGCAAAAAACATGATACTATCATTGCAGATGCTGATACTTTTTTACCAATGTTTCATCTGGTAAGTTTTTAGTTGCTTTCCCCCTGCCAATCCGAGGCTCTGAGAGCCCCGGATATCATGGTTTAGGATAGATTTTGTGATAGGTTTCCATACCTATCTCAGCTCCATCCATTACACCTTTAAATATATAAGAGTCGGAGACTACTTCCTTGGCACGGTTGAAGAGCGTCATGTGAGGAAGAGGCTGCACGTTGATGTCCCAAACGTAGGGAATGAGACCAGCCTTCAGCATCTCGGCAGTAACGGAACTGTACCATGCCATCATACTTTCATCATGCAGTTTCTGATTACCCCCATAGAGAGAAGCATCCTTGCGGTTGGCACCATATTCACCAATGACAACAGGATAACCCTTGTCCACAAACTTCTTCTTCATCTTCATCACCTGGTTGGTAATATGCTGATAGGCATCCACATTCTTATTGTCATACCAGATGGTATTGACGGTACGCCCCTGATCGTCAGCAGGCGCATGTCCCTTCCAGTAGAGTGCCACCTTGCCCCAATCGGCATCCTTGTCCATCAGGGTGAAGATATATGGATCATAGAAATGCACCTCCGCCATCAACCGGTTCTTAGCCGAATCCTTGAGACGGGCAATATCATAGGTATCCTTCTCTGCCAGATCTATCTCCGTCTTCGGACCCTGCATGATGAGTACACGTTTGGCATTCTTGCCACCGGTAGAACGAACGGCATCCAGGAACACCTGCTCATATTCCAGGAGTCTGTCGGCAAACTCCTTGCTGTCGGGAGCCAGCATTTCCCCCTTTGCCAGTGGACTGCCCCCACCTACTCCAGGTTCATTCAATGCTGCAAAGAGTAGGCGCTGATCATAGTCCTTAAACTGTTTGGCAATATTGACCCACAATTTGCGATACATCTCCTTATGTTCTGAAACATTCGCCAGATTGGTAAAAGCATCATGCTCCATCCAACCGCCATCCCAATGTTCGTTGATGATGACACAGAGTCCGGCATTGAGTCCATAATCCACAATCTCCTTGATACGAAGCACCCAAGCAGGATCTATCGTCATCTTCTCCTTGTCTACAATATGACCAGCCACCCAAGAGGTAGGAATGCGAAGACTGTTGAACCCCTGCTTCTTCAAACTTCGGATATAACTTTCTGATGTCTTATCATTCTGCCATGAAGTCTCCGACTTCAAGCCGGCGTTATTGGTAAAGATATCATTCCAATTACAAGCCTCCATCGTATTACCAAGATTGACACCTGGCGCCATATAATGCGCCAACTGGGTTGCAGTAAGTTCCATCTTCGTCATACGTCTATCAGCAGGTGCCACTTGTGCACTAGCCCATGCAAACTGGGCAGCTGCCGCTAAAATCATAACTATTTTTTTCATATTATTTATATATATCGTTATAGTTTTATGTAGTTATGCTGCAAAGATAAAGAAAAAACAGCTATAGCTATGTAGTGTTTTGTTAAACTGATACGTACAGAATGTTACAAGGGCATATTTTTGTCTTTTGGGGGAAAGAATATGTTACACAAAAAAAAGGGCGCACACCAGAAAATGTATGCCTCGATTTATCTTTGCTAGTTCTCGGTGGCAAAGATAAATAATAAATAAACACGCATGGGTACTTTTATGTTAACACGGCATGTATAAAATGTTATACAATCTAGGTTTATTAAAAAAAATGCACCAAAACGTAGCATTTTATACGTTTTGATGCATCATTAAGTTTTCTGATACTTTTTCTTCACTGCCATTCTGTTACCCTTTCCGAAGAGAATGAAAGGCTATCAGTCCCTTCATTGGGGCTCTTAATATGAGAGCTATCTTCAGGTGATGTTCATCTTCCATCACGTTTCTGAGAGGCGATTCGAAATAGTGGGCAATGCTTCCCACAAACCCTACTTCCTGATTTTCGCCCAAAGAAGCATCCCAAGCTTTCACTCCCGACGTCAACCTGCTGATGTCCTCAACGCTAGCCTTCACATAATCAATATAAGGAACTAGATTGTTACGGTAAAACAAGTCAAAGCTACTTAATATCATCCGGTAGAGCGCCATGGCTTCGTTCAGCTCATCGCTACCGTTTTCATGTTTCTCTCCCTCGGCTATCTGCTGGGAAATGAAAGGACAGATAGAAGCCAGAAAACGATTGGCTAAAGGCTCTTTATATACCTTATTAATAATAGTAGGGTAATCAAGTCCTGACCATGCCAGATATTTCTCCTTGAGAGAAGCAGGAAGTGTTCCCTTGAAGATACCATTCAGAAACAGCTTACCCAATACAGCTCCACTACCCTCATCCCCCAGGATGTAACCCAACGGCGGAGTATTCATAACGATGTCCTTTCCATCATAAAGACAACTGTTGGCACCTGTACCCAAGATACAGGCAATACCCGGTTTATCACCAAACAGAGCACGAGCAGCACCCAACATATCACCTTCCACTTCTACCCTAGCTTCCGGGAAAGACTGCTGCAACAAGGACTGCATACGAGGTTTCATCGCCTCAGTTACACCACTGCCATAAAAGAACACTTCCTGAGGCTGCTCGTTCAACACCAGTTTATCACAGAGAATCTGCAATATATCAGCATCACTCTGATGAATCGGATTGATGCCTTGAGTATTACAAGTCATCAACACATCCCCCTGGTCACTTATCAGTGCCCAATCGGTCTTGGTACTACCACTATCTGCTATCAGTTTCATCTTCGACTATTCTATTAATCAATACTATTTCTTCCTTAGAACATTCATCCAAGTAACGTCTAAGACACTGCAAATTTACAGAATTTCATTGAAATATCATCATAATAAATTGAAAAAGATACGCCCCAAAGGATAATATCTCAAAAAAGGTTCATGAATCTTTGCTTTTCTCTTCTTTTTTTAATAACTTTGCAGTCAATAACAATAAAACATGTATAATTATGGCAACATTCATAGCAGGACCATGCGTCATCGAGTCGATGGAACTACTGGACACAGTAGCTCAGGAACTCGTTCGCATCAACCAGAAGTTAGGAACCGACATTATATTCAAAGCATCATTTGACAAGGCAAACCGAACCAGCATCCACTCTTTCCGTGGTCCTGGTATGGAAAAGGGTCTACAGATGCTCAGCGATATCAAGTCAAAGTATGGACTTCGCATCACCACAGATATTCATGAGAGTTATCAGGCTGAGGCTGTAGGCAAAGTATGCGATATTCTCCAGATACCAGCCTTCCTCTGCCGACAGACCGATCTTTTGGTTTCAGCTGCTAAAACGGGTAAGATTGTCAACATCAAGAAGGCACAGTTCCTGAGCGGAAGAGATATGAAATATCCTGTAGAAAAAGCCTTGGACAGCGGTGCCAAGGAAGTGTGGCTCACTGAGCGCGGCAACTGCTTCGGCTACAATAATCTCGTAGTAGACTTCCGCAACATTCCAGACATGAAGGAGATTGTTCCTAATGTCATCATGGACTGCACTCACAGTGTGCAGCGACCAAGCGCTGGCGATGGCAAAACCGTTGGCGACCGCAAGTTCGTACCAGCCATGGCCATGGCAGCAAAGGCATTCGGCGCGACCGGTTACTTCTTTGAGGTACACCCAGACCCAGATCAGGGAAAAAGTGACGCTGCCAATATGCTGGAATTAGACAAGCTGGAGGCTCTCATAGCTGATTTGCTCGCTTAACAAAGTATATTAATTAACTTGCCTAAGTATATTAATTAACTTGTCTAAGTATATTAGTTTACTTGTCTAAGTATATTAGTTTACTTGTCTAAGTATATTAGTTCCATTCAATAAAGAACATTTATTTTAGAAAATAATGAATCACAAGATAAACGATATTGACAACATGACAGTCCGCTCGTATGGAGAGCAAGCCCTTCGTGATGAAGCTCAAGCCATACTCGATCAAATTTCCTATATGGATAGTAATTTTGAGAAGGCAGTAGATATGATGTATCATTGCGAAGGAAAGATTATCGTAACCGGTGTAGGCAAAAGTGGACACATAGGTGCCAAGATTGCAGCTACTCTGGCATCAACAGGTACACCTGCTTTCTATATCAATCCTCTGGATGTATATCACGGTGATTTAGGCGTAATGACAGATAAAGACGTAGTTCTGGCACTGAGCAACAGTGGCCAGACCGATGAGTTGCTTCGCTTCATTCCAATGGTACTCCACATGAATGTTCCAATTATTTCGATTACGGGAAATCCAAATTCCCTGTTGGCGAAATATTCCAATCACCATATCACAGTAAAGGTAAAGAAGGAAGCTTGTCCGCTGAACCTTGCTCCAACCAGCAGTACCACTGCGGCTTTGGCGATGGGAGATGCCTTGGCAATAGCCCTGATGCAGGTACGCCACTTCAAGCCGCGCGACTTTGCACAGTTCCATCCTGGTGGCGAATTAGGTAAGCGCCTCCTGACTACCGCAGAAGATGTGATGCGCAGCGACGATATGCCAATCATCCCTAAAGAGATGCACCTGGGCGAGGCTATCATCCACGTCAGCAAGGGCAAACTGGGATTGGGAATCTCGCTTGATGAAGACAATCGTGTCATCGGATTGATTACTGATGGCGATATCCGCCGTGCCATGGAGAAATGGCAGGCTGAGTTCTTCAACAAGACGGTGAACGACATCATGACCACCACTCCTAAGATGGTGACTCCGAAGACCAAGATTTCGGAAATTCAGCGCATTATGCATAAGTACAAGGTACATACAGTACTCGTAGTAGATAAGGATAATCATTTGAAAGGCATCGTTGATCACTATGCCTGCATGGTATAATAAAGATGAAAATCAGAGAGATATTATTAGTATTCACGCTATGGCTTGTCAGTTCGCTGTGCAGCGCACAGACAAGCGATTCTATCATAGTCAACCAGCTTCGTGGGAAAGGCGTCAGCTTTTCTCACGATAATTCTGTTACGCTCCTGATGAGCGGACAGGAGAAATTTGATGATATGTTTCAGGCGATCCGCCAGGCCAAACACAGCGTTCATCTGGAATACTTCAACTTCCGCAATGACAGCATCGCCTCCCTACTCTTCGACCTCCTGGCTGAGAAGGTAAAGGAAGGCGTCAAGGTAAGAGCCTTATATGACGGATTCGGAAACTCATCCAATAACAAGCCGTTGCGCAAACGGCATCTCAAGAAAATACGTGCCAATGGCATTGAAATATATGAATACAAGCCGGTTAAGTTTCCATGGGTACATGCCATCTTCAACCGTGATCACCGTAAAATCGTGGTCATTGATGGACAGATTGCCTATACAGGAGGTATGAACGTTGCCGACTATTATATCAATGGTACAGAAGTAGTAGGCGAATGGCATGACATGCACTGCCGCATTGATGGTAGCGAGGTGAATACCCTGCAGAAGATATTCCTCAAGATGTGGAACAAAGTTAGCGGTCAGCATATTGACGGCGAAGAGTATTACCGCAAGGAGAAAAAAGATTATCTGGTAGAGAATCTCAAGCCCGACACCACGGCTACTGCCTATCATAAGACAGTGGGCATCATTAACCGTGAGCCCCATATCACCAAGGATATCATCCGTTATTTCTATGTGAACGCCATCAACGACGCACAGGATAGCATCAAGCTCATCAGTCCTTACTTCACCCTAAGCCACAAACTGAAGAAAGCACTGAAGAATGCGGTAAAAAGAGGTGTAAAGGTAGAAATCATGCTCTCTACCAAGAGCGATATTCCATTGACTCCAGATTGCGGTTTCTATAATGCCCATAAGCTGATGAAGGC
>ERZ857629.1634-NODE-1634-length-23631-cov-110.456608_pt1 | contig 23631 bp, 17 predicted proteins | sample MGYA00519700_ERZ857629 | MGnify/ENA primary metagenome ERZ857629 (study PRJEB31778, sample SAMEA3449351) | human gut metagenome | biome: human gut; feature: human-associated habitat; material: faeces | place: United Kingdom | collected 2010/2012 ...
TACACTTTTTTCAACGACTTTTCAAATACCATCGTAATTTTTCTAACGACTTTTCAGTAGTTCGCCGTAATTTTTCCAACGAGTTTTGCCGGACTTGTACCAGAAGTTGTACCAGACGCGAGAAGATGTTATTATTTTCCGATACATCAACTTATAACAGATTGATTGCGAAGGACTTACGCAATAATGGCGAGGCCTGCCGGTGATGACCATCGATACCGAAGGACCACAATCCCGCGCCGGAAAACAGTCAGCGGTAAGGCTGGACAAAGATAGATAAAATTGACGTGAATTGAAATAATCGAATCAATTCCAGTGTGATTAACCTTGTATTATTTTCAATTTAACTTTTATATTTGTGAAAATTTCACAAATAAAGTTGTTTAGCTATGCTTTTGGAGTTCTCATTCGCAAATTTTCTATCTTTTAGAGACAAGGTGACCATCTCAATGGTTGCAACGGCCTTAAGGGACAGAAAGGCTGATGTAGGCGATGCTACATTCGGCATTGGAGAAGATTCTGCTATTTCCTTGAACAGGTGCTGCACCTTGTTCGGGGCCAATGCATCCGGCAAGTCCAATGTTGTCAAGGCATTGGCATTTTTCAAATGGTTTACTATGAATTCCTCTAAGGATGTGCAGGCCGCCGAAGAGATTCCTGTCAGGAATTATGCCCTGTCAAGCGTTTCTGTAGCCGAGCCTAGCCTGTTCGAGATAATGATCTTTGCTGACGGCGACACCTACAGATATGGCTTTGAGGTTAACACGAAAGAGGTATGTCGCGAGTGGCTGTATATCAAAAGCGATAAGAAAAGGTCAAAGGAAATAGAACTGTTCTACCGCGACGGCAAGCGTTTCGAGACTCATCCTAAGTTCTCGATCGGAAAGGAACTTGCGGATAAGAACATGGTGAGGGACAATGCCTTACTGTTATCACTGGCCGGACAGTTCAATGATCCATACGCCAAGACAATAATGAACTGGCTTAATGATACGACCATCATAACTGCAAACTCCGAGACGGAAATATGGGCAATAGCTTTGAAAGCAATGGAGAATCCGGAAACCAGGAATAGAATGGTAGAATTCTCTCGATATGCTGACCTGGGAATCGAAGATATCAGTTTGAGCGAACTAGGTGTGCTCACATCGCATACCCAGTATGATGATGAAGGCCGGGAGACTGCGTCGGTGACTTTTTCAATGAAGGAGAGCGAGTCAGAGGGAACGGTGAAGTATTTCTCCCTGGCATATCCAATTCTTGACACTCTGGAGCACGGCAAGCGTCTCATCGTTGACGAATTCGGTTCAAAACTGCATACTCTGCTGATAACGAGGGTGATTTCTTTATTCAATACAAAGGCAGGAAACCCGAACAAAGCTCAGCTGATGGTGACGCTTCACGACACCAATATACTCAATAACAGTCTTTTGAGACGCGACCAGATATGGTTCACCCAGAAGAATGGTCGTGGGGAAAGCGAGTTGTATTCTCTGTCCGATTATAAGGTGCGCAGTGACGCCTCCTATGAGAAGGACTACCTTTTGGGCAAGTACGGAGCTACGCCAATCATTGAGGATCTTTCCAAAGCATTGAGATATGAGAGCAAATTATAATCCCAGGAAGGAACATTCTATCGTTCCTCCTCCATTTCAGCTTGTTTGTAAATCCTGTTGCAAGGGGTAATTATGCTAGGCTTCTCAGCAAATATCTCGGTATCCCATATACCAAGCAGAGTGGCTTTGCCAAGAAACTATATCAAATACTGAAACCTCTTGAGAGTAAAGCAATAAAAAATGCTGAGACTCTTATGGACGGACACAACGGAATGAAACCTTCCGAGACCAACCCGTCAACAACGGTTCACAAACTTGTGAGCAGTTTGAACGAGTATGTTGATTAAGCTATTTCAATTCTTAAATTTGTCTTCTGGCACCATCGTGTGCCAGGGCGACACCTTCACCTTCAAGCTGGACCAGGCCCTTGCCGACAATGGCGGTATCTTCCTGGTCATCGAGGCCACCGAAGGTCAGTCTAACGGCGTGAGCCGAGCTCACTCCAAGGCCTCTGCCATCAAGATGGTCGAGGAACCCACCGACGCCGCCATCGACATCCGTGCCGACTATGTGGCCAAGAACGGAGCCACCAGCGTCGCAGCACCGAAGATCTTCTTCCGCTACTACTACGTCAACTCCTGCACCGGCGAGAAGTCCGGCACCATGCTGGCTAAGACGTCCTGGACTCCGGAAGCCTAAACCGGTCAAGTCTCACGGGACAGAACCTAAACCGAACGCCCGCTGGAGTCAAGAGATTCCGGCGGGCATTATCTACATGGGACTAAGACTATATGCTTTGCCTTTATTAAATTCTAATAATGAAGCGCCCCCTATAAAACGTTTTCAATATAAGTGGAAAGCACTAGTATTTGTCCATAAATGACACAGGCGAGGATAACCTTTCAGGTATAAGCATAACACTATCACCCGTATTATAATGCTTTTGAGAATGCAATTGAACTTCACGGAGTTGTTTTAGCACCAAGGCTCTGTACCCGGATCTGTTTCTCGAGATTATAATTCCTTCGTACTCTTGACCATATTCAAATACTTTTGAAGCCTCATCCCCCTTTTTGACGTTGTCTTTTAAGGATAGAAATATTTGATCACGATCCGAATCTATTTTTTTTATGATTAAAGGTAACGATTTAACATGGTTGAATAATGATGGTAGGTCATCGACGAATCCTTCAGATGCTATGTCTGAAATGTAAAGATACAAATCGTAGACATCATTATTATGCTTTTTCCTAAACTTAAGATAATACTTCTCCCTCTTTTCCAGCTTTAGATTCTCTATAACATCTCCCTCAGAATACGCTTGTTTAAAACGATCGATGGCTGAATGGATAAAAGGAATAAATGACCCTATGATTGTATCTTTACGCTCACTAATATCTTTGACACGAACAGATACCGTTTCTCCGATTTTGTAAGTGAATTGTGTTTTACCTCTATAAGTCTCACTTATCGGGATAAAGAGACGCATTGTCTCAATTTGGCCATATACACCACATTCATCATCGGAAACAATTAATGCCTGAGCATCTTTCCCCCGATTATCTTCGAAGAAACTTACATATGGATTATCTTCTGGTTTTTTCAGAGTGACATATACTACCCTTTGTTTTTTATCAACACGATCAACAATACAATCAAGACTGTCTCCAAGTCGAATACCCTTTCTTATGGATTCTGCTTGCTTTTCATTCCAAGACAAATCTCTATTATGTAAAACTGTAGTGAGCCCTTCATTCAACTCACCGACCAAGGCATTTGCGTCTTTTCTACATATCTCTAATCTAACTGTGTCTCCTTTTTCTACCATCATATCCGCCCATGGATCTTTAAGGTCATGGAGAGACAGTATTAGGTTATTGTTCTCAGGTTCAAGTTCTTTAACTATCATAGTGAAGATTTCTCCAATCTTAAACTTCTTGTGGAGTAATAAAAACTTACTATAAGTTAAATCGTCTCTGAATGCAACAGCAGTTGTATTTGATCCTGGAACAATGAATTTAACGAACGCGTCATCAGCATATGTCACCTCCGCGTTTATCTGCATCCCAATCTTATAGGCGGAAAAAAGGTTCATGGGATCACTGGCCGTTCCCGCAATTGAGAACTCCACATCTCCATCTCCATTAATTTCAATAGGCTTTACGTATATAGAGGACCCAACTAGAAAGTAATCTGTAGGAGATGAAATATCTTTGTTGCTAAAATTCTGCTTATTTATATATCCTGTTAGCTCATTGAAGCTGATTGTTATCCTGTCTTCTCGGATATGAGTTATTATGGCTTCGAGTTCATCACCGTCCGCCATCGCTTTGTTAATCTGATCATATGCATTATTGATCGATCCCTCTTTGTCAACCTTAATGCAATAGCACTTCACTTCTTTTCTTTGTCTGTCATAATAGATTTTCGGTTTCTTCAATAACAAAAAATTACCAGTCAGCATTAACCCCTTGAACACATCATCTAAAATGCTAATGTGTTTATCCCTTGCTAAGAGATAAAATGTATCGACTCCCAAAGCGAACCCTCTTTTTATCCGATTCAAATAGGGTCTTAGGCCATTTTGAACATAATTATCAAGCTTTGCAACGAGAAGAACACCAACCCGAATATCAGGCCGCACAAAAGCTAATTGAGTATACTCGTCAGGTTCTCTCGTTGCTATCTTATACAAATAATCTAGAAAATCATCCGCTTCATCCGCGTGTTCCTTAGCAGGAACTCTACCCAGTAAAGCATTGCCATAACAATCAAGTTCCCGTATCATCAGTCTCGTAAAGAGGCCTGCATCGTTTATGCTTTCTATCTTATTGATAATCGCACTGCTTGCTTGAATTGCCTCACAATTGTTCTCAACGAATCTGCTTACAACGCTTTTATTATTATTTTTAACTCGGCTTAAGACAAAACGGATAATGGAAAGGTCTAAGCCTTTTCGGAATGATTCACTAAGGTATAGCTTGGCATGAATCAAAAAAGCATCTCTGACATAAGCAGTCGTTGCCGTTACAATATTAAGAGTATCATTTTTAGAATAACGAAGAAGTACAACTGCTTCATTATCCTTTACCCTCGTATCAAAATCATCGCCATTCACCCATTCAACAACTAGATTTGGTATAAAAATGTCCGGCAATTCTTTATGAAACTCCTTTATAGCGGCGTCACATGAACCTTCCACTCTGTTCTTTATCGTACTCTTTCTAGCCCAAAAAGAGATACGCCCAAACAATTGGGTGATTGATGCCTGAATAAGTTTGACCTTTTCTGGGAAGAAAAGAATGAAAAGAATCACCAAGCCAAGAACGCCTAGTCCACCGAAAATGCTTATTACTGTCTTTATCAGAATGTCCATATTATGCGTTCAATACATCGTTAATACAATCAGGATCATTACAATAGAAAACGAGTTTCCGATTGCCATCTTCCCCCCGTTGAGGAATGAAAAGCCCAATATTATTTATGTCAATAACCCGTTTGCATCTAGAACACTTAATCGTGCCCTTACAGAATTCCTCCCACACCCCTAGTTTTGTCAGAATTCCTTCAAGTTGCTCGTCAATGATTGCTTTCATATATCTAAATTATTGCTTCCTTCGTAGTTATGTAAATAAGCAATAGCTCGAATTTGTATGCTTACTATATTAAAACATACAAATTTACGCATATATTCCAATCTTGCATCTCTTAAATCGAGGAAAAACTGATGATTGTGCGTTTGTCTTATTAATACTAGGCTTGTAGGGGGGGGAGTGTTTCATCGAGTGTGTCCGACGCCGGGGAGATTGCCGTGAAAAAGATGATGGGGGACTGGTGCGCTTATTGCGACGGCGTTCTCTTCGGACTTATCTGTGACAACAACTTCTACATCAAGGTGACAGAGCCTGGCAAAGCTCTGTTGAAGGAAGTTATCTTGCGACCACCCTACGACGGAGCGAAGGACTATTTCTACATCAGCGATGTAGATGACCGGGATTATCTGGCCAGTCTCATCAAGGCAACGCTTCCGGCGCTGCCTAAGCCAAAGTTGAAGAAGAATCCAATGAAGTGATGCGGATTCTCTGGCACTCCCTCTTGTGTCCCATGCTTCGGCGAAATCAACTGCCGGTTTTATTCCCCATCTCAGCAATCCTGGGAATGGCGAGAATCACCACAGCGAGCCCCAATAGCCAGATTGCCCTGTCGCTGTCGATATTGTGACCTGGCAGCAATGACGATATGCCCAGACCGATCCCAAGCGCAACACACCGTGCTGCAAGCAATGGAAGCTTAGCCTGAATATTCTCCTGACCCTCTGAACTGGAAGCCTCTTTCTTTCCGGCAACGACAGCAATGACAATCTGGGCGCATCCCACAACCATCCCGATTACGGACAGCGCGCCAACACCGGAGACTATGCTCACGTAAAGCATCCAGGCAAGCAGGACCGCACCAGCTGCGGCAGTCGATGAAAACTTAAGACGACCGTTCGTCCCCAGTTTGAATGCGGCGAATATGTTGACGCCCGCGAGCGTTGCGAGAATTGCCACGGCCCGCCAGCTGAAGCCTTCCAGCAATTGTGAAACTGCGATATAGGTGCCTGCTGTAGCTACAAGGACATCCAACACGAAAGGGTGCGATATTTTTTCATACTTGCTCAGTTTTGAATGTTCGGGTTCTGTGAGAGCCCGCGTGTGTGGTATTCACCTGATGAAGTGAACGCTTCCTGTTTTTTGCCAGTCCTAATTACGCCATCATTGATTCATATCGCTCCTTTGGGCCTTGATCCTTGCCCGGTGTTCTGTGTTGCGTTCCCTTCTCTGCCTCTGCTCAGAATCATAAGCGGCGCCGTTGCACCGGATCTGTTCGGCAAGTGCGCGCAAGGTCTCTTCCTGCCAGTCCTTCTTCAGCTCGCATTCCCACACAGTGATGATTCTCCATTCCATGGTATTGAGCGCCAGAGCAGACAACTCGTCACGCCTGATGTTATTCTGAGTCTTATAACACCTTGATGCGACGATAAACATGCCGTTTTGTGGTCAAAGATATGGGTTACTGTTCGGTCTGGATTTATTTCAATTTCAATGATTCATATGCAGTTTTGATTCAAACAAATGAGCATAACTGAAATTATTTGAATGACGAAGGGCGTTTTTGACACAAGTTTGTGAAATAATTTGTAACTTTGGGATTGCATAAATTCGCCCTTAATCATACTAACGATAATGAAGACACAAAAAGGTCCATATAACGCTTCTTTTACAGCTGCTTCGATGGCATTCTACGAAATGAATGCAGTCCTGCCTTATCTCATGAAGGATTGTAGCAAAGAGACGGTCAAGAAGATTGAAGAGGATGCCTCCATTCTCCAGATTCAGTCACTATCTGCCAGGAAAAGGACCCTCTCTGAACTTGTGAAGAGGTTCAAAGTCATGCCGGTTTCTTTTTGGGAATCATATCTACAGCTTGAGGAGACCGCTCAGAGACTTGATTTGTTCTTTGTTATCCTGAAGACATATAAACTGCTTTTTGAGTTTCAGATCAACTATCTCCTGGAAAAATTCAATTCTGCATCCCCTGTCTTTTCTACAGAGGAGGTGCTTATTGCACTGAATGAGATTGGTGCCAATGATGAACTTGTAGATAGTTGGACTGATGAGACAAAGAAGAAGATTATCAGTGTCTATCAGGTCATGCTTAAACAAATAGGATTCCTCAATGCGGAAAATAGCGAGATATCACGTCTTGATATTGACAAGGAGCTGTTTGTGCGTTACATCAGGCTTGGAGAGGACTGGTTCCTCCAGGCATGCCTGCTTCCTCTATACGAAATTGAAAACATCAAAAAACTTGCATAATGACTGTCGAGGAGTTATACAATAAGCTTTGCAGCAAAGAGTTTCAGGACCCGAGCAACGGTGACCTGTTCTACAACTTCTTTGTGTACCTGTATGATGCAAAGAATGAATACCAGATGCGCGAACAGATTGCCGACATCAAGGAGAAGATCAAGAGGCCATCAGAGTACATTGACGTGCTGACGCTCGACGTATTTGAGGAGTTCTGCAATTACCTCGACGGGAAGCCGTTTGGCAATAAATATCCGTCTTACCTGCAATACCTGCTTGAGAAGGAGAATAGTCTTCCGGACAAAGTTTCAGACAGCCTTTTCAATGCTGCCAACAGTGATGAGTTCCTGCATCATATTCACAACAAGATTATGGAGCACGTGAGCAAGGTGGATGAATACAAGAGGCCGTACGTATTCCTTTACGGCCTGGGCAACATCTATCCATACCTCAGGGCCAGCACACTTTTGAACCGCTACGAGCAAGTGAACGACTCCAGTAGATACAAGGTCATCCTCTTCTATCCTGGAGAGACAGACACTGCAACATTCAAACTCTTCGGAACCCTCGAAGACAACCACACTTATAGGGCAATAGTCCTAATGAACGACAAATAAATCACACCATGATACAGTCACAAATCTACAAAAAGGAAATCAACAGACCTCTCAACCCTGCTGTTTCTGTAACCGATAATCGAGAGAATACGATTTCGGTCGAAATAGAAGAGTATGTGTTCACTGATGAGATCATCAATGGTCTCTTCAATGTACTCAATGCAGTACGCAAAAAGTCGGCAAATCACAACGGTATCTGGATCAGCGGATACTATGGCTCTGGAAAGTCACACTTCCTGAAGTATCTCAACTTCTGTCTTGATCCAAAGTTCTGCGAGAAGGCACTTGCAAGACTTTGCGAGGCAGTAGAGGAATTTGATCCACTTCGCAAGCCTGACAGTAAATCAAATGTGCAGCCAGCCGAGATGCGTGACCTTGCAAATTGGCTCATGGGGGCTATGGTGCATACCGTACTCTTCAACATAGGCAATACGATTGGTGACAACGTTGAATACAACTCTACCTTCGTCAAGGCAATCTGGAAGGAGTTCAATGTATTCAGAGGCTACAACCGTTTCAACATTCCTATGGCTCAGTATCTTGAGAAGGCTCTTGACAGAAAAGACAAATTCGAGGCATTCAAGAAGGCCATTGAAGACGAAGGCTTTGATTGGAACGAAGACGCCGAGGCACTTGCCAATACCGAGCTTGATTTGGTAATGGAGGCTGCTAAGGCTGTTGCCCCTGAACTTTCCATAGATGTCATAAGAACCCGCATTGCAGAGAACAATCCTAACCTCAGTGTTGAGAGCTTTTGCGAGGAGGTGAAGGATTACCTGAAGGGCAAGGATGAAAAATACCGTCTCATATTCTTCATCGATGAGGTAAGCCAGTTTATTGGTGGTAGAAAAGAACTGCTTCTTCAGCTGCAACAGATAGTGACTACAATCAACGAGGCAAGTGACGGCCGTGTGTGGGTTGGTTGTACAGCACAGCAGGACCTTTCTGAACTGCTCACAAACTGCCAGATTCAGGAATCTGCCGATGACTACGGCAAGATTATGGGCCGTTTTGAGAAGAAGGTAGCTCTCCAGGGCACCAACACAGAGTATATCACCCAGAAGCGTATCCTTGCGAAGGATGAGGATGCAGAGGTTGAACTGGGCAAACTCTACGAATCGAAGAAGGATGCCATCGCAGCACAGTTCAAACTGCCTACCGGCTTCCGCACATATAAGGACAAGCAGGAATTTATTGATTTCTACCCGTTCGTACCATATCAGTTCCAGCTCATCATGCGTGTCTTCGACGCATTTGTGAAACTGGAGTATGTAGATACTGAGGTAAAGGGTAATGAACGTTCAGTGCTCAAGATCACACACAAGACTGCACAGAATTCAGCTGCAGAGGAAGTTGGCAAGTTCATCAGCTTTGACCAGTTCTTCAGTTCAATGTTTGAGGCTGGTCTTAAGAATGCTGGTCAGAAAGCAATCCGCAACGCCAATGAGATTATCAAGGAGTACGAGGAGAAGGATTTCGGACAGCGCGTGCTTCGAGTTCTCTTCATGCTTTGCAACCTTGACCCTGTAAACCAGAAGGTCTTCCCTGCAACTGTAGACAACATTGTCACTCTTCTCATGACCAACGTGGATGAGAACAAGCTTGCACTCAAGACCAAGGCCGAGAAGGCATTGGAATTCTTGACTACCAAGAGTGTCATCCGCGTTCAGAAGACAGAGGGAATGCCAGACGTGTATTTCTTCCTCAGCGAAGACGAGTCTGAGGTTGACCGTCTTATCAAGACTCAGAAGGCTGACAACAACAAGATGGCAGAAGAACTCAGAACCATCTTTGCAAAGCACTTTAACGCCGTTAACAACAAGGTGACTTTCAATGGCAACAGTTTCTCCCTCGGTTGGACAATCCTTGGACGTAACTCCTTCGCGCAGTCAAATCCAGACCTTCAGGTTGAGTTCATGATTGACCATACCGGTGCTGTACCTGCACAGCTTGCATTCCAGAACGAGCACAAGAAGATGATTGTTCTGGTATGCGAGGAGTACGTAAACAACAAGAGACTGGCCAATGACTTCTATTGGTACTGCCAGGTGCAGACTTATTTGAAACTCGGTGCCGCTACCGAGCAGCGCGAGAAGACAAACAAGGAATTTGCTAAACGTGCCCAGGATCTCTATGAGAAGAGCATTGTACCTGGATTCAAGGCTATTCTCGATAAGTCTCCTATCATCTGCGGCCAGAACCTTCTGTCTGCAGGAATGCTTGGAAGCAAGACCGGAGCCGAGAGATATAACGAGGCTCTCAAGATACACTTCAATCAACTCTACTCGATGTCGTCGCTTGTATGCGGACCTGAATTCCCGAAGAGCATCGATGAGCTGAAGCTGAAAATCAAGAGAAGCATCGACCCTAACGAGTATCTTATCAAGCCAATGTCTGAGGCTGAGAATGCCGTTGAGAATAAACTCAACCGACTTGGTCGCGACTATGAGCTTGGCGACCTGCTCGATGACTTCAAACAGAGCCCGTACGGATGGAATGAGGTCGCTACCGTCTATGTTGTGAATGAGCTTGTAAGACGTCACATACGCGCATATCGCTATAAGGGAGACCCTAATCTCGACAGAAATAAGATTGCCGAGGTCATAATGAAAGACCGCGCAAGCTTTGTAATCACATCTGCCCAGAAGATTAATCCGGCACTGATCGAGGAATTCATCACAAGCTGGAAAGAAATCTTCGGAAAGGTAAGCAGCAGCTACTCTCATGACAGCAGCGAGCTATTCCATCAGTGTCGCGAGTCAGAAGATTCTCTCCTCAATAAAGCAATCGCAAACTACAAGACCGAGGCAAGGGAGCTTGCACTCGCACATGCCGACGGTGTTGCAAAGGTTCTTGATGACGCAGTGGAGATCATGGACAAGAAGTGGCATGCCGAGCGTGATCCGGATAAGTTCTTCAAACTCATCATTGCCGACTGCGCCATGGGTAAGGACATGATTGACAAGTGCAAGAAGGCAATTGATTTCAATCGTGGTCCTAAAACGACATTCAAGGAAGTCTATGATTTCGTTGTCAGCAGCAAGGACGATTTTGATTTCCTTGACAAGAAGTTCGCTGACGATATAGAATTCATTAAAGACATCCTCACTGATGAATGGCCAGTTGATACTATCCCTGCCTACAAGAAGAGGAAGAACATGCTTGCTGCCGAGCTGGATGCAGTAAGAAAAGATCTTCGCAGCCAGATTGAGACTGCCTACGCAGATGCTTTCCAGAAACTCCAGAATTTTGAGACGGAGAAAGGTGTCAGTCCAAGTATTCTGCCTTCTATAAACAGCCAGGTAAACCCTGCCGTTACAACGACCAATATAGCCAAGCTGAAACTCAGCCTTAACGGAATCGACAACTTTGTATCTTACTGGACAGAAAAGATTCTTGTGAAGGCCGAGCCAGACCCCGATGACAAGGGCGGTAATGATGACGACAAAGATAAGCCAACACCCACCAAGAAGGTCAGGAAGATCAGCGCCAAGGCCATCTGCAAGACCCCTATGACCATCAAGACACAGGCTGACGTGGATGCATATATTGCAAGCGTGAAGGCCAGCCTTGAAGCACAGCTCAGCAACAACGATGAAGTAATCATCCTCTAACACAGGTGACAGATATGAACACCTCACAAATCAAAACATTTGCGATAAATTCCCGCCAGATTCTCAAGCAGGGTGTGATTAACAAGATTTCTTCCCTGGGATTCAATCCTCAAGGAGAGCCAGTTTTCGGTTTGCCACAGAAGATTCAGGGAGCAACAGTGTATGCCGGCAAGATTCTCGATGAGAGTTTCTATGATGCATGGATGGCATTGAAGCACCGCATAGAGATCAAGGGTATCAAAGATGTTTATGAGGAAGCGGCCTACACCTGGTTCAACAGACTTGTAGCCATCCGCATCATGCAGAAGAACGGCTATATTGAGCCTGTACTGCAGTACTCCAGTGAGGAAACTCGTATCCCAAGAATCGTAGCTGAAGCTCGTGCTGGCCACATAGTCACAGACATGACTGCCAGTGACCGAGCAAAGCTTGAGGAACTCCTGAATGATGACAGCAAGACTACAGAGCAGTTCACCCTGCTCATTGAGAACTTCTGTAAGTACAACCCGGTTATCTTCAACTGTTTCGGTGGCATTGAAAAGTATATATCAATCCTTCTTCCTGACAACATTCTTGCACAAGGAGGATTCATTGACCTCCTGAATCATACGACATACATCACTGATGAGGATTATACCAAGTCTGAACTTATCGGCTGGCTGTATCAGTTTTACATCTCTGAGAAGAAGGATGAGGTATTTGACAGCTTTAAGAAGGGTAAAAAGGCAGAGGCAGATGATATCCCTGCAGCAACACAGATCTTCACTCCAAATTGGATTGTAAAGTACTTGGTCCAGAATACTGTAGGACGAATCTACCTTGACAACAATCCTTATTCAGAACTTGGCAGTGAGATGAAATATCTTGTCGGGGATAAGACTCCTGACGAAGCTGTACTTCATCTTGAGGATCTCGCTGACTACAAGATGATTGATCCGGCTTGTGGTTCCGGCCATATCCTTGTGGAGGCATTCGATCTCTTCTACTCCATGTACCGAGAAGAAGGTTACTCATCAAGACAGGCAGTAGAGAGTATCTTGAAAAAGAACATCATCGGTATCGACCTTGACACTCGTGCAAAGCAGCTTGCTACTTTTGCACTCTTGATGAAAGCTGTGAAGGCTGATGAATCATTCCTGGACTGCGAAGTTCTCCCTCGCGTTCTGGACATGCCACGCCCATACACCGAATGGACTCAGAACCTCTCTGAGGCCATTGACCATTTCTATATGGGATGTAGCGACAACGTCAAGAAAGAAACCCTTGATGCTTTTGACCTTCTCAAACAAGCAGAGAATCTTGGCTCTATCATGAAGTTTGTTATTTCCGAAGAAACAAGAAATCTCATGCAGATACGTGTTAAAGAATGGAAAGAGCAAGATTCAAATAACTATGTTGTCGGAAAAGTTATTGAAGCAATTGAGGTTATTTTAGCTCTATCTAACAAATATACGTCTGTTGTTGCAAATCCGCCGTATATGGGTATAGGTAATATGAATAAGTTACTATCTGCCTATGTAACAAGACAGTACTTTGAGTCTAAGGCTGATTTGTGTACAGTTTTTTTATGCAAATTTATCGAGCTCAATGCAGATAAAGCGAAGTGTGGATTTATCATTCCACCATCTTGGATGTTCTTGAATACTTTTTCTAGTTTACGTACTAAAATATTGTCCGAACAAACTATTAGGTCGATTCTACATCTAAGCAATGGAGCTTTTGGCGGTGACTTCGGTTCTTCTGCTTGCATTTTGGAAAGTTCGCTTCCAATAAACAGCGATGCTGTATATTACCGTTTAGTTGAAAAGACATTCCAGTATATTGATCAGGAGCATTTGAATAAATTATTCTTATCGTCAATAATAGATGATTCGTATAGATTCAATTTTAGAGCATATGACCGCACACTTGATTCTGTTCATCACTATGACAACGGAAATAAATTAGTTTATAAGAGTATTCCTCAAGACCTATTTTTTAATATACCTGGCCATCCAATCGCATACTGGGTGTCGGACAAATTCATAGATTCTTTTAAAAAGATTTCACTTGGGGAAATAAGCGCATCAAGTCCCGGAGTGAGAACCGGAAAAGATCAACTATTTATTAGAAATTGGCACGAATTATCAAAGAAAGACATTTCTTTTTGTGCCAAAAACCCCATGGATTTATACAATAATAAGTGGTTCCCTATAACAAGAGGTGGCGATAAAAGACGATGGTATGGGAATCTCCAGACAGTAATCTTAGGAGAAAATAATTTTGAAGCCGTTCGTTCAAAATGCGATGATTATAGGTTACGTGAACCTGAATTATATTTTAAATTAGGTGTAACGTGGACCATGATGACAGCCAGTCATCCGACTTTTAGAATTTGTCCAGAAGGTACTCTGTTTGGCAATGGCGGACCGACCTTATTCACAGATTGCAATTTCTGGGAAACGGTCGCATTTTTAAATACCAAAGTAGCATCCAATTACCTAAATATTCTTAACCCGACCATTAATTATACTAAATCTGATATGGAAAAGTTACCTGTTTTGTATCAGAGTAACGCGGACATTAAACAGCTATGCCAAGAGAATGTCTACATTAGCCAAATGGACTGGGATACACAAGAAACCTCATGGAATCATCAATGTAATGAGCTTGTCTCTATACATTCTAACTTGATGAAAATTGATTGCTCCACTACCATAAAAGATAGTATTAAAGAGTACGAAGTAAAATGGGAGCGTAATTATCTGACGCTTCATGCTAACGAGGAAGAGCTGAACCGTCAGTTCATAGAAATCTACGGACTCCAAGATGAACTTACGCCAGATGTGCCACTCGATGAGATAACAATTCTTCAGCAAGGCGAAATTTCCATTGAGAACAACGAAATCGTTTGGCATGATGACGTAATCATCAAGCAACTCATTAGCTATGCCGTCGGTTGCTGGATGGGCCGTTACAGACTTGACAAACCAGGACTCCACATCGCTCATCCTAATCCTTCCTCAGAGGAAGTCTGCTCATACCAGTACAATGGCCAGGATTTCGAGATAGACGATGACGGTATCATTCCTATGATGTCCTGCGACTCAATGTTTGAAGATAACGGTTACAACAGAATCGTAGAATTCATCAAGGTTGCCTTTGGCGAAGATAACTTTACTGAGAACTTGAACTTCATAGAGAAGACCCTTGGTAAGTCACTCGAAGACTATATGATGAAGGACTTCTGGAAAGACCACAAGAAGATGTACCAGAACAGGCCGATATACTGGCTCTTCTCATCCAAGAAGGGGGCATTCCAGTGCATGGTTTACATGCACAGGATGAATCCATATACTGCAGAGCGTGTCAGAACAAAATTCCTGCTCAAGCACATAGATGACCTAAAAGGTAGAATTGCAACAGCATCGGAGCGCGCAGCTCTGCTCACTATAATAGAGCGCAGGAATCTTGCGAAGATGCAGAAAGACTTGGATGAATGCCTTGAGTACCACGATGTCCTCCATGAGGTCGCTGACCAACAGATTGGTTTCGACCTAGATGATGGCGTTGTAGTGAACTATGCGAAATTCGGCGATGTGCTCGCCAAGATTAAATAAGATGTTATGAAGATGAACATAGAGGACATTGTTAATTCAAGTGAGTCTTTTGATCTTGAATTCAAATCTGCAAAGGGCGGTTTCCCGGGATCATTTTGGGAGACATATTCATCTTTTGCCAACACGCAAGGTGGTCAGATATTCTTAGGCATAAAGGAGACTCAACAAGGGTTAAAAGTTGATGGCCTGGATAAAACTGCCATCGAGAAATATAAGAAGGATTTGTGGGATAATCTCAATAACAGGAATAAGGTATCCGCAAATATTCTCTCTCAGAACGACATCAAAGAGATCGAAACTCCCGAGGGAATCGTTCTTGGAATCAACGTGCCAAGAGCAGATTTGAGAGTGCGACCTGTGTATATCAACGGAAATCCTAACAAAGTGTATAAACGTGAACACGAGGGAGACTATGAATGCCGTGAGGATGAGGTGAGAAGGATGAATGCTGAGTCCTGTATTATGGAGTTTCCTATGGATTCCCGAATACTTGAAGGTTTCAGTTTTGAGAGAGACATAGACATGGAATCTTTAAGAAAATACAGGCAGATTTTCACGAACCGGCAACCAGCGCACGCATGGTCATCATGTAGTGATGTTGATTTTCTGAGGAAACTTGGTGGAATCAGGTTTGATAGGCGTGAGCAAAAAGAAGGTCTGACACTGGCTGGAATGCTGATGTTCGGAAAATTCTCCAGCATTACCGATCCTTACTGCTGTCCTGCGTTTTTCCCCGACTACAGAGAGTCTGAGCCAGGTTCGGGCAAGAGATGGACAGATAGAATTTGTTTTGATGGAACATGGGAGATGAACCTGTTTAATTTTTACATGAAAGTGTATAATAAACTGGTCGGTTCCATACCAAAGCCTTTTGCCCTGAAAGATGGTGTCAGGATTGAGGAATCACCTATGCATATTGCAATTCGCGAAGCTTTTGTAAATTGTCTTATCCACTGTGACTACACCACCGACTCCAACATCATTGTTTTAAATGAGGGTACAAGATATGTTTTCTCCAATCCTGGATCACTTTTGATCACTATCGATCAGTACCGACGCGGAGGCGAAAGTGTATGTCGAAACAAGTCTCTACAGTTGATGTTTATGGAGATTGGCGCTGCAGAGAAAGCCGGAAGCGGAGCGGACAAAATCTATGAAGGCTGGAAGTCTTCAAACTATAGCAAACCTTTCCTTGAACTTAAAGATAATAAGGTAGTGCTGGAGCTCCCATTCGTAAGTATGCTCTCAACTGAGGTGCTGGACGAGTTGAAGAAGGTTTTCGGCCCCGGTATTACAGATATTGATCACAATAAACTTCTTGTTCTCGCTGCATGTGTAGGTGAGGCAAGGATTTCCAATGCCGACTTGCAGAAGGTATTGGACATGCATCGCTCGGACATCACAGTTCTCTTGAAAGAGATGGTTGGTGAGAAACTCTTGACGGCAACGGGAATTGGCAAGGGAACCAAATACGCACTCTATAAAGAGCCAAATGCAACTAGTGTCATTTCAAAAAATGCCACCAGTTCAGATGCGTACTCAGGCACTCTATTCCCTATAGAAGAGGACGATTCCGAGGACAATGGAACTAGTGGCATTTCAACAAATGCATCTAGTGACATTTCTTCTTCTGACACTAGTTCAAAGACGAACATAAGGACAGAAAAGATACACTCCGCTGTGCTTGACTTCTGTGCTGCGGACTTTAAAAGTCTTGCGGATATCGCAAAAGGTGTTAACCGTACTAAGGGGCACCTAAAAAGGCAAGTTATACCAGCTTTACTCCAGTCTGGTAGACTTATTCGAAAGTATCCAGATGTGCCTAATCACCCTGAACAGCAGTATAAAACTGTAAAAGATAATGACAACTAAAGACAAGATATTCAACTACTTCCTTGGGAACTCAGACCTGAGAATACTCTTCATCTTTGACTCGATGGCTGTAATATCCACAGAGATTATGGATGTTGAGTGGCCTGAGGATTATGTGTATCACGAGTTTGACGGAAGGTTCTTCTATATCAAGTACCAGCTTGAGCATGACTGGAAAGACAAAAAGGTAGTGCTCCTATTTTCTGGAATGCTTGAACCGACTGACCAGCAATCAAGATTGGCATTCCCCTTGTGCGGAGAGCTTACGGCTAACTTGGTGTACAGCGAGGAGAGCTATCAAAGTTTCATGCAGCTGAGGAATATCCCGGCTGCCGTTGCTCCATTCATAGAGAAGCATATCGGCGAACTCCAGCTCAGCAAAGTTGACAAGATCTTGTCGGAATACTACAAACCGAGCATGTTCTCATTGGATGCACTCCAGAGAGGATTGATATCTTCATACTTGAAGCAGGAGAAGCTGCTGAGCTGGGAAGACATCATTATCCGAACCATCTGTGCATACGGGGTGGAGAGCGAGAGTACTAAGAGAGAAGGACTCATTAAGGGACTCCGTGCCAGCAGCGACCTTCATTCATTGCTCTCAGAGAAATTCGTGGAATTAGTTGGGCAGAAGTTCGATCTGATGCGTGTTGCAAGCATCAAGTCCATTGCCGAGGCGTATAAGTACAACGCTATCACTCACAGTCTTACTGCATCCAATGCCGATGAGTATAAAGCTTACAAGATTAAGGATGCGATTTCATTACAGAGGCTGAACTCTTTTGTGCAGGCTGTTCAGAACCATATTTTAGCGGAGAATTTCAATGCTTCAATCAAGGAGCTGGCCAAGGATATACGGGAAGAGAAGATAATCGCATGGTACGGAACAGATGCAGAGTATGCTCTCATGACGGAAGAGCTCTGCACTCCGATCATTGACACGATAGTCCGTGAGCAGATGATTACAAATCCTGAAGCTTGCGGTGAGAAACTAAGAAAAATCAGCCTCAAGATGCCGTTCAGTTCGCATATGCAGACCGTCATCAATTACCTGGTGAATGTTTGTCTGGCATACGAGAAGATTGAAGGATTCGGAACATACAAACTCAAGAGCGTTGCAGAATACATCTTTAGATATAAATCTGATTTCTATCTGATTGACCAGTATTACAGGAAATCCGTTGAATCCTTCAACCAGATTGATTCTGCACTGCCGGTGTATGAAAGCGTCGTGGGACTCAAAAAGAGATTTGATGCTGATTATGCAAAGGCGGTGAACGAGTTCAACATTGAGTGGATTAAGTGTCTCAATGAAGCAGGCGGAAGGCTCAATAATGAGGATAGCATCAGGCACCAGCAGAATTTCTATAGCGATAATGTTCAGAATGCAGGAATGAAAACTGTGGTCATCATCAGTGATGCGTTGCGATATGAAGTGGCGACAGAACTGATGCAGGAACTTGGCGACGAGAAACACACTGCAAAGCTCGACTGCGCTCTTGCTATGCTACCGACCGAAACAAAATACTGCAAGAATGCCTTGCTGCCACAGAATAACCTCAAACTTTGTGGAGATACGATGTGGGTAAATGGTAAGCCTATCGATAGCATGGATGATAGGACTAAGCTCTTGCAGTTCTACGTTCCAGGTGGTCTTTGCATCAATTACCGTGACATGAAGTGCAAATCGCTTGAAGAGAATCGAGAGATCTGCAAAAGACCGGTTGTCTATATCTATCATGACACTATTGATTCAATGTGTCATGATAATCCACAACAGGTTGGACTTGCTTGCAAGACGGCTATTGCTGAGTTGAAGGACTGGATCAAGAAACTCCATGCTACCTTTAACGTGACAAGGGTCATTCTTACAAGTGACCACGGTTTCTTGTATAATGACATCCAGTTTACAGAGAAAGACAAACATCATGTCACTGAAAAAGCCATGGAGATCAAGAGCAGGTATTACCTCACAGAAAGCAGCGCAGATGCAAGTGAGGCTGGATTTGGCATCAGTAAATTCCAGCTGTGCAAAGTTTCGGGAATGATAGACACCGATACTTACGTTGCAGTTCCGAATGGTTCAAACAGGCTTTATGCTTCCGGAGGATATGAATTTGCTCATGGCGGCGCGACTCTGCAAGAATTGATAATCCCTGTTTTGTATAGTTCAAGAAAGAAGGTTGATACTAAACAGAAGGTGAATGTCACTCTGGTAGATTATGACCTTAAGATGAATTCAAGCATCCTTAAGTTTACACTCATTCAGGCTGAGGCTGTATCTGCTGAAATACGCGAGAGGAAGATTGTCTGCGGAGTTTACCTTGGCGATAAGCTCGTGACCAAGGAGAAGGAAGTGGTGCTGAATAGCACCGATGCTGTGAACTGGGCAAACAGAGCATTCAATATCACGCTCAGTCTGGAAACTGCAACGACAGCCCCTCTTCTTGAACTGAGGGTTTATGACGTGGACGATAAAATGAACGCTCTTGTAAAGCAGGCGGTTAAGAATGCGACATTGATTGAAAGAGATTTCTAGGATATGGAATTACAGCATAAAGTTTTGGAAGCCTTCAACGGTAAGGTTGTAAGGAAAGACTTGGCATTTTTGGTAAAGGGAAACCTTCCGGTACCAACATACGTACTGGAATATCTTCTTGGACAGTATTGCGCGACTGATGACCCTACCCTCATTGAGGACGGTATCAATCGAGTGAAGGACATCATCAGGAATAATTACATCAATCGCGCTGAAGCAGAAGAGGTAAAGGGACGAATCCGAGAGCTTGGTACTTACCGAGTCATAGATAAGATAACGGCCATTCTTAATGATAAGCGAGACTTCTACGAAGCAACCTTTGCAAATCTCGGACTTCAGCACATTCCTATTGGAAGTGACTTTGTGGTGAATAATCCTAAGTTGCTTTCCGGAAATGGTGTCTGGTGCATTGTAAAGATCAACTACCTTACCGGCGACGATATTCCTGTACGTTGGGAGATTGAGACACTGAAACCTATTCAGATTTCCTTTGTGGATGTAGAAGAATACACCGAAATTCGAAACAAGTTCACAACAGAAGAGTGGCTTGACTTCCTTATTCATACAGAAGGCCTCAATCCTGACAATCTCAACAGGAGGGAAAAATTCATCGTGCTTTCACGTCTTCTTCCACATGTAGAGAACAACTTCAACTTCATGGAACTCGGCCCGAAAGGCACTGGTAAGTCTCATATGTTCCAGGAGCTTTCTCCATACGGCGTTCTTGTGTCTGGTGGAGATGTGACATCTGCACGACTCTTTGCCAAGATCTCCGGCAACAAAGAAATCATGGGCCTTGTTGGTTACTGGGATGTAGTGGCATGGGATGAGTTTGAGCAGCAGCCGGGCAAGCAGGTTGATCCTACCATGATAGACACTATGCAGAACTATCTTGCAAACAAGTCTTTCAACCGTGGCAAGGCTACTCACGAGGCATCTGCATCTATGGTGTTTGTTGGCAATACAAAGCACACAGTTCCTTACATGCTGAAGAACAACCACTTATTTGAATCTATTCCTCACCAGTTCCTGAAGGGTGCATTCCTTGACCGTATCCATCTTTACAATCCTGGTTGGGAGATGAAGATGCTCAAGAAGAGTTCCTTCAGTGCTGGATTTGGGCTGATTACCGACTACATTGCTGCAGTGCTTCATGAACTGCGTAACAGGGACTACTCCGCCGACATGGCCAAGATTGTCAAGTTTGACGGCAGCCTCTCTGAGCGTGACCATCTTGCAATACGCAAGACATTCTCCGGAATGATGAAGCTTCTCTATCCTAATGGAAAGTGCACAGAGGCAGAGGCTCTTGAAATCATTGATTTCGCAGCAGAGGGCCGCAAGCGCGTGAAGGATCAACTATACATCATTGATGACACATTCAGGGCCGAGCCTGCCAAGTTTGAGTACCAGGTGCTGCGTACAGGAGATACCGTTTCTATCCAGACTCTTGAAGAGATGAATTTTGATGGAAAATTCCTCCACAATACACCCGAGGCTGCCCCTGCATATCTTGATAAGATAGTGCCTGCTGTTTCCGCAAATGTTGCAGCTGAAGGCTTAGGGAGCAAGGCTTCGTATGTTGGCGAGTTGATGTCATCCATCAAGAGTGTACGACTGAACCAGACAGGAGTTTCGTATAACAGTCTTTTCGGTGACTACTTGAAGACTGCCAAGCATATAACCGTGGTAGATCCTTTCATCAGATTGCCATATCAGGTTAGCAACTTTATAGAGTTTGTACAATGTGCAAGACAGAACAGTGATACACCGGAAGAGCTTGTAATCCATCTTTCAACTCAGAATGAGGATGAGAAGGTTCCTGAAATGATAGACATCTTTGATGATATCAAGGACGATCTGGCTGCGCATAATATTGTTTTCTCATACGACTTCAATGCAGATCATGATAGGTACATTGACCTTGATAATGGCTGGACAATTACTCTTGGCCGAGGCCTTGATATTTTCGAGAAGGTTGGCAGATTCAGCCTTGATTCTATGAACCAGGGCGAAAGAAGGTGCAAGGAGTTCAATGTAACCTACAACAGGAAGGACTAATCATTCATGAATCCTCGGAAGAAAAGAATACTGGAGAAAGTTTGTATCTGGTTGTCAGTTATATGATTTGCGCTATTGTGTGGTTCCCTATTCTTGATCATTTCGGATACACTGGAACAGCAAGTTTCGCAGAGGTAGTACAGAGGCCGAGATATAAGGCTGAGGACAGTCTTGTAAGAAGAGCATATGAGCGTCGAAACCACAGGTCCAATGATGAGGCGAAAAGAAAGGCAACGTAGGACTGGATGCCGGACTATAATAAAGTTAGAGTGAACAGGGCCCTGCATGGAGAATAGAAGCAGAAGGATTACTGTGCGAATGGTGGGTTGAAGATTACGGATCAGGATTGGTACGAGGAGAATATATAATGAAGTATCTGTTTTTAGACACGAATATATTTCTTCATTTTGAGGATTTTGAGGAGATACCATGGAATACTATCCCTGGCATCTCTGATGAATGCTGCCTTTGTATAGCGCCTACTGTACTTGATGAACTTGATGACCAGAAGGATAACAGTAAAGGAAAGATACAAAAACGTGCAAGAAAGTATTCTCGAAAGCTGTATGACATTATCATGCAGTCGAAATCATCAAAATATAAGGTAATCAGTATCCCTGAGAGTACACCAACGGCAGAAGATGCTGCTAAACTTGATATAACCAAGAACGACAATAAAATTCTATTGTCAGCACTTAAGTCAAATTACGACAAACATGACATTATCGTTATAAGTTCAGATCGACACATTCTCATAAAGGCAAGTCAGTTGGGGTTAGGGCATCTTCTTATGCCAGAAGAGTATCAGCTTCACGAGAATGAGTCGACAAGCGGAGATAAGAGTAAAGAAGCGCAGCCAAATATTCTAGTGCCACAGCAATTCTTTCCTAAAGTGATTCTCACTATGGAAGGAGAAGTTCAGAGCCTACATTTTAAGCGTCCCACTATAATAGATATCAAAGCAAAGCTTGAAGAACGATTGGAGGTTATCAAGGCTGAAGTTCCTGAAAAGAAGTACACTGAGCCTAAAAGTACTAATGATTATCTGTCGATATTTAGACTTATGCCTTTCGACACTAAAGAAAGTGTTGAGAAGTATAATAAAGAGAGGGCGGAGTACATAAATGAAGAGTATGCTTATAACCATCTGTTAATCCAGAAGGAATCTCTTAACCAACGTTTTAAGAAACTCTCCTTTGAAATAATCAATGTAGGTCAAGCACCAAGCGGAGACAATGTGATTGTTGTTGAGTTTCCCCAGAAGGTAAAATTATACACTGTAAAAGAGAGTAAAGATTGTTTCCCAATAACAATTCCATACAAGCCCAGTCCTAACCCTATGCTTCCTAGAGAAACGCTTCGCACAATGGCTAGCTTTCAACAAGGATATGGGAAGGAGAACGTTTGGCTATGGAATAAAGACAAACCAATAAAGAAACACAAGTTTATCCTCGAACAAGAAACATTGATGCATAATTTCAAGAGAGATTTGGGATTATCCCTATACATTGATACAGAACTACAAGATACGTTTTCAATTCGATGGTCAATTCAGGCAAGTAATGCACCAACAATCGAAGAAGGGTCATTGGACGTGATCTTAGATAATCCAGCTCAAGAATAACACATCAATCCAATTATGGTCGGAAAATACAAAGTAATAACCCTGTGTGGCAGCACGCGCTTCAAGGATCAGTTCCTTGAGGCGCAGAAGCGCTTGACTCTAGAGGGGAACATTGTTATCAGTGTGGGGCTCTTCGGACATTCCGGAGATGATGAAGTGTGGACAGAAGGCACCAAGGAAATGCTGGATGACATGCACAAGCGCAAGATTGATATGGCGGATGAGATTTTCGTCATCAATGTGGGGTAAGCCTCCGGTAAACCCCGTCATAGAATTTTGATCTCCTTGCCCGATCTTTGC
>ERZ857629.1642-NODE-1642-length-23526-cov-2.847386_pt1 | contig 23526 bp, 19 predicted proteins | sample MGYA00519700_ERZ857629 | MGnify/ENA primary metagenome ERZ857629 (study PRJEB31778, sample SAMEA3449351) | human gut metagenome | biome: human gut; feature: human-associated habitat; material: faeces | place: United Kingdom | collected 2010/2012 ...
TTATCCATCAGTGAGTCGCTGGCACTTACAATGGCATGATGGATAGCCTCTACAAACAATTTAAAGCTAATCATATCGATGAGTTTTATGATTCGACATTATGCTATTTTACTTTTTCTGAGGTGCCATCTTCTTCAACTTTTCAAAGTTGTCGACCGCCTCACTCACTACTGAGCGACTTTCCGACGCCAACCCAATCGCCGCTTGACAATTAGGGCATGAGAATTGCACACCTTGAATTAGCAAATGCAAATCAATGGGTATTTGAGTCCTACATACCGGACATGGGATATATTGATCTATCATACTTCTATTCTTCTTTTTCCGACTGTTTATCTATCTTTTGTATGGGCTGTATCGATTTTGTATACAAATCAAGTAAAGTCAATACTCCTTTAGGCAAAGGTAATCTGCCCGCATGTATATTCACTTTAAGACGGCTTGACAAAGTACTATCATATTGTTCACGGGAGTTTTTCTTATATTCCTGTTTGGCCGGAGCAATTCTTCCATTCAGAACCGCCTTCTTCTCTACAAGCTGCACATCCGCATTTACTTGCGATTTATAATCATAAGAACCCACCGATGTGATTTCCAGATCAAAGTCCACATTGATCTTATCTATTGCAAGAGAATTTAAGGGCAATAAGCACAGTAAAGGAACCTGAAAAGCCATTTTGTTGATAGAGATGTATCCTGGATCAGTGGGTTGTTTCGTATGATCAACAACCGGCTGACTCAGTACCATCTCTATCATAAGAGGTTGTCGCAAGTCGCTTCCCTCCTCTTTTGTGAAGCAATAATCAAGCAAGAACTGAGCCTGCCCGGTCAGCATCATAACATTGGCTTTCGAGGCCGCCACCAAAGGTGCGCCAATGATTGATTCAATGTTAAGTTCTGCCCCAAATTGAGGTTTGAATGTACCTTGCTCGTTTTCAGACATAATCGTTTATTTCTACTTAATATTAGATTTCTCCGAAAGCTGGAATTTTATCATTAAGTTGTTGTATCTCCTCCAGCATTTCCATTTCCAGTATTTCCTCCTTCAGGTGTCTTCGCAGGCGTCAATTCTATAGGCTGAATTGCTTGTGTAAATGCTTCAATTATAGTATTTACTCCTTTAGGAAGCGGCAGCTGACCAGCATGTACATTTACCGTATATTTGGCAGAATTGCTCTTTTCATAATGTGTATTATGAGTAGCAGAATCCTTTGAAGAATAACTGGCTGATCCTTTTATAGATACAGATAGCGGTCCCCAACCCAATTTAGTTTCAAAGCTACCGGAACCTGAACTTGCGCTTTCAGATGTTTTGTTATCGTCTTCAGAGAAACTGGATTTTACTTCCATCTCAAAATTAATATCCACAGTTTCCACAGCTAATGAATTAATTGGCAGAATAGTCAAAAGAGGCAAAGTGAATTTTGTAGAAGCAGGGGTAACAGAAACCTTTCCATCTTTATCCTCTGAAATAACACTTCTAGTAAGAATCATATCAATCATGATAGGCTCATACTGGGTCGGAATTTCGTTCCCATCTTTATCCTCCTTCGCCATGTTGAAACAAGTATCCAACATAAACCTTGTTTGCGTAAGAGCCATTGCAGAATTCGCCTTAGCGGCTGCATTCAAAGGACCTCCGATTAAGCTTTCCATTGGCAGCCCGGAGAATTGCTGCGACATCGACAATAAATTTGTATCCATAATAATGCGTTTTGAAGAAGTTATTAAATATGTTAACTAAAACTCAGAAGTCTCTTAATCCATCTTTTTATGCATTCGAATAAGCGAGCAAAAAATCCTTTTTTCCTCTTAGGCTTTTCCGCCGGATAAAAACTAATAGTAATGCGTTCACCCATATGCCTTTCACATTTATCCCGATTCGTAATGTGACAAAGTTAGTGACATAAAAGCATAAAAAGAGAATATAAGTGATAACATCTAATTTTCACAATTAGCTATTTATCACTTACTTACAAAGAGAAGTAATAACAATCTTCAAAAAGCAGGCTAATTAGCAACCTTCAATTTTATCCGATGCCTCCTTTGAGCCACAATTTGCTTATTGACATTCCCAAAGCAAAGAGCAATGGTAAAATCATCTAACCCACAAATTGAGAGGCATGAAAATAGACAATCATCTTCCGTATATTTAGGATAGGTTTGGTGCAGATACTCTATATAGTCCTTGTATATCTCCATAATAGTAGAACGAAGTTTCTTCTGCTCATTTTCCAATAAAATACGTAAATCCTGTTTGTTTTTAGTTTTGTCTTGACGGCTAAGCCGTTCTATTGTTTTATAAATGGATGTCTCTTTAAAGATCACATTGCATAATTGCGCCTTTTCATCGGCCAATTTTCTGATTTCATTTTCTTTTTGAGAAAGCAGTTTTTGAGTTTCTTCTTGTTTATCCCTCAATAAAGAAATATAATACTCAGTCTCTATCGCATGTACTTCCAATAAAGCCTGATCGTATTTATGCTCCTGTTCGAGAAACTTCTTCCGCTGCTTTGTCCGCTGAATATACCAGACCAGAAAAAGAATCACGAGTAAACAGAAAACGATCAGATAGATAAATGGAAACTGCATCTTCACTTTAAAATATTCGGTTATCTGACAGCAAAGAAAATAAAAATATAGAGAAATAGCAATATATATTTCAAAAAAAGCTGACTCACAAACCTACATGGTTCATTTGATCCGCTACCTCTTTCTATTCTGTTACCCGCAGAAGCACAACACTCACATTATCTCTACCACCTGCCGCCTTTGCAGCTTCTATCAGATTGATTGCAGTAGGTTCTTGATGAAGAACTTCTTCAATCTGATCATCTGTAAGCATATCACTTAAACCATCGGAACAAATCAAAAAGAGATCTTCATCCAATAATTGACCGGTTAATTCGGTGAAATCGGCAAAAGCAGATGTTCCGGCACCCAAAGAGTTATATATTACGTTGGATGGAGTAGTCATATCTCCGGTCAGCTCCCGCATAGAATGGTCCGACGAAAGTTGTTTCAGAATACCGCCACGATAACGATACAGGCGACTGTCTCCAATATTCACCATATAGATGCGCTCTTCATAACTGAACATGCCTACAAAAGTGGTTCCCATTCCCTCGTATTGAGGAAGTTCAACGCCCTTGTTTGTTATCAGAGCATGAGTTTCATTCACCCAATTCTTTATCTCGCCGGACAGTACCTCATGGGAAAGATCGGAAGGAAGATCGGTAATAAAACGGTCGAATGCCTGGGTAGCCAACTCACTGGCAAATTCTCCACCTTCGTGTCCGCCCATACCATCCGCTACAAAAGCCGTAAATCGAGCCTGAGGAATGAGTTCAAACTTCTGTTCGTATGTTTCGTCACGATAAAGTCCTCCATTGAAAAGTATCATGTCTTCATTATTGGTACGTATGCACCCCATATCACTGGCAAGCTGACATTTCAATAATAACATAAGGCAATTTTGCGATTTAATGATTACAACCTACGATTAAAATGATCTCTATTCCATCCGAATCTATTCAACCTTAAAATCAAGATTGGCTATACGAACGATATCTCCGATGCTAAACACCGCAGGTACATTCGGCGAAAGACGGTTACCGTTTACAAACGTACCATTGGTAGAATCCAGATCCACTATTTCCCATTGTCCGGAGGCGCTCTTCTGTAAGCGGGCATGGGTACCGGAAACATATCCCTGAGAAGCGAATGCAGATACATAATCACCCTTTCTACGCCCAATCACCGCACCATTTCCCAAACCTAAACGAATGCCTGCGGCAGAACAAACCAAACGTACAGGAAGTGGAGGTACGGATACTCCCGGACGCATTGTCTTTTCAGGCTCAGAGGGAGCCGGACTCACAGAAGAAGCCGAGGAATTCACAGAAGAAGTCGAAGGATGCACAGGTGACACCACTTGATTTGCAGCGGATACTAACGGCTGACCGCATTGCGTGCATCGTTTCCCCTTTCCAAACACATGGCATTGAGGGCAAATATACAGTTCAACACCACATTGATCGCAATAGTAACTATCACTTTCTATTTCAACTCTGCATTTAGGGCAGTTGACTAATGTACTCATTTCTTTAGTAATTAACGATTAGTGATTCAATTATCCCATATCCTCAGGCAACAATATACTGTAACTTGCCGGATCAAAGTCAGGACGCTCCATTTCGTGACGAAGACGGGAACTCTGATTCTTTTTCACCCGATCGAAATAATTATTCACTTCACGGGCATTGGCAAAATTACGTTCACGACGATTATATAAATCCGTGAAGTAAACACGCATGGCATTTTCTGCTTCAGGAGTCAGTGTAAGCTTATCCTTTTTCACCTTCATCCTAAAAATTTGCGCCAATTCATCGGGATTATAGTCCTCAAAATGAATCACCTTGGTAAAGCGGGATTCCAAACCGGAATTCGTATCAATCCATTGGCGGATCTCATGCGGATACCCGGCAGCAATGCAAACCATCTTCCCCTTATAATCAAGCAACATCGGCAAAATGGTATTCGTAGCCTCCTGCCCGAAGTTATCGCCCATCAGTGAATAAGCTTCGTCAATAAAGAATACACCACCCACCGCACGCTTTACAACCCGTGCCGTTTTAGTGGCAGTCTGCCCCACATAGCCTTCTACCAAATCCTTACGGGTTACTTCCAACAAACGATTGCTGGGCAATACACCCAATGAATAGAAAATATTTCCCATGATACGTGCCACAGTAGTCTTTCCCGTTCCCGGATTACCGACAAAGAGATAGTGATCCACTACACCCTGGAATTTCTTACCCATAGCTTCCGCCTTAGCACGCTCCACTTTGATATAATCGGCAATCTCCTTCACTTCACGTTTCACGCTGGATAATCCGATCAATTGGTTCAATTCAGCCATGCACTCTTCTTCATCGATCATCTTTGGCGGATCATACGGAATATCCTCCGCCTCGATGGTCAGGTACATTTCGCGAGTCAAGGTCTGTCCTCCGGCATGTAATTGTGCCAGCCGATTGGCACGGCGGGCTTTTGTTTTCTCAAAGAGTTTCACCATTTCCCCTGCATTTCCAAAGTTCTCATCTTTCGATGTCACCATTTCATCGACTAACTTAATCAGCATCTCTTCTGCATCCGGTGTCAGTATATTCCCTTTCTTCCTGATAAGAGAACGATAAATACAAATCAACTGGTCTGCCGAGTAGTCCTCGATATGCAGAAAATTACTAAACCGGCGCCGGAAGCCCGGATTGGCATTATTGACAAATTCCTCCATTTCAGCGCGATAACCGGCACAGATAACCACAAATTTCCCGGCATCCTTCACCATTCGGGTCATTAGTGCCTCCACGGCTTCTACTCCGGTCTGATCCTTACTTCCACCCGCACTGATAGGCATCAGAGCATAGGCTTCATCTATAAAAAGAATACCGCCCATTGCTTCGTCACAAGCCTTATCCACAAGTTTGGCCGTCTCATTCTGATACGTACTTATCAGATGTTTACGCTCCTTTTCCACGACTTTATCGGTAGGCAGCAGACCGATGGCTTTAAAGACCTCTCCCAACTTACAGGCGATGGTGGTCTTACCTGTCCCCGGATTACCCGTCAGCACAATGTGTACAGGAGTCACCTCAGCGTCAGCAATACCCATTTCCATCATTTCCTTGTCCATGGCTATCTTGTTCGCCAACGCACGTATCTCTGCTTTTACGCTGTCCATACCGACGAATTCATTCAATTCAGCAAGTACAACGTCCAGACTCTTGATATTTTTGCTTTCTTCACCTTCAATATCGGCACGCGTCAGTACATGCACCATAGACGCATCATAATCCGGTGTACCCTTCAGTTCCAGCAACCGGACTCCCTGATTCTTGATTGCACGATCCATTGCGTTCCGTACCTCACGGGCATTACCGAAATTGCGTGTACGGGTCAGGTACATCTTCGAGAAGTAATTACGGATAAATGCCTCGGCCTCTTCATCCAGGGTCAGATGCTCTTTCTTCACCTGTCGGCGGAAGATTTCCGTCAATTCATCGGCTTTATAGTCGCGGAAAGTCACCGTTTCATTGAAACGGGAGGCCATCCCCGAGTTGGAACTCAGAAATTCTCCCATCTCTTTTGTATATCCGGCAGCAATAGCCACAAACTGCCCGCGACGATCTTCTACCAGTTTCAGCAACGTATCAATTGCCTCCTGGCCGAACTGGTCATTATCACCTTGCTTCAATGTATAGGCTTCGTCAATGAATAGTACTCCGCCCATAGCCATATCCACATATTTTTCCACTGCCAAGGCCGTCTGACCTACATATCCCGCAACCAGCTCCTTTCGTGAAACTTCCACCAACTGACCGATGGGCAACACTTCCAGCGAATTCAGGATATCAGCAAAGATACGGGCAATCGTTGTCTTCCCCGTCCCCGGATTACCAAGGAACAGAAAATGATCTTTGACCTCCCGCTTTGCTCCGGCACCTTTCCGTTCCCGTTCAAAATCTATCTTATTAATGATTTTCTGCACCGTTGCCTTGATTTCATCGATACCGACAAACTCATCCAGCTCTGCCATGATCTCCTCATAACTCTTCTGCCGGAACTCTTTACCGGGAATATCCTCAGGAATGGCAACCGATGCATTCGGATCGCGTTTGATGGTATTGGCAAAGATATCAGCCGCCTTTTTCACAGCCAAATGCCCATTCCCGAAATCATCTGATTTCTGTCGCATCTCATTCTTAAACACACGTTCCAATTTAGCATCCGCTTCCTCACTCAATGCAATCCCATAACGTTTTTTGAGTTCATGGATACAAAGCAGCTTCAGTTCCTCCATACTGAAATCTTTCAGATCGAAGTAATACTCAAAGCGATTGCGCACATCAGGATTGGATACCAGAAACTCTTTAAAGGCCGATGAAAGCCCGGAAAGAATGACGATCGGATCATTGTTCCACTTATCCATACAGCTGAACAGCTTATCAAGCTTATTGATATCATTGGCTGCACCCGAAGGCAAAAGCTTCTGCACATTTTCAATGCAAAGAATCCCCCCTTTCAGATCGGCAGTATTCTTTTCCCACTCTTTGGCAAACTCCTCATAATCCACTGCATCCACTACTTTCATGGCAGGCTTCTTGATAATACCACTGGAATACAATAGTTTTTGCAATACTCCTGCCAGTTTGGTTTTACCGGTTCCGGTATTTCCCGTAATAATCATGTCCATGCCCAGACGAATGGAAATGCCACTACGCTGTGCACGCAAAGCGAGCGACTCACAAGTATTTACCAAATCCTGCAACTGGTTCTTGACGGTTTCCATCCCCACCAACTCACGCAGCGGTTCGGTAGCTTTAGTAACCACATTGGTACCACACCATTTGCAGAAAACAGCCTTTTCACGGTTCGGCTTATTACATTTCGGACAATTCATAGTCATCTTCATTTATCAGTTCTCTACATCTGCTTTCGCTTTTTTGAAACTGAAGTTCACTTGTTTTTTGGTCGTATAATTCTCATAAGTACCTTCAAAAGCATCCATTCCATCGCCGGTGAACGTACCGTTATACTGCCCGTCGAGAGTACCGTTCTTGTATACATCGTCAAAATGGATAGTATTCGTAACGGTATTCACAGTGCCCGTCAATGCTTCGTTGGTCAGATTCGTATATTGCACATGTATGGTAGCTTTCAAGCCTTCCGAGTTTGCTGTCGTTATGTTCAGCGTAGCATTACGCCCTTCAAACGTACCCTCCCATGTACCTACCAGTTCTTTAAGCTTTCCATCGTTTTGCAGAAAACGGGAGGCATCCAGTCCGAATGCCGGAGTATATTGCACAAACAAATAGGCCAGCCAACCTACCACCACCATGGAAAGTACAGCACGATAAGAAAACTTACGGATACAATCTTTCAGATATTTAGCATATTGCGCCGATTCACCGCCAATAGAAGACTCAAAGTGTGTCCCCACACTCGCCTTAAAAGCAAAATGCAATGGCTCCAAGCCTGTTTCCTCAAAACCGGGATTCAGCAAATGATCATGCAACCTCCGCTCAACCGGAAGCTTGAAATAACAGCTTTTCATCAGATAATAAGCCAGTAGGAGCAAAAGTCCAGCCAGTACATAATGAGCATAGGGCATGATGAGATCCAGCACAAAATAGACTGTATAGTAGATAATTGCCCCCACAATAAAACCTAAAATAGCACTTCCGATAAGATTCTCAAAATCAGAAGTTACAAAAATAAGAATACCGAAGATGATACCCATCGTCACAATGGAACCGACAGAGAAACCGGACAACGGGTTTTCTGTGAACGGAAGCCCGTAGAAGCATAATGCAACCGCAAAAGCCAAAATAGGAATGAAACACAGTATTCCCAGCAAGACACGCATCACCGTCAGCGTCCTACAACGTAAACGCACTTTCCGCAGGTTCTTATTCACAAAATTGGTGGCAATACGGAAATTGGAAACATCTGTATCTTTACTATCTATTTTTTCGATGAATTCGAGATATTTCACCGTTTCCTGCTCGTATGCGAATTTGGGAGAAAGATTCTTCAACGGATTCTCCTGAAAGAAAGTAGTAAGCCAGTCTCTCAAATATCCACTCTCCAGTTCTGCCTTAACTTCTTTCGATGGAATGGACCTCAATCCGTCCAAATCGGTTATACTCTTATCACTATCCTTGAAGTAATAATAAGGTAAAGCACCCAATCCCTTGATCATCTTGAAAGTAGCTATTATCCAGTTGTAAGGACCTGCTTTCCGGAGATTATCTTTGGATTTCAGTTCAAAGCAATAATTTATCCATTCAATCTTATCCTCATACACACCCTTAGACTTCAGATAGAAATAGAGCCGCGAACCTTTCAGACTTGAGAGCATACCGAGAATATAATCAGCATATTCATGATCCGGATCATTCTTCGGTGTATTCTTGTAAACCATCAACTGTTGATTGATGAATTGGGCTATTTGAGTATGTGTGAAATAATAATTATTTGCTGTCTCGTCCATTTGCAGGGTGAAGGAAACTTTAGGACTCAAATTATAAAGTACACCGTAAGTTACCGCAGCATCCGATGTACTGAAGCCTTTCAATTGAGTACGTATCTTCCCTACCAATCCTTTATCACGGCCTGCCAACCATATCAGGAAAGACTCTTCTGCCAAATCATTCCACGAGTTGGCACTCAACATATGATTATAAGCATAATGAAGAACTTCTTCCGGTGTATTACAACGCCCCAAATTCCCCTTTTCATCGATCAATTCATAAGGACGTGAAGGATCAAGTTCATAGATCAAACGCCATAAAGCCTCCCTTTGGCGACCTTTTTTATTAAACAAGGGAGCTGCATTATCCGTAAGCCGCTTCAGATCGTGCGCATTAAAAAAGAGAAACAGGGGATCGTTCGCATTCGCCAAGGTAGTCTGGTAAGTGTTGAAATTCTCAATGAGAGATTGCGCTATTTCTTCGGCGGTAGTCCGCGGACGTCCCTTGACATCATAATAGGGCATATCCACATTGAGCGCATAACAGGCGGCATACAGCCCGGCAATCTGGTCTTTCGGATAGCGCTTTTCCACAATATCTTCGATTTCCGAAACCAATTCCGGCCGCTGATTATCATTCAGCCATTTAGTAAGCTTACCGGTATAGAGATATTTTATGGCAAGATTCTGATCCTGTCGCATAAAATCAGCCAATTGTTCGGGTGAATGTGCTATCTGATTCTTTCCGGCATTAAAAATAATACTGAAACGACGTTTACTTTCCTGCCCGACAAAATCACTGAATACATCCTCTCCCCGAGCCCAACGAACGATTTCGGTAAATCCACAACGTTTTTCCGGCTGAGGTGCGGTCAATGCTTTTATTAATTGCAGCGTTCGTCCCGATAAATCCGCAGGAAAAGGCAAATCCCCCGTGCGTTTACGCTTCATCAGCTCAAATTCTCTTTCTTTAAACTCTTTCTCGCCCATCCACAGACAGAGCAAAACCATACCAAGAGAGTAAAAATCGCTCTTCGTATCAATCTCCACCCGATTCTCACCGGGAACCGTATAATACATTTCGGGAGCTGCATAAATGCGGGTACGAGCCTGGTCCGTACGGGCAACTCCATTCTGATCGCATCTTACAGAAATACCAAAATCCCCCAGCAGTACCTGATTCTGATTCTCATCGGCAAAAAAGAAATTACCCGGCTTTATATCCCGATGAATAAACCCATGCTTATGGCAGAAATCAATGGCGGCAGCAGCTTGTTTAGCAATTTCACAAAGCCTTCTTTCGTCTCCTTTCAGATTTATTTTATCCAAAGAGCCTCCTTTACAGTAAGTCATTACTTCATAATGCCTCAATTCACCGGAAGCACGCGGATTATCCCACTGACCATGATCTATGATATCCACTAATAATCCCGAGCGCGGAGTTTGTCTTATAATTTCAAGTATCTGATGATTAGGAGGCGGCTCAATACCAACATAATAGAGTTTTAGTACGTATTGCTTTCCCTTATTTTCCACCAGAAAAATCTGAGCTTCTCCCGTCCCATCCGAGATTACCTTTATAACCCTGTAATTCAGTCCTTTAATAAGATATTCCGTATCATGCTGGCGAGTGATAGCCTCAATCGCCTTTTGCTGTTCGGCACGTAAGGTCGCATCATCTGACGAAACCGGACGCAACGTCTTATCCTCCATTCCACCGGGATGCAGAGTTTTGTCAATGTTAGCTACACCAGGGCGCAAGGTCTTCTTACTATCATCTTCCGGGCGAAGAGTTTTTTCTTCTTCACCAGGACGAAGGGTTTTCTCGGCTTTCAGGGCAGGGCGCAAAGTTTTATCACCGTCCGCACTACCGGGACGCAGTGTTTTATCACTGTCTCTCAAAATTCTATATAGTTTTAAGATTAGCCAATTCGGCAAGGCACCCTGAAGGATCAATCATCCTGATACTCAAAGGTTTTTGTAACAGTCACCACATCTTCATATACCCAAGTACCCCCCAGTTCCGGCTGGGCACACTCACTTGGGTGACTATGGTGGCAACCGCAGAGGTTACATATCCAGCAAACAGGCGCTTTTGTTACGGATTTCCGCAAAACAGGCAATTTCCTTGCCGAATAGTAATTCCGCTGCATCTGTGGCGTCATATCTCCTTCCGGACGAAGTTTCTCCATCAGTAACTTCATCTCTTCCAGTTTCTCTTTATAAGATTGCTTTGCTTCGTCAAGATCTACCTTCTTCACATTCAGTTGTATCTTCGGACGAGTTTGAACAGGTTCCTCCACTTTCGGTTCAGGTCTGGCAACCTGCATTCCTTCAAGAGAACCGCTTCCTGAAAAGAGATCTTTATATTGTTGTATTAGTTTCTTATCGGCTTCACTCAATTCTACAGGGGGCAGTTCCGGTTCCCCTACCGGAATTTTTTCAGAGACAGTATTCAGTATTTGTTCTTCCAAATCGGCAAGTTCCTGCGCCAATGCCAGCATTTCCTGAAAGACGGGGTCTTTCTTCGCCTTCTGCATTTCCTGCATTGCCATCTCATTCAGAGGACGATTACATTTTCGGCAAAAACTGCGGAAATTAAGGGTATTGCAGTCAGGACAGATAATCCCTGTGCGAGGATTACCACAATCAGGACAGAAGAAATCATCCGCTTCCATCGAGGCACCGCAGAATGAGCACAATTCTGCATGAAGCCCTTGTCCGCAATGAGGGCATATTTCCCAATTAGGCTGAACAGGAGAGTTACAACGCATACATGAAGTTCCTTTAAGCGCCATGCCACATTCTTCACAGAATTTATCACCACTGTGACAAGGTGTCCCGCAATTAGGACAACATTGCGGCTGTTCCGCCTGTTTCTCCGAAGTCTTCTGCTGCGCCTTTATCTGTTGTTCCGATAAAGATTGATGTTGCTGTTCCATAAACCGTATTCAGACTATAAGTTGACCATCCAGATTTTAAGTTTCCAAATATATCAAATTATTTGCGGAATACGATGGCGGCAGATAGAAAAAACTCTTTTTTGTATTAGTAATGAGTTTTCACCACAGAGTAACACAGAGTTTCACGGAGTTCTATTCTTTTGATTTCAAATTGATTAAACTCTGTGAAACTCTGTGTTACTCTGTGGTGAATTAATTCATAACCCTACAAAAGTGCACAAAACATAACCAACAGAAATTCAACTCATATTCTGGATATTAGCTATATACATCGGACGCGCAGCATCTATATATCGAACATGTCGCATCTATATATCGGGCATGCAGTATCTATATATCCAATACCACCGATATATAGATGCTAAAAGAGCGGAATGAAATAAAAGCGTTCAGTCTTTCCAATACAGATGCTCCTATATCCTCGAAAAACAGTTCTCCAAATGCCACATCTGAGTACCTTAAATGCCACATCTCGGTAACCGGAATGCCACACTTGAAGAAGTGCGAAGTATGGCATTCCGGGAGTTTAAGTGTGGCATTTAAGGTACTCAGATGTGGCATTTCAAACGCTTAAGTGTGGCATTTCGGGTACTTATATATCAAAGCTGAGCACTAAATAAAAGTTGATGTGATTTACCCTCACTACTCTCACTCTTGAAATAAGCGGTTGATAGACTAAATGTTAAGTGTGAGTGAGAGTAAATTTTGGGCGTGAGGGTAAGTTCCCTACCCTCACGCCCAAAATTTCATTTCTACAGATCAACTTGCTATAACACAATAAGATATCCCGTATTTAACGTAGATACCGTACAGGTCCGTAATCCGGCATTTTTAGCTTTTTTCCCCGCATAGACGGCGGTATGTAATCCTTTCCAAGGATTATTCTCCTATAAATGTATAGTTTCTGTAGAGTTCATGGGGTGATCATTGCCTGAAATTACATTGCTTGTTATGAATGAGAACAAGCAATGTAATCACCCACAACATTACTTGTACCGGATCACATCATTACTTGTTTTCAGGTCAAATATTCTTCAAATGACTATGCCTGGATTTACTTTACACTTTTGTTTTGATATATACTGCTTTTCTTCACAGTTAAAAAATAGTCTTCCTGTTTAAGTTTACATCTTGGATTTTACGTTCCTGATAAACTTCACACATTCCCCTGCCGGTTATAAATATATACATCTTCTATAGATGTGTATTTTTCCATGACCCAATTAGCCATTAATTATATATCCGACAAGGAATATTATGAAAAACACCACGGTGGTTTGCCTTAGCGGCTGGAGGCGTGAAGCCTCCAAAGAGCGTTAAGCTGCTGCGCTAACCCTCATTTCCTTGGGTGTTTTCATATTAAATGATAAAGTAATACTATTTCGATTCTCCTCCTCTCGGGAGGTTGTGTAAAAAGTCAAATTCAAGCGTTCTTTGACATATTTGTATAAAAAGGATTTTATATCTTTGATCTCCTAATAATAAGATTAAATTTATGGGCTATATTCAACCTTTAGATCGTAATCAACTGACTCTTCCTGAGTCTTTAGATTCTTATATTTCTAGTGAGAACCCTGTTCGTCTGATTGATGGTTTTGTCGATCAGTTTATAAAATTACACCCTGATCTTTCAGCCTATAAAGGCAATAGTCCTACGGGACGTTCAGCTTATAGCTTCGGTACCTTACTCAAACTCTATTTGTACGGTTATCTGAACAGCATAAGCTCTTCCCGTAAACTGGAACGTGAGACTTTGCGTAATATGGAGTTGATCTGGCTTTTGGGGAATCTCCATCCTGATCATAAGACCATTGCTGATTTCCGTTCCCAACAAACTTCGGGCATTCATGAGTGTTGCCTTGATTTCCGGCGTTTTTTGGTCAGTTCAGGTTATATTTCAGGCAAACTGGTAGCCGTTGACGGTAGTAAAATCAAAGCCAATGTTAATCGTGACGGTCTTACTCTGGATGGTATCAACCGGCAGTTAGCCTTATTGGACACCCGTTTAGAGAAATATTTGCATCAGCTTAATGAAAATGATCTGGTGGAAACCGCCCATGAACAATTATCCGAACTATCGGATGAACTCGGTGTAGAGAGTTCCCTACTGGAAAAGATAGCCCGTTTAAGCCAACAGGTTGAAGAGCTTCAGGCCGAAAAACAGCGTATGCTGGATGAAGGTTCTAAAAGGAGCTTTCCCGCTGATCCCGAAGCTCGTCTGATGAAGACCCGTAACGGCTTCGTTCCGGCTTACAATGTTCAATCTGTGATAGATTCCCAACACCATCTGATAGGTGCGATGCAGGTTACCGACCATCCGAATGACTTTGAAGATCTTCAACCTTCGATTCATGCCATGCAGGAAGAACTTCAAATAGAAGTATCCCAAGTCGTTGCCGATACAGGTTATGCCAATGAAGAACAAATCCTGGCACTTGAAGAGGATGGCAAAGAAATTGCCGTTCCTTTTAATGAAGGGGACCATTCTCCCAAAGAAGATCCGGAACACGGAATCTTTTTCACTTATGATGCGGTCAATGACTGCTATGTATGCTCTCAGGAAAAGACGTTACCCATTAAAGACAGGCAGGTTCGTAAACATGGAAAACTTTATAGAAAGTATCAGGGAAGAGACTGCAAGCATTGTCCCCTGATAAAGTTCTGTACCCAATCTAAAAAAGGGAGGATAATCTACCGAAGGGCGGATGCGGAACCTATACGAGAGTACATGAAGAAGTGTAAAGGGATGAAATACAAAGCACTCATACTGTTACGAAAAACATTAGTAGAACATCCCTTCGGAACCATTAAATACTGGATGGGGCAAATTCCACTGTTGCTCAGAGGAAAAGAAAAGGTACAAGCTGAAATTGACTTGTATGCCACATGCTATAACCTGAAAAGGGTCACTAACATTCAAAGCATACGGGTGCTGTTACAACAAGTGCATGAATGGACTCTAAAATAGAAACCATAGCTGTCATTTACCAAAAGGCAAAATAGAAATAACAGAATCATGAGATAAAGATGATTTCCTTTTTAATACAATATGTCAAAGAACGCTTGATTTTGACTTTTTACACAACCTCCGAGGAGGAGGGGAATTGAGATACTCTATTTACTTAATATTGGAATTATCATTTAATTCATAACCCGTCAGAAATAAAGATTTCACAAGCCACTAACCATCCCTTAAACAATGATAAGAAAAAGAAAAACTGGATGAGTAGTAGTTTTTTTCGTAACTTTGCACTGTTTTAAAGACATTGAATGAATGGAGTTTAAATACGACGTTATCGTGATTGGCGCCGGACATGCCGGTTGTGAGGCCGCAGCTGCTGCGGCAAATCTGGGTTCAAAAACCTGTCTTATCACCATGGACATGAATAAGATAGGACAAATGAGTTGTAACCCTGCCGTAGGCGGTATTGCCAAAGGACAAATTGTACGCGAAGTAGATGCTTTAGGTGGATATATGGGATTAGTGACCGATCAGACCGCCATCCAGTTCCGTATCCTGAACCGTTCCAAAGGCCCCGCAATGTGGAGCCCCCGTGCACAATGTGACCGCAATAAGTTCATCTGGGCATGGCGTGAAATCTTAGAAAATACTCCCAACTTGCATATCTGGCAAGATACAGTACGTGAAATTCTCGTTGAAAACGGAGAAGTGGTAGGCTTAACCACTTTACTCGATGTAACCTTCCGTGCAAAGTGTATCGTACTGACCGCCGGCACTTTCCTGAACGGATTAATGCACGTAGGACGTACCAAACTTGCCGGAGGACGTATGGCAGAACCTGCATCTTACGAATTAACCGAATCCATCGCAAGACATGGCATTGAATACGGACGCATGAAAACCGGTACACCTGTTCGCATAGACGGACGGAGTGTGCACTATGAATACATGGAAACGCAGGATGGAGAATGTGACTTTCATAAATTCTCATTTATGGATACGAATGTACGCCATCTCAAACAACTGCAATGCTGGACCTGCTTTACCAATCCGGAAGTACACAGCATTCTTCGTGAAGGATTATCAGAATCTCCTCTTTTCAACGGACAGATTCAGAGTATCGGTCCACGTTACTGTCCCAGCATCGAGACTAAAATAGTTACTTTCCCCGATAAGGAGCAACACCAGCTTTTTCTGGAACCGGAAGGAGAAACAACTCAGGAACTTTATTTAAATGGCTTCTCTTCATCACTCCCGATGAATATACAGATAGAAGCGCTGAAAAAGATTCCCGCATTCAAAGATCTGGTGATTTATCGTCCCGGATACGCTATCGAGTATGACTACTTTGACCCTACCCAACTAAAACATACGTTGGAAACGAAGAAAATTAAAAATCTATTCTTTGCAGGGCAGGTAAACGGGACCACCGGATATGAAGAAGCAGCCGGACAAGGAATCATTGCCGGAATCAACGCACATATAAACTGTCACGGCGGTGAACCATTTACCCTTGCACGAGACGAAGCATATATCGGCGTATTAATCGATGATTTGGTAACCAAAGGCGTGGATGAACCTTATCGTATGTTTACTTCGCGCGCCGAATATCGCATCCTGCTACGTATGGACGATGCAGATATGCGTCTTACCGAAAAGGCATGGAAACTCGGACTCGTAAAGAGCGACCGTTATGAGTTACTGAAACGGAAGCGTGACTCGATCAATAGTATCATAGAATTCACTCGCAACTATTCGATGAAACCGGCATTAATCAATCCGGTATTGGAGCAATTGGGTACCACTCCCCTTCGCCAAGGATGCAAATTGATCGACCTTATAAACCGTCCGCAAGTTACGCTTGAAAACATGGCGGAGCATGTCAGCGCTTTCCGCCGGGAGCTGGATAAAGTTACTGAAAGAAAAGAAGAAATAATTGAGGCAGCTGAAATCCTGATTAAGTATGAAGGATACATTGGACGTGAACGAATGATTGCAGATAAACTGGCTCGTTTGGAAAGCATCAAAATAAAAGGGAAGTTTGATTATAATGCCATTCAATCCCTATCCACCGAAGCAAGACAGAAGCTAGTGAAGATTGATCCGGAAACGATAGCTCAGGCAAGCCGGATTCCGGGCGTATCACCAAGCGATATAAACGTATTACTGGTGCTTTCGGGCAGATAAAGCGAATACGTTCCACGTGAAACAAAGAATTCAATAAACGCATTAAAAATACTGATTATGAGCAAAGAAACTCTTGCAAAAAGCATTCGGGAAATTCCTGATTTCCCTATTCCGGGAATTCTATTCTACGACGTAACTACATTGTTTAAAGATCCTGCAAGACTCCAGGAACTTTCAGATACATTGTATGAAATGTACAAGGACAAAGGTATCACGAAAGTGGTAGGCATTGAATCGAGAGGCTTCATTATGGGACCTATCCTTGCCACCCGCTTGGGTGCAGGTTTCATTCCTATCCGCAAGCCCGGAAAGCTTCCTGCAGAAACCATTGAGGAAAGCTACGATAAAGAATATGGCAAAGACACCATTCAGATACATAAGGATGCCCTCAACGAGAACGACGTAGTTTTGCTACATGACGATCTGCTCGCCACAGGCGGAACAATGGAGGCTGCCTGCAAACTAGTACAAAAGATGAATCCGAAGAAAATATATGTAAACTTCATCATAGAACTAAAGGAGTTGCACGGAATAGACTTATTCAACAAAGACATAGACGTACAGTCGGTACTTTCATTATAAACAAAGAGAAGAGATCTGAGAACCACATGGAGAATAACCCTGAACTTAAAACCAGTGAATATCTGAAAGGAATTGTATTGAACCTTCCGGATAGCCCCGGTATTTACCAATATCTGAATACCGAAGGGGTTATCATATACGTAGGTAAAGCTAAAAACTTAAAGCGAAGGGTCTCCTCCTATTTCAACAAAGAACACGAACCGGGGAAAACAAGAGTACTCGTCAGCAAAATAGCCGATATCCGATACATTGTGGTGAACTCTGAGGAAGACGCTTTGCTGCTGGAGAATAATCTCATCAAGAAATATAAGCCACGGTACAATGTCTTGTTGAAAGATGACAAGACATATCCGTCCATTTGCGTTCAAAACGAGTATTTTCCCCGGATATTCAAGACACGTAAAATCATACGCAACGGTTCCTCTTACTATGGCCCTTACAGCCATGTACCTTCCATGAATGCATTGCTCGATCTTATCAAGCACCTGTATCCGTTACGCACCTGCAACCTGAACCTTTCACCCGAAAATATCCGGGCAGGAAAATTCAATGTTTGCCTGGAATATCATATCAAGAACTGCGCCGGACCTTGCGTCGGGAAGCAATCACTGGATGATTACATGAAAAACATCGGAGAAATCAAGGAAATCCTCAAAGGTAATACGCAGGAAATACAACGGATGCTTTTTCAGCAAATGCAGGAACTGGCTGCCGAAATGAAGTTTGAAGAGGCACAAAAGGTCAAGAGTAGATACATGCTGATTGAAAATTACCGTGCCAAGTCAGAGGTAGTAAGCAATGTTCTGCATAATATCGATGTTTTTTCCATAGAGGAAGACAGCGATGGCAAATCCGCATTTATCAATTATCTGCATATCACAAACGGGGCAATCAACCAGGCTTTTACATTCGAGTACAAGAAAAGATTGAATGAAACCAAAGAAGAACTTATCCAACTGGGCATCATTGAAATGAGAGAGCGATACAAGAGCCTTTCACGCGAAATCATCGTGCCTTTCGAGGTGGATATGGAGTTGAAAGACGTGATCTTTACAATACCTCAGCGAGGGGATAAGAAGAAACTGCTGGATCTTTCCATTCTGAATGTAAAGCAGTATAAGGCCGATCGCATGAAGCAAGCCGAAAAGCTGAATCCGGAGCAGCGTAGCGTCCGCTTGATGAAAGAGATACAGGAAGAGTTACACCTTGAACATTTACCCATACAAATAGAGTGTTTTGATAACTCAAATATCCAAGGCTCCGATCCGGTTGCCGCCTGCGTGGTATTCAAGAAAGCCAAACCCTCAAAACAAGACTACCGGAAATACAATATCAAGACCGTAGTAGGCGCAGACGACTACGCCTCCATGAAAGAAGTCGTAAGACGCCGTTATCAGCGCGCTATTGAAGAGAAAGCAACCCTACCCGATCTCCTTATCACCGACGGTGGAAAGGGGCAAATGGGCGCCGTAAAAGAAGTTCTGGACGAACTAAATCTGAATATCCCCATTGCCGGACTTGCCAAGGATGGCAAACACCGCACATCCGAACTGCTTTATGGCTTTCCACCGCAGACTATCGGTTTAAAACAAAACACTCCCCTGTTCCGATTATTGACGCAAATACAGGATGAAGTACATCGTTTTGCCATTACTTTCCACCGCGAGAAACGCAGTAAGCGACAGATTGCTTCCGAGTTGGATGAGATAAAAGGCATTGGAGAAAAGACTAAAGCAGCTCTGCTAAAAGAGTTTAAAAGCGTAAAGCGCATAAAAGAAGCATCCCTGGAGGCGCTTACGAAGGTTATAGGAGAAGCTAAAGCAAAAGTTATTGAAGAATATTTTAGGAGTTAACCCCTCCTTCTACATATTCATACATACAAATTGCAGGCAATCACGAATTTATTCGTAACTTTGCATCCGGAAAAGTTTTTAAAAGATTAGGATAAAAAGAACATGAGAGTAGTCATACAACGTGTCGGACACGCTTCTGTTACAATCAACGGAACATGCAAGTCCGCTATAGGGAAAGGGCTTCTGATATTGGTAGGTATTGAGGAAACAGACGGACAAGAAGACATTGACTGGCTTTGCAAAAAAATTGTCAACCTGCGTGTCTTTGACGACGAGAATGGAGTAATGAACAAATCAATCCTCGACATTAACGGTGAAATACTGGTAATCAGTCAGTTCACCTTGCATGCTTCTACAAAGAAGGGCAACCGTCCTTCATATATACGTGCAGCAAAGCCCGATATTTCTGTTCCGCTGTATGAACAGTTTTGCAAAGATTTGAGTTTTCTATTAGGCAAAGAAATAGGTACCGGAGAATTTGGTGCCGACATGAAGGTAGAATTATTGAACGATGGCCCTGTGACCATCTGTATGGATACAAAAAACAAGGAATGATGACATTAGAAGAAGCTCAGCATCAGGTAGATTGCTGGATCAAAAAGTATGGTGTACGCTATTTCAGCGAACTCACCAATATGGCTGTCCTTACTGAAGAGGTAGGTGAACTGGCAAGAGTTATGTCCCGCAAATACGGTGACCAATCCTTCAAAGAAGGAGAAAAAGATAATATCGAAGACGAAATAGCGGATGTCCTCTGGGTACTACTCTGCATTGCCAATCAGACAGGTGTAAACGTCACTGAAGCGTTTGCCCGCAATCTGGAGAAGAAAACCCAACGGGATAACACCCGCCATATCAATAATCCTAAATTGCAAGACCATGGAGAAGAATGAACCTAACCAGAACAAGTATGATGCCGCATTGGCAAAGTACAACACACAGCTGGACGATACGGAAGTAGCTGCCCAGGTAGCGAAAATCATTGCAGAAAAAGTGCCCGGAAACCATACGGAGGAGGTCAAGAAATTCTTGTTCCACTGCATTGATCTCACTACACTGAACACTACGGACAGCGATGAAAGCGTGATGAAATTCACTCAAAAAGTAAATCAGTTCGACGAAGAATTCCCAGATTTGGAGAATGTCGCTGCTATCTGTGTTTACCCTAACTTCGCAGAAATCGTAAAGAGTACCCTGGAAGTAGAGGATGTAAAAATAGCCTGTGTTTCGGCTGGTTTTCCTTCCTCACAAACCTTCACAGAAGTAAAAGTAGCAGAAACCGCCATGGCACTGATGGAAGGTGCAGACGAAATAGATATCGTAATTTCAGTAGGCAAATTCCTGAGTGGAGACTACGAAAATATGTGCGAAGAGATACAGGAACTGAAAGATGTCTGCAAGGAACATCACATGAAAGTGATTCTGGAAACAGGCGCTCTGAAGAGTGCTTCCAATATCATGAAAGCCTCTATCCTATCCATGTATTCGGGCGCAGATTTCATAAAGACATCTACCGGGAAACAACAACCCGCTGCAACCCCGGAAGCTGCTTATGTAATGTGCCGGGCTATTAAAGAATATTACGATAAAACCGGCAATAAAGTAGGTTTCAAACCTGCCGGAGGCATTAATACTGTAAATGACGCTGTCATCTACTACACTATCGTCAAAGAGGTGCTTGGCGAAGAATGGCTCAACAACCAATGGTTCCGCTTGGGCACCAGCCGCCTGGCCAATCTTCTGCTTTCGGACATCAAAGGCATGGAAATGAAGTTCTTCTAAGAGCTTCCATACCATAATAAAAACTAAAGAAGCTTGATAGGAAAAGCGAAACTTTTCCTATCTTTGCGACAACATAAGCCAATAGAGTTTTGGCTAAAGCATTGTATTAGAGAACGTTTCATTTATTACCTTTTTCCTGGAATTCGGCAAAATTCAATCTATGAAAGGTAATGAGCAAACGGGTCTCACGCACTTTCGTGTATATACTCTTGTTATATATCGAATAGGCGTGAGACTGTTGCTTGTATTTCATAGAAGGTTTGCCGAAGCCTCAGGAATGGTACAAGTAACAGTTCTCACGCTTTTTGATAACAAACGTAAAGATAAGAGTATGGAAACAAATTCGGCACCCCTCTTCCATCGGAATCCACAGGCACCTCCTGTGAACCGAAATCGTGAACAAGCCCTTCTCATCGGACTGATGAGCGGAGAGCAAGAGTTTTTTTACACAAACAGTCTGACTACGGGAAGAAGTCGTGAGGAGCTATCCCGACATCTTTCTTTAGCCGTAAGACTAAAAGACAAACCTAACATTCAACTGGTATTTAACTTTCTCAAAGAGGAAGGAGAACGCAGCGCATACAACATCATGATTTCTCTTTTTCTATCGGAGCATAACGAAAAAAAACGCGAAGCACTCATCAAAGAACGCTTTCTTGGCATCGATCGCTTCGTACAATATTGTAGAAATCTGAGTGACTTCCTGGTGTACATCAAAGAGAATAACACAATCGAAATAACCAATGAAGACCTCCAACGAGGTATATTAGCATGGGATTTAGGGCATCTGGTAAGTCTCGCCCGCGTATCTTATGACTATGGACTTTTAGCTGAAGAAGAAGCCTGGAAGTACATAGAATTTGCCGGTAAGAAATGCCGTGAAACATTCGCTTGCTGGAAAGAGATAGGCAAAAGCTTCCTGTTAGGACAAATCATGAGCTATCCCGGCGAAGAGAACTTCCAGGAAGCAATCCGCTATTTCCTGCTTTCGACGGAGAGTCCCGAAAGCCCTTGGGTAAAATGTAAGTTTGGTTGATTATTTATCGCGGTCCACTACATAATCCAAATAAGCAGCAAGGCCGGCTTTTACATCTGAATCAGGCAAGGACGCCAATAATGAAAGTGCTTTTTCCTTATAGGCAAACATGGTCTGCACTGCATATTCAATGCCACCTTGTTGCTTGGCAAATTCGATTAATCGGGCGATTTCATCGGCCGAGGCAGTACCATTTTTCACTTTGACGGCAATCTCTTCCGCACTTTCATCCTTGGTAGAGTTCAAGGCATAAAGAATGGGAAGGGTCAGTTTGCCTTCCAACATATCGTTTCCTGTTGGCTTACCTATCTCCTTACTATCATAATAGTCGAATATATCATCCTTAATCTGGAAGCAAAGACCGATATATTCACCGAACTGGCGCGCAAATTCCGCCTGTTCATCGGTCACTCCTACCGAGAGAGCACCCGATTTGGTACAAGCTGCAAAGAGCACAGCCGTCTTCTTACGAATCACATCAAAATAGATTTCTTCGGAGAATTGGAGATTACTTACATTAGAAAGTTGAAGAAGTTCTCCCTCGGACAAATTCTGTCCTAGACGGGAAACCACATCAATAATAGCGTAATTATGCGTCTTGCCTACCTGCACAAGTGCAGTTGCCAAAAGGTAGTCCGCTACCTTATTATTATAAATAGCATTCACCGACAGCTGTCCGCGACGCTCGGTGCTTTCATCCACCACATCATCGTGTACCAGACTGGCCGTATGTAATAATTCAAGGGAAACCGCCGCATGAAGTGATTCGGGACAAATCCGTCCATATAGCTTTGCCACAAGCAGCAGCAAAATCGGACGCATCATCTTCCCATTCTTTTGTCGAATATGAGATATAACTTCATTCAACAAAAAGTTGGAACTGGTAAGTGAGCTGTCGAACAGCTTTTTGAAATCGTCCAGTTCTGCCGCTATCGGAGTTTTTATGAGTGATGAGTTGTCCATGCATCGCTATTTTCCCACAAAAATAGTAATAAAACACTTAATACGGTATTTTTTTGTACTTTTACCATGAAAAAAAGGATAAATATATGAATTCTGACGATAAATTGTTTCTTCTCGATGCTTATGCATTGATATATCGCGCTTATTACGCATTTATCAAGAAC
>ERZ857629.1643-NODE-1643-length-23504-cov-32.462280_pt1 | contig 23504 bp, 27 predicted proteins | sample MGYA00519700_ERZ857629 | MGnify/ENA primary metagenome ERZ857629 (study PRJEB31778, sample SAMEA3449351) | human gut metagenome | biome: human gut; feature: human-associated habitat; material: faeces | place: United Kingdom | collected 2010/2012 ...
TGCATCAGAATATAAATATAAGCTTATGCAAATTAATAGTCATCTTTCGGTACTGATTCACGACCTAGCTAAGAAATGGGGAGATAAGCCAGTGCTTACCTTCAGAAAGTTTGGTAGTGACCAGTGGCAAACGGTTTCATTTAATCTCTTCTCGCTAAGAGTGAAACAAGTGAGCAACGCCCTCTTGAATCTTGGGGCTAAACCTCTTGACAAAATCGCTGTCTTCTCGCAGAACTGTGTGCATTATCTGTACACCGACTTCGGTGCGTACGGTATCAGAGTTACCTCTGTGCCTTTCTATGCCAACAGCAGCGAGCAGCAGATTCAATATATGATTAATGATGCGCAGATTCGCTTCCTTTTTGTTGGCGAACAGGAGCAGTATGACAAGGCTCATCGTATCTTTGCCCTCTGTCCATCTCTGGAACGTATCATCATCTTCGATTCCAGCGTGCGCATCAGTACCCACGATCCTGCTGCCCTCTATTTCAAGGACTTCCTGAAGCTGGGAGAGAATCTTCCTCGTCAGACGGAGGTAGAGGAACTCTACAAGCAGGCAAGTATGGATGACTTGGCTAATATTCTCTATACCAGTGGAACAACAGGAGATAGCAAGGGCGTGATGCTGACCTATAGCCAGTATTATGCTGCTTTGAAGGCAAACGATGAGTGCATTCCTGTTACCGAAAAGGACCGTGTCATCGACTTCCTTCCATTCACCCATATCTTTGAGCGTGGATGGGCATATCTCTGCTTGAGCGAAGGTGCCGAACTCATCATCAATACTTATCCTCATGAAATTCAGGAAAGTATGCGAGAGATGCATCCTACCTGTATGTGTAGTGTGCCACGTTTCTGGGAGAAGGTTTATATCGCTGTAAAGGCTAAGATGGATGATGCCGGTCCTATCCAGAAGAAGCTCTTCTATCATGCCTTGGCGGTAGGTAAGAAACGTAACATCGAGTATATTGCCAACTGCAAGCGTCCTCCTTTGGCTCTGGAGTTGGAATATAGAATTATCAACAAGACTGTCCTGAGCATGGTTCGCAAGCAGTTGGGCTTGGAAAAACCGAATATCTTCCCTACAGCGGGTGCTTATGTAAGTCCGGAAGTAGAGGAATTTGTACATGCCATCGGTATCAATATGGTGGTGGGTTATGGTCTGACCGAGAGTCTTGCCACCGTATCTTGTGATCATCTCGACAAGAAACGCAGTCTGGGTTCGGTGGGTCGTCCGATCTCCTGCATTCAGGTAAAGATAGGTGAGGATAATGAGGTGCTCCTCAAGGGCCCTACCATCACTCCGGGATATTATCATCGTGATACCACCAATGCGAAGGCATTCGACAAGGATGGTTTCTTCCATACCGGTGATGCCGGCTACATGAAGGATGGTGAGCTTTATCTCACCGAGCGTATCAAGGACCTGTTCAAGACATCGAATGGTAAATATATCGCTCCGCAGCAGGTAGAATCGTTACTCCTGGTAGATAAGTTTATCGATCAGGTGGCTGTGATTGCCGACCAGCGCAAGTTCGTTTCTGCCCTCGTTGTGCCTGAATTCCGTCTCGTGGAGGATTGGGCTCGTGAGCATCATATCACATTTACCTGCCGTGAAGATTTGTGTGCCAACGAAAAGGTGCAGAAGATGTTGATGGACCGTATTCAGATTCTCCAGCAGCATCTGGCTTATTATGAGCAGATCAAACGCATCACTCTCCTGGCTCATCACTTCTCAATGGAGTCGGGCGAGTTGACCAATACCTTGAAGATTCGCCGCCCTATCATCAACAAGAACTATAAGGCGGAGATTGACAAGATGTATGAGGAGTAATGGTTTTACTTTGAACTTTGAATTTTGAACTTTGAACTTTATGATAACTCTTTATGATGATGACTCTTATCATATAGTTGGAGGGGATAAAGATGAAGTTCAAAGTAAACATAAAGTTCAAAGTTCAAAATTCAAAGTTCAAAGTTAATGATTACAGCTGACCAGTTGAAAGATGTGATGGACAGAGCTGACGCTCTCCATCGCTATCTCAATATAGACCAGAAGAAAGTAGAATTTGAAGAGGAGCAGCTCCGCACTCAGGCTCCTGACTTTTGGGAAGACCCGAAGTATGCTCAGGAGCAGATGAAGAAGGTGAAAGGTATCCAGAAGTGGCTCGACGGTTATAAGACTGTACGTCTTTATGCCGATGAGTTGAAGCTGGCGTTCGACTTCTATAAAGATGAAATGGTAACCGAGGAAGAGGTGGATGCCGATTATGCCAAGGCGATCAAAGCCATCGAAGACCTGGAGTTGAAGAACATGCTTCGCCAGAAGGAAGATCCGATGGACTGCGTACTCAAGATCAATTCCGGTGCCGGTGGTACCGAGAGCCAGGACTGGGCGCAGATGCTGATGCGTATGTATATGCGCTGGGCTGACGCTCATGGCTACAAGGTAACCATCACCGATATGCAGGAAGGCGATGAGGCTGGTATCAAGAGCGTCACCATGACCATTGAGGGCGGTGAGTACGCTTATGGCTATCTGAAGAGCGAGAACGGTGTGCACCGTCTGGTGCGTGTTTCTCCTTTCAATGCCCAGGGCAAGCGAATGACCAGTTTCGCCAGTGTTTTCGTAACTCCGCTGGTAGATGATACCATCGAGGTGTATGTTGACCCAGCCAAGCTCTCCTGGGATACCTTCCGTTCGAGTGGTGCCGGTGGTCAGAATGTGAATAAGGTTGAATCCGGTGTCCGTCTTCGTTATTGGTATACAGATCCAGATACAGGCGAGGAAGAGGAAATCCTCATCGAGAACACCGAGACCCGTGACCAGCCAAAGAACCGTGCCAAAGCCCTGTTGCTCTTGAAGAGCCAACTCTACGACCGCGCCATGAAGAAGCGTCTGGAAGCTAAGGCTAAGATTGAGGCCGGCAAGAAGAAGATAGAGTGGGGAAGCCAGATTAGAAGTTATGTCTTCGACGACCGTCGTGTGAAAGATCATCGTACCAACTATCAGACATCGGATGTTGATGGCGTGATGGACGGCAAGATAGATGATTTTATCAAGGCATATCTGATGGAGTTCCCTACGAATGATGAAGAACAATAATAACCTAAAAAATATATAACTATGGGTGGAAATAAAAATTTAAGAAGAGCTAAGCATGAAGCTTACCAGAAGAAACAAGCCGCAAAAGGCGAGAAAGTAGTGAAGTGGATTTTTGGCACATTGATAGCCTTGAGCATTCTCTGTGCCATCTATGCTGCTTCTATTGCATAAATAGAAAAAAATGAGTGGATTAGAAATAGAAAGAAAATTCCTCGTCAAGAAGGGCGACGCTTATAAAAGCGCCGCCTTTTCTTCTAGTCATATTCAGCAGGGGTATATTCCGGCTGAAGGGGCTACGGTGCGAGTTCGCACGAGAGATGAGAAGGCTTATCTCACGATTAAAGGTAAGTCGGTAAACGGTGGTATGACCCGTTATGAATTTGAAAAGGAAATAACCATGGACGAGGCGCAGCATCTTCTGCAACTCTGTCAGGGGGGAGTCATCGATAAGCGCCGCTATCTTGTCAGGAGTGGAGACCATACCTTCGAAGTAGATGAATTCTACGGTGATAATGAAGGTTTGGTGATGGCAGAAGTGGAACTGGGAAGTGAGACGGAAGAATATGAGAAGCCTTCCTTCATCGGTATGGAGGTAACAGGCGATAAACGCTTCTACAATTCTCATCTTCTTGGAAATCCTTTCTCGAAATGGCGTGATACTTTGCCGGAAGAATATCGTTAGAAGAGCATTTTAAAGCCTTTTTCTCTTGAAAATGTACGAAAAGTTGCATAAATATTACTAATTTTATATTTTTGCTTTCAAATGTTGCATATATCTCGGAATTATTTTATAATTTTGCAGTCAATAATATGAAACGTTAAGAAATTAGTAAGAGAAAGACAAGAAAATGGCAGAATCAAATAGAGGAAGTTTTGGTAGCAAGATAGGAATGATACTTGCTACAGCTGGTGGCGCCGTAGGTTTAGGTAACGTATGGCGCTTCCCTTATATGGCTGGTCAGGAAGGTGGCGCAGCCTTTATCCTGGTTTACATAGGAAGTGTTCTTCTGTTGGGCATCCCATGTATGATTTCAGAGTTTATTATCGGTCGTCATGGTGCCTCCAATACGGCACGTGCCTATACCAAGCTTGCCAATGGTACGGCTTGGAAGTGGGTGGGCTATCTGGAAGTGCTCACGGGTTTCCTGATTACCGGTTACTATGCGGTGGTTTCGGGATGGTGCTTGCAGTATGTTTATGCCAGCATCATGGGCGAACTGCATGGCGACCCTACTTTTGTGGCAAATTACTTCAAGGAGTTTTCTGCCGATCCAATTCGTCCGGTGATGTGGACGGTGGCAATCTTCCTGATTTGTCACTTTGTGATTATCCATGGTGTCCGTGGAGGTATCGAGAAGGCATCAAAGGTAATGATGCCGCTTCTGTTTATCCTGCTTCTTATTATCGTGGTGGCTTCCTGTCTGTTGCCGGATGCCGGAAAGGGAATAGAATTCCTGTTGAAGCCTGATTTCGGAAAAGTGGATAGGAATGTATTCCTCAATGCCTTGGGACAGTCGTTCTATTCCATGAGTATCGGTATGGGTTGTATCTGTACCTATGCATCTTATTTCAGTCGTCAGACCAATCTCTTGAAATCGGCTATTCAGATTTCTGCCATCGATTTGATGGTGGCTGTTCTTGCAGGATTGATGATTTTCCCTGCAGCATTCTCGGTAGGAATATCACCGGATAGTGGTCCTTCGCTTATCTTCATCACCCTGCCAAATGTCTTTAACGAGGCGTTTGCATCAATGCCGGTATTGGGATGGATTATCTCCTTGATGTTCTATGTACTTCTTTCTGTGGCAGCATTGACATCCCTGATGTCGCTTCACGAGGTGAATACTTCTTTCTTCTATGAGGAGTTGAAGATTGACAGAAAGAAGGGTGCCATGATTGTAACGGTATCTTGTGCCATCATTGGTGCATTCTGTTCGCTTTCTTTGGGGGCTACAGATAAGTTGTCGTTCTGTGGCAAGACCTTGTTCGACTGGTTCGACTTCGTAACGGGTCAGCTGTTCCTGCCTACAGCAGGTCTCCTTACCTGTCTGTTCTTGGGATGGTATGTACCAAAGAAGGTGGTGCAGGATGAATTCACCAACTGGGGAACCCTGAAGGGAAAGGTTTTCAATGTCTACCTTTTCCTGATCAAGTTTGTGTGTCCAATCCTTATCTTCCTGGTATTCCTGAATCAGTTCGGAGTATTGGGATAAGCTATATATATAATAAGGTGTAGTATTGGGTGTTTTATCAATAAACATTGAATACAAACCATTAAACATTAAAACAATGGAGACTAGAGGAAATTTCGGAAGTAAATTAGGCGTCATTCTCGCCACAGCCGGCTCAGCTGTCGGTTTGGGTAATGTTTGGCGTTTTCCTTATATGGCAGGTCAGAATGGAGGTGCAGCCTTCATCCTTATCTATCTGGTTTGTATCATCCTGTTGGGTTTGCCTGGCATGATGAGCGAGTTTATTATTGGTCGCCATTCGGCTTCCAATGCAGCGCGGGCTTATAGTAATTTGGGTAAGAACAAGGCTTGGGGAACCGTAGGCTTGATGGGTGTCATCACCTCCATGATTATCCTTGGCTTCTATGCCGTGGTGGCAGGCTGGTGTCTGCAATATCTCTATGCCAGCATCATGGGTGGTGTGCATGGCGATCCGGAGTATGTGAAGACCTACTTCCAGACGTTTGCTTCCGATCCTATTCGTCCTACCTTATGGGCTGTAGGTTTCATCCTGCTTACTCATGCAGTGGTGGTAAGAGGTGTTCGCAATGGTATCGAGAAAGCTTCCAAGATATTGATGCCGTTGCTTTTCGTGCTGCTGGTTGTCATCGTAATAGCTTCCTGTTCTTTGCCGGGAGCAATGAAGGGCGTGCAGTTCCTGTTTCATCCTGATTTCTCAAAGGTTGATGAGAACGTGCTGCTCGAAGCTTTGGGACAGGCTTTCTTCTCTCTGAGTTTGGGAACAGCCTGTCTGTGTACATACGCATCTTACTTCAGCCGCCAGACCAATCTCTTGAAATCGGCAAGTCAGATAGTTGTTATCGACACGCTTATTGCAGTATTGGCAGGCTTGATGATATTCCCGGCAGCCTTCTCGGTAGGTGTGCAGCCTGATAGTGGTCCGTCACTCATCTTCATCACCTTGCCTAATGTGTTCCAGCAGGCATTTGGCGATATGCCGGTGGTGAGCTACATCATTTCAGTATTGTTCTATGCATTGTTGGTATTGGCAGCTTTGACCTCTACGATTTCCATGCACGAGATTGGTACGGCGATGATTTATGAGGAACGCAAGATTACCCGTGCCAAGGGTGCGTGGATAGAGACCATTACCTGCAGCATCATTGCCGTATTCTGTTCTCTTTCTCAGGGAGCAGTTCCAGGATTGGGATTCTTCGGTAAGGATTTCCTTACGAATTGTGACAATTTCACGGCGCAGCTGTTGATGCCGTTTGCTTCGATTGTCACCTGTCTGTTCCTAGGGTGGTATGTACCGAAGAAGATAGTGCGTGATGAGTTTACGAATTGGGGCACGGTGAGCGGTAAGTTGTTCCCCGTCTTCCTCTTCATGATTCGTTTCGTCAGTCCAATCTGCATTCTGCTCATCTTCTTGCATCAGTTTGGTGTTATCTGATACCTATTTTATATATATAAAGCCAAATGCGCTATCAGGCATAGTGCATTTGGCTTTTTCTTCTTTAGAAAGAGACATATAGTTTTAAGGTGTGATGTTCCGTTAGAAAGAGATATAAGGCGTAAGTCTTTCTATTTCGGCTGGTGGAAAATCCTTTAATAGTTTCAGCTCTTCCAGACTTTTTATCGGACCTCTCTGTCGGCGGTAGTCACAGATTTCCTTGGCTTGATAGAAGTTGAGATATGGATGTTTGCGGAGCTGGTTGAGGTTGAGCTTGTTGATGTCAAGCTTATGGATATGGTTGGCATCTATGTGGATAAACGCCAAGGCAGATTCTGGAATGCCATCTATTTCGTTCAACTGTTCGGCAGCAGCGAATCCACCTAGACGGTCTCTGTATCTTATAATCATTTTGGCATAATAACTGCCAATTCCCGGTATCTTCTGCAGTTCGGTAGTATCGGCTGTATTTATATTGATGTGTTGTCCTGGGTTCAGCTTGTGTGGATAACTGTATACTTTTTCGTTTTCCGGTGTTGTAGAACGGGTGGTTGCAGTTATATCAGGTCTGTTGTATCGTTTCTGCTGACGGTATGGCTCTTTTCCGTAAAAATCGGAAGCAGGCTTGTAGTCATCTGCTATTCTTATGAATGGTGCCAAAGCCTCGTATTGCCTTTTTGTCATACCATAGACACGTGCAAAATCGGAAGGTCTACTGTATACACCTCCTTTGGCACGGTAATGAAGAATGCTTCTTATCTGCCAAGCTTGCAGACCAAGACGTTTGAATTGGACAGAATCTGCCGTGTTCGGATCGAATGGAAAAGCCTCTTTAATTTGATATCCTTCTTTATAATATACAGGATTCTGACTAGTGGCATGTTCTGTTCGGTAAGTTTGAATAGAGTCGTTTTCTTTCTGGGCTGTTTCTGATGGTTCCCTATTGAAAAGAAAAATGAGTCCCATTAAAACAGTCATAGCTATTATGATCGCCAGTAAGGCATCGCGATCATTCCGTTGCAGATAAAAAATATCTCTTAATATCATACGCCATTCTGCTTATATCTATAGGTCGGGATTACTGGACTTTTTTGTGAAGATTTCATCATCGTAAAGCCCTGATAATCAATAGGCCAAAAACTCAAATTGAACAATGTTTCACCGATTTTTCACCGATAATATAGCTTGCAAAAGCCTATAAAACAAGGCTTTTGCAATATATCATAATTATTTTTGGGTAGTTTTAGATACCCTGCGACCAGGAGCAGATGATTGCAGCTTCTCGACTTGCTCACGCAGCCATCCTATTTGGTCAGCCTGCTGCTCAATCAAAGCCTTCTGCGACTCGATGACACGTAGCATTAGCTCTGGACTAGAATTAATGTTAACCGTTGAATTATGTATGTGATGAACATTAGTTCCAGAGTGGCGAGATTCATATTCTTCATCCGACAGGAAAAAGTCTTGGATTGGAATTTGGAAAAATTCAGATAGCTTCTCGATGTGTCGAGAATCAATATGCACTTTATCCTTGAAGTATTTCATCGTTATATGAGATGATTCACCAAAGACGAAAGACACCAATGAGCGTACAGAGCGATGTTGCTCTTTTCGCAGCCTAATAACTAAATTACCATTAAACATAGTTTAAAATCTATTTATGTAAGTTAAAAAAACGCCGCAAATGCGGAATTAAAACACCGCAGTTGCGGTGGTTTCAATTTTTCTTTTTATATTTGCCACAAAATTAATGATAAATTTTAAGATATGCAAGAAATAGAAGTAAAAAATAGCGCAATAACCATCAAAGATTATTACGCTAATCTGACCAAAAAAGAGAAGACTCAGATATTAGTATATTTGATGACTCATTACGGATTCCGGTACAATAGTATACAGCAGAAGTTGACCGGTAAGAGTGATTTCAATCCAAGAGATCTGCTGGTTGTTCAAACAGTTATAAACGAAGAATTATGGAGAAGCAAGTAGAGTTTTTCGTATCTTCGCAAGGCGAAGTATACTACTATGGCCAAGATGGCGAAGCTCAGAGATTCGACATGAGTAAGGCAGAATTGATTAGAGACATGGCAGAGCTTATTGAGCGCATGTACCCAGCAGCATATAAGTTCCTCTATCAAGAGAGTATCAAGAGTAAGCCTAATAAGCTGTATCATCGATTCCTTATTGCGAATCGATTCATCAGATGCAATCTAGGCTCAGAAGATACATTGCATTATGACGTTGAAAATGGATTGTTGCATCTTGAGAAAGTGAATTGCCCTCTCAGAGGTATATGTCCACAAGAAGGCATTATCTGCTGCCCTAAGGTGAAATCTCCGTTCTTCCCAAAAGAATTGGAAGTTGCTAAGCTCTTCTCTAAGGGCTACGTTGCAAGAGAGATTGCAGAGATACTCGGCAAATCCAAAAATACTGTAGCAGCGCAAATCCGCAAGATGACCAAGAGACTGAACCTCAAGTCTTCACGAGACTTGATTAAAGTGGTACACAGTATGAACTTATGATATGTAGAACTTGTAAGAACAAAAGAAAATGCATCAATGGATTATGGTGCAGAGTGTTAAAGAGATATGTGGAATATAAGATTATTATTATATGTATAGCATATGCTAGGAATATATGATAAGAAGCGCAAATTCAGATATTTTTTTATTAAGATGAAAAAGAAAAGTGTAATCGTTGAATGTCACAATAATTGCTTACGCAATACAGGTGTCAGATGTACCTTCTGGGGAATATCGCACAAAGCGTTATTCAAGGAGAAGGAGGATGAAAAATTGAATTACAAACAATTTATGGAACATGATAAATGTTCCTTCTATAAAAACAAGAAAACAAAATGAAAATAAAATTTTGGTCTGACCGCGAGATTAGGGCTGCATTCCCGAAACGGGGGGGCAGATATAAGGGCATCTTAACAAGGTTGATGTTGGAGCGTAGTATGACATACAGACGTCAGATAAGCTACATGGTCAACGAAGATATCGATAAGATAATGCGCAGAATTAACTAGTACTTTCTTTAATGAGGGAACTGAATTAATTTTGCAGCGACAAAAATATACAGATATGATTAAACAAGAGATTATAGATCGCATCATCAGTGATGTATCAATAGAAGATGTCGCACGTGATGAAGGTATATCCTTTACCAAGGAACACGGTAAGAAGAAATGGGCATGTTGCCCATTTCACAAGGAAAAGACGGCATCCTTCTACGTTGATACAGCTACTAACTGCTGGCGATGCTTCGGTAGTTGCAGGTCAGGTGGAAATGTAATTAGCCTATACCGTAAGTTAAAGAATGGTCTACCATTTCCTATTGCGTGCAAGGAACTAGCCAAGAAATATCTCAATGAGGATATTGAGGATGATTACAAGCCGAGCAAGGAGGATGAGGAGAAGCAGAAAGAGCAGGAAGCTATGCGCATAGTACTTACCTATGCGCAAAGCTACTTTGAGGAATGCATGAGTGCTGTAGGTCCTGCCTCCATCAAAGCTAGAGAGGCCGTTCGTAAGAGATGGGGTGCAGATTCTATAGCCACATTCGGAATTGGATATGCTCCTCGCGATGGATTCATCGAGTGGGCCAAGAGGAAGCAGTTGGACTTGGACATACTGGAGCAGGTAGGACTGATAGGAGACGGTGAGCGTGGCAAGTTCGCTATGCTGCGTGATAGATATACAATACCTATCTATGACAAGATGAGTAGGGTGATAGGCTTCACGGCTCGAACACTATCTGAAAGAGAAGACATCTGTAAATATCTCAATCTGAAAAACAGCCCTATTTATCATAAGAATACATCGGTTTTTGGCATCAACTATGCACAGAAAGAGGCTAGACTGAAGGATAAGTTCTACCTGGTAGAGGGAGCTCCAGATGTCATTAGATTGCAATCCATCGGAATACTAAATACGGTAGCATCACTAGGTGGAGCGTGGACAGAGAATCAGCTGAAGCAACTGTACAAGCTAAGCCATAAGGTGACGTTCATTCCGGATGCAGATACCCAGAAGCCTGGTAATGAGTTCCCGGCTGGTACCGCTAATGTAATCGCTAATGGCCGTGCTGCACTCCAAGCTGGCTTCACCGTCAATGTCCGAGAGATACCTGTAGATTATCCTGCAGCCAAAAAAGAGGACCCGGATTCCTGGATAGTGGATATTGGGCATTTCCAGCAGATGAAGGAAGAGGAGTTTATCTTCTGGTACTGCCGCCGCAGATACTGGCCAACAGCAGAAGATATCGAGGAGTTTACGACCGAGGATAGATTATAGGCAATTGCAGATATCTGTGGACTGCTCATGTTAATCAAGGATGAAGACCTGAGAAGCAGTTATCTGACAAGCCTTATCTCTACCTACAAACACTCTCGAGAGTGGAAGGATACACTAAAGCGAGCCAAGGAGGCAGAACTGAGCGAGAAGCAGGAGCGTGAGCGAAAGGGAGACATCAAGATGCTCCGTGAATTCGGATTCACCGAACATGATAACAGCTATTGGGGTACCAACAAGGAGGGTGATGAGATTCAATGGTCCAACTTCAAGATGAAGCCTCTCTTCCACATTCGCGATGACTTCAACCCTGTGAGACTCTTCGAGATTAAGAATAACAGCGATGAGCCATCAAGACTCATAGAACTCAATATGGATGAGATTACATCGAGCAGTTCGTTACGCAAACGCCTGTTCGGTATCGGTGATTATATCTGGATGGCCAGAGATGAGCAACTTATCAAGCTCCTAGGCTATCTAGGTAGAGTGACCGAGACTGCAGACCCTATCAAGCAGCTGGGATGGCAGCGTGAAGGTTTCTATGCGTTCTGTAATGGAGCAAGCGAGGAAGGTACTTGGATACCAATAGATGATATGGGTATACTTCGATTGCAGGCAGGTAAGTTCTACCTCCCTGCAATGAGCAAGCTCAATAAGGACAGCCGTGAGTTATATGTGAGTGAGAAGAAATTCCGGCATGAGAAGTTGGTCGACAATCCGACTTCACAAGCTGACTTTTTCGCCAAGGTGGTGCAGGTCTTCGGTGACAACGCCAAGGTTGGCCTATGTTTCTACGTGGCCACACTCTTCAGAGACATCGTCATCAGCAAGAGTCGTTCCTTCCCACTACTCAATGCCTTCGGTCCGAAAGGATGCGGTAAGACTGAGTTCGCTGCGACACTCATGAACTTCTTCTATAAGTACGAAACCAAATATGAACCTCTGTCTATCACCAACGCATCCATGCCTGCGCTCTCTGACTATGTTGGCGGTGTAAGCGATGCCCTGGTACACATCGATGAGTACAAGAACTCCATCACTCAGAACAAGGTTGAGTGGCTGAAGGACTTATGGAACGGTATCGGCCGAACCAAGATGAATATGGATAAGGACAAGAAACTGGTGCAGGCCAAGGTAGATTCCGGAATCATCCTGACTGGCCAGGAGATGCCTACTGCCGATATCGTACTATTCAGTCGACTTATCTATCTGACATTCGACAAGGGTGAACATACTCGAGAGGAGAAGCAGAATTTCGAGGAACTCGAACGATTTCGTCAGATAGGAGCTACGCACATCACTCTTCAGCTGCTGAAACATCGAGAACAATTCAAAAGCTGTTTCGGTAATGCCTGGAAACAGGCGTCTAATGATTTGGAGAGTAGACTTGAAAATGAGAGCATACTTGACCGTATCATGACTAACTGGAAGGTACCAGTTGCTGCATACCTGGCAATTCGTGACTACATCGAATTCCCATTCAGCTATGAGGAACTGCTTGACGTAGTTGTCAGAGGCATCAAGACACAGAACTCAATGTGTAATACTACAGATGAGGTAGCTGGATTCTGGAATATAGTCAATGCTGCAGTACAGATGGGCGAGCTCAAGAAAGATCAAGACTTTAAAATTAAGACTGTTGGATGTTTGACTACCAATAAGATGAAGTTTGAGAATTGGGTGATGCCTAAAAGCATCCTGATGATACGCAAGGATATTACCATGGCCGTCTATCGCAAGTTAGGCAGGCAAATGGACGAGAACCTTCTGCCGAAGGAGTCACTCCTTCACTACCTGCAGATAGGTGCAGACTTCTACGGGTCAACAAAAAATCCGGAGCGGTTCATCAAGTTCAACCCTGGCGGAGTACCAGAAACTGTGGAGAAATTAGATGCTGGAGGTGTTGTTGTTGGCCGACAGAAGCTATATTATAAGGACAGACCTTTATGTTTCGATTACACCATGGTATCTAACAGATATGGTATCAATCTCGATACAGAGACTGATAGCGACAGCAAGGATCCTGCAGCAATGACTGACAAGGAGCTTGAAGAAGCTGGATTAGATTACTTGCCACTTTAATCATATATTTTTGTTTAAGATTATCTGTAAGTTCAGAGAGGTGAAAACCTTTCTGAACTTTTTTTTGACAATGTGTGTGCATGTCTCGATGCGATTATAAGAATATGCGCACGACCCTTTTTAGCATGTGGCAATTGTGGCAATCCGTGCAATACTGATAATCAATGTGTTAAGGTCGAAATCTGTTGTGGCAATTGTGTGGCAATTTGTGGCAATTAAGAGAGAAGTGTGGCAATGGTTGTGGCAATTGTTACAATATTTATATATAATGTGTCAATAAGATAACTAATATAATATTAATAATCAGGCACTTAACATTTTTGCCACAATTGCCACAACTTAATTGCCCCAAAATGGGTGCATCAAAAATAAAAGTAGAAAAACACCGCAAAAATAGGATTTTTCTCCTTAATCACTGGTGTAATTCAAAATCTTTTTCGTAACTTTGCAGAGTTTAAAAATAAAAAATATGAGCAAATTCCTAATCTATCTTCATGTAGAGCCATATATGCGTCAATGGCTGATACATTCATTCGGAAATCCGGTTGAATTCCCTGCTAGCAGCAACGAGAATGCTGTAATCAGGAGATTCACCCAGAAACAACCTGCAAGCCTGAAACCTCAGAAGCCATCTGAAGGTGATGTTGCCATCTGTATTCCAGCCTGCAAATACAAGAATCCGGAGACCTACAATTATCTCTCACTACAAGCAAAGAAGGCTCTAGAAGAGAGCATCAGTGACCTGTTTCGCATCAACATGTGGAATGATCTCGGAGACCTATCAGATACGTCCTGCAAAAAGATGTCCGCATTCCGTTCCTGGTGCTCCATGCACGGCATAGATGTCGAATACGCTGAGACCGTTCGGATGAAATGGTACCGCATGCGCAAGTCATACCAGAACAGAGGTGTGAACCTCTTTAATCAGAAAAGATGCAGAAATAACGATTTTTAACGCAAAATTCGCATATACCATATACCCCGTTTTTGAACAGGTGCGAACAGATGCGAAATAATAGTTTTCCACATTATTATATATAGTATGAAGAGATTGAGTTTTATCACTAAAGTGCAGCGAGTACCAGTGAGTGAGCTTCCGTTCGAGACGCTTACCGGCAACAAGACTTTTCCCATTCCTGGTTCTGACAAGTGGCCGAAGGTTAAGTGTCAGCGACCAGCAAAGCTAGAAATAACAGACAAATTAGAGGATGGAGTCAGAAAATATACCCATAAGCTGACCCTTCGCCTTCCTGATGATGACCTGGATACGAGTGTTCCCTTCGCTTACCTGGTGACGGATCTGGAATCTAATAAGTATCTCATAGGTGTAGGAGATAGACCGTATCCGGTCATCACCATGTCAGATGTCCACCCAGATTCATACGGTTCTTCGACTATGATAGAGGCGACAATTACCTGGACATATACTCGCAAGGCACCGAAAATTGAATAATTAGCGTATTTTGATTTTGGCAATTGCCAAATTACCTTTGCAACAAAAAAGGTAAGCAAATGAAATACGGAATGATGATTTGCGGTACCATCGGAGCCGGCTACGACTGGTGGTCCGGAACCTACGGTACCCGTTCCAAGGACGTCAAGGCATACCTTGACGCCCATCAGGATGAAGAGGTGCATATCGCAGTCTCGTCACCTGGTGGATTTGTTGATGAGGGTCTGACCATGTATCAGCTCATCAAGGATCATGGCAAGGTCAATGTGCATATCTTGGGTATGACAGCCTCCATCGCTACGGTACTCTGCATGGGAGCCAAGCACGTGGATATGTCTGTAGGCAGTACAATGCTCATACACAATGCCTCCACTGGAGTCACCGTATGGGAGTCTGCCAACAAGGCAAAGCTTGATGAAATCATCAAGCTTTGGCAGAAGCAGCGTGATGACCTCGATACTATCGATAAGGTCATCGCCTCTGTCTATGCTAAGAAGTCGGGCAAGTCGAGCGATGATATCCTCGCCCAAATGGAAAAAGCGAACTGGCTCAGTCCTGAGCAGGCGCTAGAATTGGGTCTGATTGATGAAATCAAGGACCTGGACGAGGAGGATAAGATGCGACAGACTAATCTTGCCAAGAGATTCAATAACTCAGTATGCTCAACACTCGGTCTTCCTCCACTACCTCACGTGACCGCAGCTGAAGAGCCTAGCAAGACATTCCTGGAGAAGGCATACTGCTCTCTCAAGGAAATGTTTAAAAACAATTCACAAATAATTAAAATGAAGAAGAAATTCCTCAACCTTCAGACCATCCTTGACCGCAAGGATGATTTCGAGGTGACCGATGAGAAGATTACTCTCACCGATGCAGAGATGCAGAAAATCGAGGATAGCCTTGTTCAGAAGCAGAAAGACTTCGAGGAGAAGTCAACTGCTCTCGACGCAGCTGAGAAGAAGGTCAAGGACCTGGAAGCTCAGATGGCCGAGAAAGACAAAGCTATCGAAGACAAGACTAAGGAGATCGAGGACTTGAAGGGCGCACCTGGTGGTAACACCGTTGATGCACCTTCAACAGCACCTCAGGCTTCTCCTCGCGATTGCTATAACGCTTTATGTAATATTTAATGGCTGATCCAAAAGATATTGAGATTACACCTGATGATCTGAAAAAGAGTTTCATCACGTACCGCAAGGATATTCTTCAGATGCCAATTATGGCGCTCGAGGAAGTTACAAAGTATATGCAACTGCGCCAGGGCGTTCGCTATGCAGAGGAGGTGGGAGAGCTCGCTGGTTCATTCGAGATTGGTCCATTCTCTTACACACGCATCGATGATGAGCAGGTGAAGATTGTGGGTCGCAAGCTCGAGACATTCCTGGGTTCAGGTGTCAAGGAGTTCAATCCTATCTCTTTAGTACAGAGCATCTATGGTTCTGCAGTAGTGCAGGGTGATGAGCTTAAGAACACTCCTATCACCAAGTTGGTTGCGATGTACCTGTTCAAGCTGTTAGGCGAAGCTTTCCGCAACAGCATCTTCACAGCAAAGCGCAATGATGCTGGTAAGACAACCGCAGAGCTGTACAATGGCTTCAAGACCATCGCTGATACAGAGGCTCTTGCCGGAAATCTTGCTACTTCCAAGGGCAACCTCTTCAAGACTACAGCTATGACCGCTGAGAATGCGGTTGATGTTATTGAGGAATTCATCGATGCAGCTGATGAGAAGCTGAGAGGAGAGAAGACCATTCTCTTCTGTAACAAGAAGAGTAAAACTCTGTACGAGAGAGCATACCGTAATACTTACGGTCATCTCAACTACAACAAGGAGTTCAACAAGACATTCATCGATGGTGACCAGAAGTGCGAAATCGTCGGTCTCTCTTGCGTTCCTGATGGCTTCAAGCTCATCACACCTAAGAAGAATATGCTCATCGGCATCGCTACATCTGGTGAGAAGTGCAACTTCGATATTGAGAAGAGTCTTCGTTCACACTTCCTCCTCGATTTTGTCGCTACCATGTTCTTTGGTTGTCAGTTCGAATCGATTTCGAAGGAGCGAATCCTGGTTGGTTATGACACTCTCCCTACAGCATAGGGAGAGCGTCTGATAGTTTAACGATTATACATTATATATATGGCACAGAAAAAATCATGTACTGATGCTGTCGACCTCTACGAGGATGTGTTGAAGTGCCCTGGTCAGAAGCGACTTCCTGGTACTCGCGCATACGGATGGTTCATCCGTCGCGCATACATCACTAAGCTTGCAGAACCGCAGAAGGAGGCTGCTACAGCTCTTAAGGACTACCTTGTTATCAAGGAGTCTCATACCTTGCAGGCTGACAAGAAGTGGATTAGGCTGGAGTTCATTCCAGACAAGTCTTCCATGGCTCCGGAGGCTCAGGGCGAAGAGGGCAGCAAGACCATGAATAATAAGGCAACTGTTGTTCTTCCTGGTACCGAAGAGGAGCAGCAGGCTGTTGCTTCAATGCTGCTCAACGATGACGTCATCGTCCTCGTTCCTCAGCGAAATGGTAAGGTTCGCCAGTTTGGCGATGATGCTTTCACCGTCAACGTCACTCCTTCAGCAACAACTGGTGCATCTGTCACCGATGAGTCCAACACAACGTTGGAAATTTCTGTTGCTTGCGAGACAATGCCACCTTTCTATTATGGTGACATCGTTACCGCTGATGGTACTTACAGTGGTGAGACTTGCAAGCTCAAAACTGTTTCTGATGTTTAAAGCGATACTTTCTTTATCATAAATCTTTTATGTAGCTTGGCGAGGCGAAGCAATTCGTCTCGCCTAATTAATATATAGCAATATGATTGATAATAAATTCACGCAGAAAGTCAAGGAATGGTTCGATAAGGATCATACTGATGAGAATATTCGGGAAGGAGCAATGATGCTCCTGCAGATTAATAACAATAAGCATCTCTATCAGGTTATCAGCTTCAATCCGCAGGGTAAGCTAGAACTGCTCAAATATGAGCTGCGCAAGCATCTCAACTATCGCAATGCTGGTATGACGCTTGATGAGGTGAAGGAATACGACAAGAAGGTCACACCTATTCTGCAGTCAGCTATCGATAAGACATCTGAAGCTGACAAAATTGCTGCAGAGTTTGCTCCTCATCTGCCTGTATACGAGGATAATGTTGATATTGAATCCATCACACCTCAAGCACTTATTGCAAGAGGTAAGCGTGAGGATCACGACCAGCTCCCTGAGAATATTCGAAATATCTGGGATGCCAATGCTGCTCTCTGGAAGAAAATCAAGGAGCATTTCGAGGCATGCAAGGCATACACTCAGTCTTGTGACCGATACGAGGGATTGCATGCCGCAGATGAGGGCTTCCGTGGAATGCTTGAGACTCTCAAGAGAGAGTACTATGCCTACAAGCAGGGCATGGCAGAGTATGACGCTGCTCAGCCTGGCGATGAGGATGCTCAGCCTGCAGAGCAGACAACAGAAGCTGCCATCACATCAAAGCAGATTGGCAATGCTCGCTCCTACATTACCAAGAACCTTGACCAACTCATTGGATTCATGGAGGCTGGTAACACCGGCAAGGCTGACGCCTTGCGTGCCAAGGTTAATGAGCGTGTTCAGCTCTTGATTGCAGCCAAGGCAGAAATCACAGCAGATACCATCGCCAAGATTCAGCAGGCTGGCATCGAGATGCTGCCAGTTGATGAGCAGCAGGTAGAGGAGAGCGAAGCCGAGACTGAGAAGGAGCAGGTAGATGAGAACGAATCAGATTCAGCAGGTTCTGAAGCCGCTCCGACAGAGTAGTTCTCAGGTCTTCCTTGGTCAGGGGCTGTACACCCTTGGCTTGTTAGGCTGGATACTGGAGCAGACCGGACAGGCAGATATTGCCGTCACGACCTTCTCTACATCTGATGCCTTTCTGTCAGGAGTCATCAACCTTCGCAAACGAGGGTTGATAAACCATTCAACGTTAGTGGCAGACATTAAAGCTTCACGTAAAACTTTAAAGCTAAAACGCTTAATGACAGAGGCTTTTGATGATGTTAGACTAACGCTCAATCACTCCAAGATAATGTTGGTCAGTAACGCTGAATGGTTAGTCTCCGTGATAACATCGCAGAATCAGACGTATGGTGATCGAGCAGAATGCACCTTCATCTCTCTAGACAGAGACGTCTATCTCGATATTCATAATATGCTCAATAATCTGTTAGATGATAAGACAACAATTTCCATTCCTCGAAGAGAGTGAATTATATCTGCAGACTGTCTATGATCTTGCCAAGACTATGACGCCTGTTGAGGAAGTTCCCATCCTGATGGACCTTTCTCCAGATGAGTCTGTGGCTATGCAGCTGGAGCTGCAGGAGCCTAGATCTCCATATCGCAGACGCTATCTCAGAGGTTTAGCGGAAACCGCTAATGAATTGAGAACCAACAATATTGCATTGGCTAATGTTGGTTCTCCTGGTGCTTATCAGGCTGTCATGTCACAACTCTCGCAGATTATTGCTAAAATCTCATGATATGAGCCTGCCAGTCAACATTGATGACTACATGAAGTACATGCCTCTCAACGAGGATGAGCTTCTAGATCTTCATCTCTCAGCTATCGTCAAGGCGAGAGTGGAGAGGCTTCGAGGGTGCTATGCGTTCTGGCTACGATACCCTCGATATACCGTCCGTGAGATGGTGGACCAGGATAAGGCGATGTTCGGGGTCAGCGAAAGCCAGGCTTACGATGATATCCATCTCTGCCAGCTGATGCTGGGCAATCTCAATGCGGCATCCAAGGAGTTTTGGCGCTGGAAGGTCAATCAGGAAATTGACGAGGACCGCAAGGCTGCCAAGGCTGCCGGTGACTTCCGGGCGCTTGCCGTGATGCAGAAGAACCGCATCAAGAACAATCGCACCGATACTCCTGATGAGCCAGAACTGGCATTCGACAAGATTGTTCCTGTCGAATTCCGAATGACAGATGACCCTACGGTCATCGGTTTGCAGAAGATTCCGAATCTTCGTGCAAAAATCAAGAAAATGGAGAAGCGCTACTCAATGCCTGACATTGAGGATGCTGACTTCGAAGAAATTCCACCAGATGATGACAGCAGCAAGACCTAAGGAGTTATACTTCAACGACGTTCAGTCTCGTGTCCTGCAGCTCATGCCCAAGACGCTGGTCTGTGAGTGGGGGCGCGGTACCGGTAAGGGTGTGGTCGAAGCTGGTCGCATCCTCTATGCCGTGCAGCACATGCCAGGCTGTTGCCTGGGCATGGTTGCTCCGTCGGTCAAGCGCTGTCAGACCAATATCCTGCCATCTGCTCTGGTGCACCTGGAGGAGTGGGGATACAAGCGCGATGTTCACTACATCGTAGGCAAGAAGCCATGGAAGGCGCTGCATTGGCAGGATCCGCACTTCCAGCCTATGAACTGGGAGAATACCGTAGCCTTCTACAATGGCAGCTACCTCAACATCATTTCGCAGGACCGAAGCGGTACTTCCAACTCCCTCTCTCTCGACCATGTGTTCATCGACGAGGCGAAGTTCATTGACTGGGAGCAGCTCAACAATGAGACGCTCCCTGCCAATCGAGGCAACAAGCAGCTGTTCGGTGACTGCTGCCTGCACCATGGTCTGACAATTACTTCAGATACTTCAGCAACCAAAAAAGGTTCCTGGTTTATGTCGTGGGAGAAGAAGATGGATAAGGAACTCATCGCTACCCTGGAGACGGTACTGGTGCATCTTCACAGCATCAGGCAGAAGCTGGCAGCCCACCCAGAGCGATATGATTACTATATGTCGCAGGTGCAGAAGTATGAGAAGGTTCTGCACTCACTTCGTTCCTATGCCCTGGTTTATTCCAGATGCTCGAGCATCCAGAACCTGGCGATTCTGGGCGAAGACTTCATCAAGCAGATGAAGCGAGATCTGCCTAAGATGACATTCCTCACTAGCATCATGTGCCAGCATGTGGGAATCGCGCAGGATGGATTCTATTCTGGTCTCGATGAGGACCGGAATTTCTATACCGCTCCGAACACGTCATTCCTGGACAAACTCGGTTATAAGTTCGATGTGAAGCATGATAGAGTCGATTGCAGGACAGATGGAGACATAGAAGACGGTTTACCGCTAATCATCGGAAGCGATGCAAATGCGAACATCAACTGCTTGGTGGTAGGTCAGGCGGGTTCTGACCAGAAGCTTCGCATCTTGAAATCATTCTATGTCAAGTATGAGCGCAAACTGCCAGAACTCGCTCAGGACTTCTGTGATTATTACAAGTATCTCAAGTATAAGCGTGTCATCTTCTACTATGATGCGACATTCGTTGGAAACTCTTATGCTACTCATACAGAGGACTTCTATCAGATCGTGTCAAAAGTCTTGAGACAGAATGGTTGGCTGGTGACTGAAGTCTATATTGGCAAACCGTGGAATCACCTGCAAAAGCAGGAACTCATCAATCGTATGTTCAAGGGAAGGGCGAACCACATGATCCTTATCAACAAGGATAATAATGATGACCTCATCATCTCTATCGAGAGCGCTGGCTGTTACAACAACGGCAAGGATAAGCGAGGCGAGAAGCTCGTTGAGACTGACGAGGACCGCCTGGAGAACCGTACAGACTTCTCTGATGCGTTCGATACGGTTTGCATTGGTGCAGAGAAATTCCCGCAGACTGTTTTATCTGGTGGAATAGGTTGCCATTTCCCTAATAGATAAAATTTTTTGTTTTAGTTTATTGTTGATTTTTTTAGTAATTCATTTTTTTGAGGCTGTTGCTCGTGAGAGTAGCAGCCTTTTTCCATTCTTGCTGCAGAATAGGTATCGACCCTGCAGGTCGATGGTTTCTGCTTTTCCGTACTTTTTTTTATTCTCATTCTACGCAACTCGTAGTGTTCCCGTCCGAAATTTCCTATGCAAAGGTAGCTTCTGGCGATTCAAACCGCTGCATGAACCTGCATTAAAAAAAGCCAAAGATTCTTCACGCTTCACTAAATCTTTACCTTTTCTTAACACAGAACCCCACATCTGTTTGCCTCTGCCAGCGCATTGTTAAGCATAGGAAAAATCGAAAGGGCACACCGAGCTTTATACGGAATGAGAATAAAAAAAAATACTCCAAAGCAGAGGAGTTTAGGAAAAATCTCCGGACTCCCAAACATAACCAGAATAAGTAATTTTAAATGAGAATGGATATGAAACAGAATTATTTCGTGGAATACGTTCCAAACGCATACATCAACCTTTGTGTTGATAAGAATCAGCAGAGAGCAAACAATCAGCTCATCTATGATTTCAAGGCAGGCAAGGCAGCAGCAACACGCTTCTGCGGTGAGTTGTTAATCAGCTATCTGACAAGACAATACGGCAGTCTGTTAGATGATTTCGTTGTCGTTTTCGCACCATGCAGCGCACAATGGAAGTATAACAAGCGCTTCGGCTATCTTGCAGCTATGCTCAATAAGGCAGGCATCAAGACCGCAAACGAGCACGTACACATCTATGGCGAGCGCAAGCCTACCCATAACGGTGGAAGCCATCACGTGAGCGAAGAACTCTATCACGTTACTGTAGATAGCAGCTACTTTGCAGGCAAGAACGTCATCCTCTTTGATGACCTACTTACAAGTGGTCAGACCATCACCGAGTTTAAGGAGCAGCTTGAAGCAGCAGGCGCCTACATCGATAGAGAAATCTTTGTCGGTCGAACCGTGCACCATTGCCCAATCAGCAAGCGAGGAGTCTTGCAGGAGATGGCAGAAGGCTTCTATGAAGCGGTTGCAGCATCAAAAAGATGTTTTTCACAAGGCATCAATAACATCAATAATAACATTAATAAAGCAGCGTAACATGAAGAAATATAATGATATACTAGCAGACGAGAGACCGGAATACAAGGCAGCTAACTATGGTTTTGAGAACCTGAGTAATACCGAACTTCTGTCCATGGTAATAAACCGAGGGGCAGGAACAAAGGAAAGCATCAATCAGGCTAGGCAGTTAATGAACATGGCAGACGGGCGTCTGAGTAACCTTGCAAAGCTATCAATGGACGAAATGCAGGTGGTGCAGGGCATCGGAGACTGCAAGGCGCTGGCAGTACTCGCAGCCCTAGAGATAGGCAAACGCAGGGCAAGAGAGCATGCAGGACAGAAGACCGACCTGGGCAGCAGCCTGGCAATCTACAACTATCTACATCTGCAGATGGCAGACCTCAATATAGAGCAGGCGCATGTCTTGCTGATGAATAATAATTTCCGTCTCCTCAAGCATGTGAAGCTGAGTGAGGGAGGAATCACAGAAACATTGGTAGATGTGAGAGTGATGATGAAGGAAGCAGTAACCGCAGGCGCAACCATTTTGGCTTTGGCACATAACCATCCGAGTGGCAATACACAGCCAAGCATGGCAGACAATCAACTTACATTGAAGGTCAAGAAGGCATGTGAGATAATGAACATTTTCTTTATGGACCATGTCATCGTCTCTGACGGAAGTTTCTATTCCTATCATGACAAAGGCAAGCTATAGAGCGGGGCAGTAACATACTGCCCTTTATTTTTGGTGCAATCTCCTTGTTGACCGCAGGCAAGGGGAGGGCAGTCTGTTGGCAATCAGAACGAAGAAAAGGCAATTGCCACAGTAAAAATGTACTACATATTCCGCTGTAATCGGGCGAAGCAATTGCCTTGGAGCGTAGGGCAGTGGGGGCTACCCTTACAGGTAGAGCACGCTCTTTTTTCCTCAACTTACTAAAATTCCGTGAATTTCAGCAAGTTGGCAAAAATGACCGTGGAAAATTTGTGCAAAAGCACCAAATTTTGCAATCGGTTGCCTACCGATTGCCACCCGAAAATGGCGACTTATGACAATTCCTACAGAATTGCCACAAGAAACGCGC
>ERZ857629.1645-NODE-1645-length-23483-cov-4.648754_pt1 | contig 23483 bp, 20 predicted proteins | sample MGYA00519700_ERZ857629 | MGnify/ENA primary metagenome ERZ857629 (study PRJEB31778, sample SAMEA3449351) | human gut metagenome | biome: human gut; feature: human-associated habitat; material: faeces | place: United Kingdom | collected 2010/2012 ...
GAAAGACTCATAAATAGCTCATTTTAAGCTATTCGGCAGTTTTTAGCGTAATTTTATTAGAAAAAAGTCCTACCTTTGCAGAACCGAAACCAAATAAATGTCAAACACAAAAATGATAACTCTATGAAAAAAAATACCATTATCTTGACAATTCTCGTCTGCGCCTTATGCACGATAGCAGTGATTCTCGCAGCAATTTCCGACAAGGACATGCAGCCTACAGCCGAACTGCAGGCACAGTCCAGCGAGACGGTAGCCGACATCCGGTAATCCAAAGACGAAAGTCCGTACGCCAATCAGCACATACAGTGAAAACATAACGTTTGCGAAACAGAATAATTGCAGACATCAATGCCCCTTTCCCGTTGTCTCATTCTTCTGCGTAAATGTTCATTTTGTTATCCGTAATGCGCAAAAGACGGGTATTATTAAAAATAGTAATAAAAAACAGTCTGTTTTCTTTGTAATTAGCTTAACTTCTGCTATCTTTGCACACAGAAGTGCAAAGTGAGCAATTGCACATTCATAGCGATGTGTGCAACGCTTTCACGACATGTACTTACGACCTGGAAACGTGAAGTTACTACTATTAAATAATGAAAATGGAACCAACAGTCGATTTCAAAGCCCTGCCCCAGCGCTTGCGTTCAATGGCGAAGTGCGTGACAGTGGCTGTGGCATGTCCTGCCGATGCCCACACCGAAGAGGTGATAGAGCGCAGTATCAGCGAAGAATTTGCTAAGTTCATACTCGTTGCCGTGGAGCAGAATGCTGCCGTGGCAGAGCGTCTTCACGCCAAGTATCCCGACCGGACGGCGATAATCCTCGCCACCGATGTGGACGATGCTTCGCGCAAAGCTGTGGCAGAGGTGCGTCAGGGGCGTGCCCAGGTGCTCATGAAAGGCACCGTGAACACCGACAACCTGCTGCGTGCAGTGCTCAACAAGGAGTGCGGACTGCTTGAGAAAGGACATGTGCTCACACACATCGCCGTAGCGGAGATACCCGGATTGCAGCGGCTTCTCTTCTTCACCGATGCCGCCGTGATACCCTACCCCACCACGGAACAGTTCCATGCGCAGCTCGGCTACATCGCCGACACATACAGAAGCGTCACCGGCAACGACTGTCCACGCGTGGCTCTCACACACTGCACAGAGAAGGTGAGCGAGAAGTTCCCGCTCACACTGAGCTATGAGGAACTGAAAAAGGAAGCGCGCGAAGGCGCATTCGGAAGCATAGAAGTAGATGGACCGATGGATGTGAAGACGGCATGCGACGCCGAGAGCGGCGCCATCAAGGGCATAGCATCGCCCGTCGTGGGCAATGCCGACATCCTTATATTCCCCGACATAGAGGCAGGCAACACCTTCTACAAGGCCATTACGCTCTTCGCCAAAGCCACTGTCGCAGGAATGCTCGCCGGAACGACAGCGCCGGTAGTGGTGACATCGAGAGCCGACACCGTGGAATCGAAGTTCTACAGCCTCGCCACCGCCTGCATGAAAGCGTGAGTGCGGCACACTGACAAGACAACAAATCACTAAAAATAGAAATCCAAGACATAGCAATGAAACGCATATTCGTCATTAATCCCGGCTGCACCTCCACCAAGGTGGCAGTATATGAGGACGAGACGGCAGTGTGGACCTCCGACGGTCTGCACGCGCCCGAAGACATAGAGAAGTTCACCACCGTCGCCGAACAGTATGAATACCGCAAGGACTTCATCCTGAACCTGCTCAAAGAGGCGGGCATACCATTGCAGTTCGACGCCGTGATAGGACGCGGCGGACTCCTCAAGCCTTTGCACGGAGGTGTATATGCCGTGAACGAACTGATGAAACACGACCTTAACCACGCCAAGCATCAGCATGTGTGCAACCTCGGTTGCCTCATAGCCGACGAGATAGCACGCCAGTGCCACTGCCCCGCTTTCATGGCAGACCCCGTTGTCGTAGATGAGATGATGACACGCGCACGCTACACCGGACTTCCATTCATGAAGCGCGAGAGCATCTTCCACGCACTCAACGCAAAGGCAGCGTCGCGCCGTTACGCACGCACCGTAGGCCGCAAGTATGAGGACATGAACCTCGTCGTGGCTCACTTGGGCGGCGGAATCTGTGTGTCTGCACACTATCAAGGCAGGGTGATTGATGTGAACAACGCTCTCAACGGCGAAGGACCCATCGCACCCGAACGCTCAGGCACCCTCCCTGCCGACCAGCTCGTACGCCTTTGCTTCTCCGGCAAATATACACAGGCACAGATAATGAAGATGCTTGCAGGCTACGGAGGTTGCCAGGCACTGCTCGGCATAAAGGACATGAAGGAGATTTCACGCCGCGCCGAACTCGGCGAAGAGCCTTATCATGAAGTGCTCGAAGCCATGCTCTACACCGTCTCCAAGCAGATCGGCGCAATGGCAGTGGCACTCTGGGGCAAGGCCGACGCCATTATCCTCACCGGCGGCATAGCCTACAGCAAGTACTGCGTGGAGGAAATAAAGAAGCAGGTGGCTTTCCTCGCTCCCGTAATAGTAATGCCCGGCGAGGGAGAAATGGAGTCGCTCGCCTTCAACGCACTCGGAGCTCTCACAGGCGAGCTGCCTATCCAGGAGTACAAATAGAAATTGGAGATTCTTCCGCAAAGAGATTGAAGGAGTTGGAAGAGTCAGTGAAACCAAAGCCATCGGGCGTTCGCACGCCGATACAGAACATTTGCTTTGACTTCCCTGACTCCTCCAACTCCTTCTTTATGCATAAGTAGCTGCCGGCTACGGCTTCCTTTGCTTCCGGAAGAGCATTGACCCGATATAAACGAACAAAAGAACAAACTATGAAAATATGTGTTTTCTGCTCGGCAAACAACAGTCTGCCGGACGAATACTTTGAGCGTACACGCGAACTGGGCGCATGGATGGCATCGGAAGGACACACCCTCGTGTTCGGAGGATGCAACATGGGACTCATGGAGTGCGTGGCAAAAGCCGCCCACGACGGCGGCGGACAGACCGTAGGCGTGATTCCCACGATAATAGAAAAGGGCGGAAAGGTGAGCGAACATGTCGATGTGCGCATTCTCTGCGACAACCTTTCCGACCGTAAGGACCTGCTTATAGGGCGCAGCGATGTCATCATAGCCCTGCCGGGAGGCGTGGGAACGCTCGACGAGGTGTTCACCGTGCTCGCCGCCGCAAGCATAGGCTACCACCACAAGCAGGTGATTCTCTACAACATCGACGGCTTCTGGGACTCGCTTCTCGACATGCTTGCCGACCTGCGCCGCCGCGGTGTGCTCCGCGACGGCTTCGACGACACGCTGAAAACAGCCCGCTGCCTCGACGACATCAAGCGTCTGTGCTCTCCGGAACAGCAGTAGTGCGGCGCGGGGCGAAGAAGCGGTTGAGGGCAACGGCTATGGCTCCGTCGCCAGTTACGTTGCACGCTGTGCCGAAACTGTCCATTGCTATGTAGAGAGCTATCATCAGAGCCTGCGCATTCGGGTCGAATCCGAGGATGCTTTCGAGCGGTGCAAGGGCTGCCATGATGGCTCCGCCGGGCACGCCGGGAGCCGCCACCATCACTATTCCGAGCATAAGAATGAAATGGGTGAAATGCCCTATGCCGTGCGGCATGCCTCCTAACAGACACACTGTAAGGGCGCATGCCGTTATTTTCATGGCCGAACCAGAGAGGTGTATGGTGGCGCAAAGAGGCACGACGAAGCCTGCCACGCCACGGCTCACGCCGTTCTTCTCGGTCTGTCGCAGCGTCACGGGTATCGTGGCAGCCGACGATGAGGTGCCGAGGGCGGTGAAATAGGCGGGAAGCATGTTGAGAAGCAGACGCAGGGGGTTGCGCTTGGCTATCAGTCCGGCAATGAAATACTCATAGATGAGGATGAAGACATGGAGCACGAATATCACCACTATGATTTTGGCAAAGACGCTCATCACACGCATGGCGTCGCCGCTGACAGCCATTCCCACGAAGATGCCGAAGATATAAAGCGGCAGCAGCGGAATGATGGCCTTGCTGATGGTGAGCGATATTATCTCCTGCCCCTCCGAGGCGGCACTCTTCAGCACCGGCGACTTGCTGTAGGCTATGCCCAGTCCTGCCACGAAAGCGAAGACGAGAGCACTCATGACATCGGTCATCGGAGGTATCTTCACGGTGAAATAGGGCGTAAAGACGGTGTCGAGTCCCACTCCCGACAGCGATTCGCCGCCGGCAACAAGGCTCGGAAAGAGTGCTTCGCCCGTGCCGTAGCCCACGAATGCCGCCACGACAGTGTCGAGATATGCCACAAGCACAGTGACGACGAGCAGCCGTCCGGCACTCTCGCCGATGTCGGCGATGGCCGGTGTGACAAGTCCGATGATGATGAGCGGGATGAGGAAGCCAAGGAGTTGGCTGAAGATGCCGTTGAAGGTGGCGAACACACGGAGCCACTCTCCCGGCACAAAACTGCCTGCCACTATGCCAAGGATGATGGCAATGATGATGCGGGGCAGCAGAGGAAGGTGCAAAAGGCGTGCTTTCCATCCCTTGTTCTGCATATTTTCCATAAATGTCGGTTGTTGGGTTAATAGTGCGGTAAAGGTTCTGACAAATGCAAGGCACTTGCAGTTGTGGGCGGTGTCAAAACTGAAGTTATCGGAAGTTAGGCTTCGCCAGAAGTTAAAGGAAGATAACGGACAATAGCAGAACCCATTGAAAACTAATGGTAATGTCCGTTACCTTCCATCCGCCATAGGCGGATTAACTTCCGATAACTTCGGCTAACTCCCGTTTTGACACACCTCCATTGTATTATTCAAGATGCCGGAGGTATCAGAGAAGTCTCTCTCCCATCGCCCGTCCGAGTTCTTCGCAGGCGCGTGTCGTAGCCTCATCGAGGCTCTGCTTTATCTCCACGGGTGTGCCGACGGGTTCAAAGTGGAGTCGTGTTTCGTTCCATTCGCCGATGGTCTTCACAGCCTTGCCTGCCCATGAGAACGACCCGAACCAGCCGAGCAACCGGTTTTTCATGCCGCGCCCTGCCAGTTCGCTGAGCAGCGACTCCATCTGCGGATAGAGTCCGTTGTTGTATGTGGGTGCGCCGAGTATGAGTGCGCGGTAGCGGAAGATGTCGGCAATGATGTAGGAGTGGTGCGTGCGCGACACGTCGTGCATTATTATGTTCTTCACTCCGGCTTCGCTGGCGGCGCGTGCTATCACTTCGGCGGCGCGTTCGGTGTTGCCGTACATCGAAGCATAGGCTATGACGAGTCCGTCGGCGCCCTCGTAGCGGCTCAGACGGTCGTACATGCCGACGACACGCTCTATATGCTCGTGCCATACAGGACCGTGTGTGGAGCAGATGTAGTCTATCTTCACTCCTGCAAGCTTCTTCAACGCCTGCTGTACGGGTGTTCCGTATTTGCCCACGATGTTGGAGTAGTAGCGCAGCATCTCGTCCCAATAGATGTTGCAGTTCATCTCTGCGTCGATATAAGCACCGTTGAGTGCGCCGAAGCAGCCGAAGGCGTCGCCCGAGAAGAGCACGTTGGCGGTGGTGTCGAGTGTCACCATCGTCTCAGGCCAGTGCACCATGGGCACCAGTGTGAACGCCAGCGTGTGGCTGCCGAGCTGCAGCGTGTCGCCGTTCTTCACCTCAAGCGTGTCGCCGTCGGCGTCGTTGCCCACGCGGTAGAAGCCCTGCATCATGCCGAAGGTCTTCTTGTTGCCCACGATTTTGGCGTTGGGATAGTATTTCTTTATGAGTGTCAGCGAACCGCTGTGGTCGGGTTCCATGTGGTTTACGATGATATAGTCGATGGGGCGGTCGCCGATTACGCTGCGGATGTTGTCGAGATACTGCGTGAAGAAGTCGGCCTCCACGGTATCGACGAGTGCTATTTTCTCGTCGGCGATGATGTAGGAGTTGTATGACACGCCGTAAGGCAGGGGCCAGAGGCCTTCGAAGATGTGTTTGTGGCGGTCGTTCACGCCAACGTAATGGATTCCATTTGTGATTTCTGTTTTCATAAACTGATTTTATTTTTGTTCTTTCATTCCTGTTTGTAAGACGCCGCATGCCGCCATGCCGCACAATGCCTGGAACACGCTCATAACCAGACCGATAGACGAACGGCGCAAGACCGTGGCGCCGGCATTTCACAGTAGCTTTGCAAACAAGCCTTGTTTACTGTGAAAAGAAGCCTTGTTTGCAGTGCAAAGAAGCCTTGTTTGCAACATAAACAAGCCTTGTTTTGCAGGCACTCCCATGCGCGTTGTTTTCCGCTTGCCTGCGAAGCTGCGGAAGCATGGCACGCCCCTGCCTCCGCAGCTCAGATTCCAGCCCCGTTTTTCAGGTTCTCCCCGAACTCCTTCGACACATAGTTGAAGATGTCCTTGCAGCACTCCGCGGCGAAATCCAGGGCGGTGCCGACAAGGCTGTCCCATGTCTTTTCGTCGAGTCCGCGCTCTATGTCTGCCCGTGTCACGCCGTTCTTTATGAGTGCATACACGAATCCGGCGTTGAAGTTGTCGCCTGCCCCGATGGTGCTCACGGTGGGTGTGGGCTGCACGGGATACTCCTTGCGGAAGCCTCCGTCGCCGAACACCGTCACGGGCTGTGCGCCATTGGTATAGACAAGACGCTTGCAGTAGAACGAGATGTCTGCCCGATAGACACGGTCGGCGTCGTCCTTGCGGTAGAGTTCCATGAAGTCCTCATGCGAGCCGCGCACTATGTCGGCATATTCGAGGTTGTCTATGAGGTTGGGCGTTATCTTCATCACGTCGTTGCGGTGGGCGGGACGGAAGTTCACGTCGTAGTAGATGATTGCCCCACAACTGCGGGCATGCTCCATAAGGGCTGCCACCTGGCGGTGGAGCAAGGGGTTGAGGGCATAGAACGAGCCGAACACCACGATGTCGTCGGCACAGATTTCGGGCAGGACGAAGTCGGGGTGCTCCTGCGACGGGTCGCGGTAGAAGGTGTAGTCGGCCTCGTTGCGCTCGTTGAGGAAGGCGAGCGACAGCGGCGACTTGCCGCCGGGCATTACGCTGATGCAGCCCGTGTCCACGCCGTTCTCACGGAGGAAGTCGATGATGTGCGAACCCACACGGTCGGCACCCACTTCGGAAATGAACGTGGTGCTGACCCCGGTGCGCCCCAGCGACACGATGGAGTTGAACGTGCTGCCGCCGGGTACAGCCTCGACGGGTTTGCCGTCTTTGAATATTATGTCGAGCACCGTCTCGCCGATGCCTATCACTTTGCGCATTGTTGTTCCTTTCTTTTTATTGTCGGTCTGCAAATTTCTGTATTTTTTCTCTTATATGCAAATAGTCGGCACGGTTTTTTCGCCATGCCTTTCCCATTTTCCCGGCACCGCGGCGGCACACCGTCGCGTCACCAGCTGCGGAAGAGTTCGAAGCCCATGCGCACGGAGAAACCCTCAAAGCGGCCGTTGCTCTGCGAGAGAAAGGCGGCGAGCGAGAAGAGGCGCGTCTTGAATCCGTAGCCGTACTCTATGTAGGGGTGCAGCTCATGCACGGCGAGGGCATTGACATAGATGCGCTCCTTCTCGATGTAACGCCCCACCTTCGGGAGCCACGAGAGCATGAGCAGGGGCGACTCGTAGGTGACATTGGCACGCACATAATACTCCGACGAGTTGTAATAGGCGGCGTTGAGCAGCTCGAACTCGCACGCCCACTCGTCGTTCCAGCCGCCGGGGATGTTGCGGTCGCGGAAGTTAGTGTAGTCGAGGAAGAGCCATCCCTTGCCCTTGTGCGTGTAGAAACCGCTGCCGAGACGCATCTGCAACGCACTCAGAGCGGTGAGCCAGTGGGTGTATTGCGCGTCAAGCTCGCAGCGTTCGTAAGCCATGTTGGCTCCCATGAAGCCCTTGATGCTGCGCTCGTAGTCGGCGGTGAACACGGGTCCGCTGGTTCCCAACGGGCGATATTCCAGTCCGACGATGGGTGCCGCGAGTATGTATGAGGAGGGTTTGCCCACGAGTTCGAAGCCCGTGCGGTCGATGGCGGTACGCCTGTAGGTGCGCATCCCGGCCTGGAGAGACACTTTCGGCAACACGTTGTAGGCGGCCTTGAGGTAGAGTCCGTGGTTGCGGAAGGCGTCAAGGTGCATGTTGTCCCAGTCCATGGCGTCGCCGCGCTCCGCCTTCAGCTCCTCAATGATGCCCGAAGTGCTGATGTGGCTGCCGCTTGTCCATTCCGATTCTATGTATCCTCCGTGCCGGGTGTCGAAGAGGAAAGTCACGGGGAGGTTGAAGTAGAACTGCCGCTGCTTGAACGAATAGCCCGACTTGAAGCGCATGTGCAGCATCTGGTGGTCGTTGAAATAGTAGCTGCCGCGCACGTCGAACTTATAGGTGAAACCGCGACGCTTGCTGTAACTGAAGAAGAGCGGATTGAGCAGCGGGCGTATGCGGTACTCGCCCTGCCCGCGCGAACCGAAGTTTCCCTTCACACGGTCGAGCAGATTGCGCCCCACGCTGCGCCACATCCTGCTGGCGAAACTCTTATGATTGCGCCGGGCAAGGTAGGCGGAGTCCGTTAGGAGCGAGTCGGTCACGGCCTGCCGGCGCACGAAAAGACGCTCTTCATGGGGCGAAAGCGGCAGCGGACGCACACGGGCGAACGAGGCGGAGTCCTGCGGCGAACCAATAGAATCGAGCAGATGGGCTGGAAGTCCGTACATCGAGGTGTATTCGGCATTGAGGTCGTTGCCCATGAAAAGGAAGCGGGCATTGAGGTCGCAACGCCGTGGCAGAAGCGACTCCACACCGCTGCGCCCCATAGTCACGGCAAGATGGAAGCGCACCATGTCGAACTCGCCGTCGAAAGCAGCCTCAGTCACACGCCCCGAATGCCGCTCCACACGCGCCCAACCCGTCACAAGCTGCGTGTTGTTGATGCGCGGGATGAAGCGGACCTTCACCTCGGAGGCGGAAAAGTCTGACACACGGTAGCGGTAGAACCGCTTGTTGCGGCGGAAAATGGGGGAAAGGATGCGCTTGTCGATTAGTTGTTCGGAGTAAATCCTCGGCGTGACATACTGCAACAACGTGGGCATGGCCGTGCCGTGGCGCGGAAAAGTGGTGCGTTCAAGCACACGCGTGGCCTTCATCTCGCCGAAACGCTCCACATAGACACGGTCGTAGGTCTCGCCGACATACTCGCTGTCGCCGCTGCGCGAAATCATCCACAGCGTGGGGATGGCTGCAAGAATGGCGTTGCGCCTGTTTATACGCAGCGAATATTTCAGATAAGCATACTTCTCGCGGTGCTCAATGTACGCCGTATCGACGGTGGCGGCATAGTCGAACATACGACTCACGGCATCAAGCGCATGCCGACGCTCCCTCTCCTGCGCCGTGCAGACGAGAGACGCAGCCAAGGCTGCAATGAGCAATATGTGTCTGAGAGTTGTCAATACGCGCATTTTTTGCTATAAATCATGGCCTCCGACCAACTAACCGATGTAAAATTATGCAATTAATCTGGATTGCAAACAATTTTTTGCATAAAAATTTGGCATTTCGCCACAAAACCCTTACCTTTGCACCCACTTAAAGCTTGTTCACAAACAATGAATAAGTCGGACTTGTAGCTCAGTTGGTTAGAGCAACAGACTCATAATCTGGAGGTCCCTGGTTCAAGCCCAGGCTGGTCCACGCTTCTATTACAGCGACTTACGATTGCTCGTAAGCCGCTGTTTTTTTGTGGTGGCTGCGTAAACAATGCGTAAACATTTTATTTCAGTCTCCCCTTTTGTGTCATTGATTGTCACTGAGGTTCTGCGACATTCAAAATCCTTTGCTGTAGTCATTATTAGACCTGTATGACACAAAGTCAAGCAATAAATGGCTTGCCAGAATCAAAATGTGATACATTAGAAAAATTTAAACTTTTAACCTCAGACAAATGTATTCCACCTAAAGAATCTGGCTCCATAATTACAAGGTCTTTATTTTCTCCTGTGCGACAAGAATAGCATCGTTACACAAGTCCCGTTCCTGCTCATCTTCAACAGCATCAATGAACTTGTCTGCCAGCCATAAGGTCAGCATTTCCTTTTCATCCTGTTGAAGATATTTCGCAAGTTTGATGACCTGCTCACACTTTGCACGTCTGTCACCACGTTCAATCTTACTGAACATTGGGGTGTCAATCTCTAGGAATGCAGCCAACTGGCGTTGTAGCAAACCTTGCTCTTCTCTGAGCTCTTTAATCTTATCTCCGAATAACATGTTTATATCTATTTTTAGTTCTTCAGCAAGTTACCGGCAAGTTAAATAAAATTATCTATCTGCTTTAACATCAATGAATTAACAATGTTGCAATCTTTATTGTTGGTGTTTCGGCAGGTTACCAGCAAGTTAAATCTATGCCCAAATTGGGATATACTTCATATACCGAGGAGCTGTATTTGGGTCAAGTACTTTTATTAAGTTCTTTCCAATCGCTTCCTTGATTAATCTAGAAGAACTGCTGGATGATGTTTCAGGAATGCCAAACCTGTCTCTCAGCGACTTGTTTGTCAAAGCATCCCCTTGTATATACATTAGACAAGCATGTAGATAGCATGACCAAAGTTTGTCTTCCATCGGAATGTAACTAAACTCTATTTCAGAGAAAAGAGTAACCTTGGTGCTATCTTGGAAGACTTCTATTCGAGGAGCTGGGAGATATTGAGCTTCACATGCCAGCACCATTCTGTCCCAACCACGGCCTAACTCTTCACACATCTTCAATCGACGCATGAGAGATGCTAGTTTCTCGTTTCGAGACTTCGGAGGGTTATCAATGATACGAAGTACATCTCCCAATGGAGTACCAGGATTCGTCACCTCAATACGATTGTCGAATATCTCAACTACAGGAGCAGCCCCTGTTATGTACAGGTCTTGATGAATAAGACTATTTGCAATGGCTTCTCTTACCGATGGCAGTGGGAACTTGCTTGTTGTGGATAACTGAACAGCATTTACATCCTCGTTGCTTGGCAACAGGGCATTCACATAACACACGATATTCTCGAAGCAAACAGCATAGCCCTGTACAAATTTCTGAATCAGCAAGCGGTTGATTCCCTTATACTGAACCACGCGCATAGCCTTACGTCCTAATCTTGCAAATTCGTTCAAGTCCTTTGCAAATAGCAGAGCACCTAAGTTTGTTATCGAATAAAGGCCATTGTCCTGCTTCTGGATAATTTCGTCCTCGTTCAAATAATGCACAACAGCCTCCTTCTCTGCTGGCTGTGGTATTTTCAATAAGGTAAAGTATGCATCCACTTGGAGTAATCTGATAATATCCTCATACCTTTGGTCTGTCTTTACACAAACGTCTTCAAACTGGGCATGACGTAGTTTATCCCATAACTGAGCACGAAATACAGGAAACTCGTGCAACTTCTTGGTGTAGCTACCACTACGAATATAGTCTATCTTCTGAAATGAAACGGGTTCATTGAGGGCCTTGTGGATTCTGATCAACTCTACGTGCTTGCCATCTATGTCCGCACCATAGAACTCAAAATCCGCATTCTTAGAAAGAAGGTAACGAAGCCTGTTCTCCAACTCCTGTTCACCTTTCTTTTCAAGTTGAAGACGCACTTTAGTACCAATAATCTCATGTGAACCATCATCCACGCCCCAAATCATATAAGCATAATCACGATCGTTCAAGGTGGCACTATTTGCAAGAGCGCTAATGTCCTCACCAACCATTGTTGGCTCACAATTGTTATGCTTAAACTCAACCCAGCCAACTTCCTTTGGAAGTTTGCAGAGTTCTTTTACCAGTATGTCGATATTTCCAATCATATGAACGTATAATTATAAATAATCTCACCCCCCCCAACATTTAATCTGCATTATGCAAGGACTCTAATTCTCTTTGTTTCTCTTCAATAGACGCATCGTCAGGAAAAACCTTTATAAATATTGAATAGTATAAGATCTTTTTTCCTCTAGTTGTCATTGGAAACTGATTTGTGTCATGTAATTGCAAGTCTGCAAACTTGTTTACATATTTGTCAAATGCATTTTTTCCAAATTTTATGTTATTATCTGTAGATAATATATCTTTAAGTATTTTCATTAGTGCCTCGAAGCCTACAGTTGACTGTAAAACATTTGTTGGCTTAGATTTCGTATCATACTTCCAAAGTGATGAAAAATAGTGTTGTATTGATGAAAAATAGTAAAACAAACAGTCTGATATTGAAGAATCATCGTCGGTGGCATAGAACTCTCTAAAAGGAAGCTTCTTTGTGCCCCTGTATCCTTTGAGCTCCTTACGCTTCCTAAAACGATCGTTTTCGGCCTCTTTCGATGATACAGAGATAAAGGACACTATTCTCTTTATCATTGTAGATTGAGAGAGTGGTGGAATAAAAGTTCCATCATAATCATTTCCATATAATTTTATTCTATTATAAAAAGGTGATTTGGGATGCCCATTCAAAGCGAGACAGACTTCCAATGCAGTTTTGTATGGACTGTCGTTTTCTGTTAGTCCAAACAAACTGTATACCAGATCTTGAGACACTCGTTTTTGGGTTCTGTTAATTGTTGAAAAAATCATCGCCTGATACTCAAGGCTTTTATCCATGAAGCATGATATTACAATATCCATATTTAATAGGCGATTGAGCTTTTCTTTATAACTTATACCATCAGTTCCAACATAATCTGGGTTCTTGCTTAATCGTTCCAATGCCAATTCAATACCACGGATTCTATGTTGTCCATCAATAATTGTAACATAGATGTCATAGGAATCCTCTCCACACTTCGCTTTACTAATACCTTCTATGACTTCTTTTTTAAATGAAATGGTAACAGTATTATTATCGAAAAACTGACTTTCAATAGCAGACAATGGAATCCCTAATACGATATTTGTTGGAAACGTTGCTGTTTCATCGTTGATTAGAAAATCTGCTATTTGATTGGCTCTGGAAGTCTCAACATGACGTTGAATAGTTTCACTGTATACAGGTTTGCCATTATCATCAAAGTCAACGACAAGTCTTTCTGTAAACATTGTATATTTAAGGAGATCTTGTATCTTGGCTGTTCCAATTATAAAATCTTGCCCATTTTGGTATACAGGAAATCCTTTTATTTCTATTTTGTGATTACTCATGAGTTCTATTTTTAATTATTCCAACTTTTACCATGTTTATTTCTAGAATTAGCTTCTATGTCTTCTCCAAATGTTTTGTCATTTAGACATCTGTTATCATATTGTGATATAACCCAGACTATCCATGAAATCACTATACATATAAATGCAGGCCAACTTATCTTATAATAATACGAAATAAAAGTAAGCAATATAGGCAACACAATACATACAATTGGAGATACCTGTGCTAAACTACTTTTGTTTTTTGTATCATTAAAAGAAAGAAGAATTGGTACAATGGTAGGAATTGCAAGAGCCAAAGAGTATGTAATCACATTTTCGGTTATAGACCATATGTCTCCTTTATTATTAATAAATTGGAATAAAGACGCAAACACACCTAGTCCTCCAATGAATACAGTGTAAAAAAGGAAATGAATGGTAAAACTTGTGCACCATGGTTTTTTAAACCTTTCCCAAAGTTCTCCGAAGATAGAATCACTAATATAATTTATAATATGCATAAGTGTCTTTTTAAAGGTCCTGAAGTATGTCTACAAATACAGTTGGAGAAGAAAATGAAATACGCTCCTCTTGCCATTTTTTATACAGATAGTCAAAACCAGCATTTGCATAACCTTCAATTTCATTTTCGAGAGCACGCAGGAATTTTGCTATGGTTTCATCATCTGCATTTTCCAAATCAATCCACTCATAGCCGAAGCTGCCAGAACGATTAAGCATCATCATAATGATGTAGTCACGAATCTGAGTTGGCTTCCACTTGTACATTACGGCAAACTCGGTTGTTGTCTCCTGCGCTTCAAAATACTTTGGCCTGCCAAGGCGAACGCCTATGATACAGGCATACATAAATGTTTGGTAGAAAGCACCGAACTGTGCAATATTACCAGTACCAGTCTTCTCGCCTTTATTTGAGATGGCTTCTATCATTGCACGATACTTGTCGCTGTAGTGAGGACGTAGATCAAGTATCTTTTCTTCTAATTTTGAGCTATTCATAATCGTTTGTCTTATTCAGAATAACATTTTTTCTTTGTAACGAGGTTTGAAGAATCAGCTTTCTCTTCAACATAATTCACGTAGAATGTACCATCAAGTTCATTACGCTGCATGCGTTTTGCAATCTCAAGGCCTCCCGGAAGGATGAGCTGTTCAGAATCAGGATCATACAAATCCTTAATCATAATGATGCTCTGGCGGAATACCTTTGGAGCGATGTCAAGGAAGTTGTTGATGAACTTGATGCCGAACTCCGAGAATGGCGCATCAGAAATGAATGGATAGTCAAAACTCTGATTATTTTCCTTTGAGGAAATTATTGACATCACAATAGCCAATTGTTTCATGCGTTGGAAACCTGTACCATTACCAAAGAGTTCTTCGCCTTTGTCATCTACAATCTTAACGCGAACAGTACCACCATCTTCACGTTCGAAATGCAAATTTCCACCAAGTGTCTGATTTCCTGCTGTCAAATCACGATACATTTTGTTCGCAACCGTCTGAAGGTTGTTGACAATGTTGGTAAAGATGCGTTCCTTGGTATCGGCAAACATTTGGGCGATGCATTGCATGTCGTTATACAGCTTTTCTGCTTTCCTGACAGGTGAACTATTCTGCCTTTTATATAGTTCCTTCCGAACCTTTTCTAATTTGTCTGACCAAAGATTTATTTTTCCAATATATTTCTGAATCTCCTCTTTCTTGTCAGAAATCGTCTTCTTTGCTTGGTTATATCCAGAAAGTGTCTTACGGTCTTCTTCAGGAGTCGTATTACCAGCTCCGACCAATGCCATCTCACTTTCTTTCTGTTCAACGACATTCTCCTGTGCAGCAATTTGATCATCCAGGTCGAAGATGCTATTCATGTAAGCCTGATAATCTTCTGCAATTTTAGGAATGGTAGTTTCGTAAAGTCCTGTTGTTTTCTGTATCTTACCATAGTATTGCATGAACGAATCAGAGGCATGCATAGCCTTACGTGGACGCTCCATAATCTTTTTTATGTGAAGCCAAGGCTCAGAATCTCTTGGTGCCTCGCGGTCACAAACTTCGCAATGACAGCGTTCGAGCATTCTTTTGAGCGATGGTGTATCAGGAGACCCCTCAGGTAAGAGTATGTCAGGATTCTCCATGATTTTCTTTTGAGCAAGTGCTTGACACAACGCAATACGGAAGTCATCAAAATCACTTGTTTCGCCATCTAATCCAATAAGTAGCCAAGGACAATTCTCATCAAATAAACGGCTTGTTATTGATTTTTCCAGATCCTCCTTTTTCTTTTGAAGATTCTGTAATTTCTTTTGCTCTGATTCATACTCATAACGAAGCTGTTCACGCTTTTTGCTTGAATAGAACTCTGCTTCAAACCGCTGCTCTTCTTCCTTGGCGCGAACAAGCTCCTGACGTGCCAGAGCAATCTTTGCATTCGCGTCCTCAATCCACTTTTCGTGATTGTCACGATCTTGCTGGAGTGATGTAATGGCTTCATCAGCAGAATTGTTTCTCTTCTCCTCTGCTCTGTATTCTTTCTTTGCTTCACCAACTAGATCATTTGCCTTGTCACACATCTGAATAAGGTTGTTCATGTCAGCAAGTGCATTAATCGTGTTTTCCAAACCTGTGAGGGTTGAAAGATCAACAAGGCGCTCCATCGACTCTCCTTGAAGTAAAGAGTATTTTTCCATATCATAAGGAATTAGCTTTCGAATAATCTCTGCTTTCTCATCCTTATCCATTATGAAGTTATCCTCATTGTTAATGGTGTGCTGAACATCAGTATTGGCATTGTACAACCAGTCATTCTCTTTTGTACAATGAACAGATTTTGTCACAATGTAGCGTTCTCCATTGTTCTCATAAACAATTCGTACACCCATTGTGAAATCATCACTTTCACGACGAGCCTTACCCGACATCATCTTGAAATACGACTCGTTGACGGGATAAATTTTCTTGTCGTCAGAATCATACACCTCATCACGCAATATCCACAGGAAGCCATTGTAAAACTTTGACTTACCCATATTGTTGTCGGCATTAATGATGTTTATACCCTCGGTAAAGGTATAAGTGTTGTCTTCGTAACTTCCATAATAATTATAGAAGTTGCAGAAACAAATTGATCTAATTATTGTACCCATAGTATGCCAAGAGTTTAGTCAGATACTTTTTTCATTATGCCCTGGAATGTAGTAGGAATGGTGCGACGATTAGCCACACAGTTAATTACATCCTTGATGATTTCAATAGGAGTATGGTTGGAAACGCCAGTATAAGAAGCAGACGATGCCTCCTCCTTAGTTATGCCGAAATGTGTCTGAAGCTCTTCGGACTTCATTACTTCTTTGAAGATTTCTTGTGGTTCCATATCTTGTTGTTTTATTATTCATCTTCGTTCAATACCATGCCATTGAGGTCAATATCGTAGAAACTGATTACTTCGTCGAGCGTGTCAAGAGCACCAGTATAGTAATTACTTGCAAGAGAGCCGAAATTAGCAACTCTTCTCATTTCATTCTCGACCAAATGTTTTTCCATTGTCCAGAAACGTCGCTCATAATAAGGAGAAGAAAAATCTGGCACAACGATAATATCGTAAATCCAGGCAAATCGCTTGTCGTCATGCTTGCGCAACAATCGACCTCTTCGTTGGATAAACTGTCGAGGATTGCCGGTGCTTGATGTGAATATGCCATACTCTGCACGTGGCACATCAACGCCCTCGTCCAAACAGTTCTTAGCAAAGAGCACGTTAAGCTGTCCATTTGCAAAGGCTTCAAGTTTATGTTTACGCATTGCTTTTGAGTCAACACCTGTGTAAGAATTGCATGTGGTATTCGGAAATGTATCCTTCAGAATACCTTGCATCTGTTTCAGAATGTATTCGTCAATCGCTTCGTCATCGGCTTCGTCAGAACGTGTACGTTTACCTGCTGCCGAATAAACAAAGCAATATTTCAGTTTGTCTTCGCCAATTTCCTGTATGATTTGACGGAAGACATCCATCTTGTTGCGTGCTTTATGTAGGATGTTCTTTCTTACGAGTAGGAGTTTCCTTGCGCGTTCTAGGTCAGAGAATCCTCCCTTTGAACCATTGTAAAGTTGGACAAGCTGTCTTGTGATTCTTGCATACTCTTCCATTTCCGATTCCTCTAGCTTTGCCAGATATGGGAAATAATGATAAGGCATCAATCGTTCTTCACGAATGGCCCTGCGCATAGAAAAGCTGTACGTGTATGGATGTGTATCGTTGAAGAAACTTTCTATTTCGCGTGTGCCTTCCTCATCGTAGATTCGATTAGGTGTGGCAGACAGGGCAATTCGTCTTTTTATTGTGAGACGATGAAACGCCTGTCTTACGGATGCAGAACCAATGTTGTGCGCCTCATCGGCTATAAGTAAAGCTCCTTCTGAGAGTTTTGGCAAAAGTACCTGAAAGTCTTGCATCACAAAAGATTGGTAGGTGGAGATGATTACATAATTCACATTACGTCCATACCTCATCTTTGTGACCACCTGCATTACATCCTGCTTCCAACGATGGTTTTCTGAGGATACCTTGATGACATTACGATAGTTGAAGTTGGCAACCTCGTTGCCCCATTGCTCAACTAGAGCAAGTGAAGGTACAAGTATCAACAAATGGTAGAAGCCATCATCCTTATACTCTTCAAGAGCGCAATTAAGTGATGTGATAGTTTTACCTGTACCAGTTGCCATGGCGAATACACCTTGTTTGCCACGTTTTGCCCATGCCTCATAAGCATCAATCTGATATTGACGTGGACCATCCTTGAACTTCTTTGGAAAAAATGGCTCATCAAAAGCTGATTCTGCTTCCTCTTTTGCAATTTCTTCCATCACTTCATTCTCCAAGCGAATCAACTCATCAACATTCTTAGTCGGATATTTTTCGACAACTTTACGGCAAAACTCATCAGCAGAGTAAACCAAGACATCTTGGTTCTGTCCATTCCAAATGCTATCGAAATCATCCTGGTAACACTTTATACGTTTTTTTGCTTCTTCATTATGCCAAGAACAGACGCAGTCAATTGCTTCTATGTTCCGAGTGAGACCTGCTGCTGTAAGGTTCATTGAACCATTAAAAGCTACCTTGTTATCATAGGAGTCGGTAAAGATGCCAAACTTTTCATGAGCAATACCACTTTCCTTAAGTAACACTATCTTTATCTCTATGCGATTATTAGCAATAAGATAAGAGAGACATTGGAAAAAGAGCTTATCACGATGCGAGAAAATCTGCAAAAGTTTATCGTATGAATTAAGTATGTAGTCTTCAAAACCTACATAATCTCCATTTTTCAGAAGATTATAATCATCTTCCGTGATATTCGGATTGATGTACATACGCATTCTGCCGCCATTTTTTACAAAGTGGGCAAAACCACATGCAAGCACATTAAAACAAGCACTACTGAAATATCCTAAGCCAAGGTCAAGGGTTGAACTTTTGGACAGCACCTTGGTAAAGAACTCTGTAGGTTTGTGTTCTCGTTTGGTAGAATAACGCAATTCGAAATCCTGAGTGCGAAGTTCTGTCTGCACAGCACCGTAAACAATAGAGCTGTCCTCACACACCTTATTGGCATTCGGGGCGTAGAAGTATCCGTCTTCACCTTTTTTGTCTCCTTTAAGATGCCGAGCTTTTACACGCTTCATGTCACCATCGTACGGAATACTGCATAACCCCCATGTCTCATTATCAAAGTGGATGAAAACTTCTTTGTCCTGGCACAATGAAGATTGAAGATTTCTTCTCGTTGTCGGTTTCTTGTTGTGCAAATTCACATAAGCAAGGATGTCTAGCAGTTTCTGCGGCTCTTCAGGATGGGCTTCAAGAAAATCCTTCACCAATCCACGAATAGTTTGTACTGGTTGCTTATGTGGCTCCTCTTTCTTGGCTTTCGGAATGAAGATGTTATCTTCAGGATCAGAACTCAATTCGTACTGGTCATAAACCTCCACTTCAAGTACATTTGCAATCTTTGAACTCAAAGTGAGGTCATAATCCTTCCAAAGGTCAGGACGTGATTCAATCCAACTCTCCAGCTTTATACACTCGCCGCCCTTAGCGGATGCTAACATCTGCCTGAACGCTTCGTGAAACTTGTCAAAGTCAAATACGTCAGCGTAATCCATTCTGAGGGTGAGGTCTATCATAGTTCTTCTAGTCCTTCGTGTATGTGGTCAAACAGGTAGTCAAAACCTACGAGGTTGGGATTGTCTTTTACGTCTGCGGCTATACGCTCCAAACCATCATCAAGGTGCATCTTGAAGTAGCGAGGAAGGTCTTTGTCCGTATCCTTGATGCCGTAGTGAGCACACACCATGGCAACGTACAATGGAAAGAGATTACCGAAGAGCACGCTCTTGCTATACTCCTTACCTCCTGCATCTTTTATCTCGGTTGGTTGGAACTTAATACCACTTTTCAACGAGTATGCAATGGCAATACGTGCAATCACATTCTCTGCACCCAAAGCAAACTTTCGAGTGAGTTGTGTTACAAGTTCCTTGTTCTTGGCGCTTGTTTTTATCTGTGCTATTGCTATCATATTCGTTTAGTAGTTATAATCGTCAAACAAATGCTCTGCCTTCACTGCTTTGAATTTAGAGCGTGTTGTATCATTCGTAATGAGTGTGGTACTACCCACAAATGGAAGCATCATGTCCATTTCTGACTTTGTCAACTCCTTATGCAGAAGCGGGAAGAGGACAACCTGCTCCGATATTGACGGGTAGAACTCCGTAATAATCTTAGAACTGTGGCTCTTGTCGAATTTCTGCAAAGGTGAGTCGATGAATACAGGAAACTTGATGCTACTTTCATCTACAAGGGATTTCAGCAGAGAGGTGGCATAAAGCTGTTTCTCGCCCTTTGATAGCTTATCCTTGTCTATTTCATCGCCTTCGGGAGTAAACAGCAGAATGTCCATAGCATCAGCATCAATTGTAACCTCGACTCGCCCGATGAAATCTTCCTTGTGCATGAGCGAATTGAGGGTTGTCTTGATTCTGCGTTCCAAAGATGACTTTTTGTTTTGCTTCAAAGATGAAAGAAATGTGTCAAGTTCGCCTATAAGCTGGCTGGCGAGAACGTCCTTCTTTTCGTCTGCATCGTCCACACTAACACGCTTGCTCAAATCCTTTATCTGCTTTTCGAGTGTGGCGAGTTTTAGATTTGATTCGCCTGTCTTTTCATGCAGTTTACGGATGGCATCATCAGTTTCCTGAATTGCTTTTTCCGTATCGTTCTTCTTCGAGCGCAGTTGCTTGATGACCTCGTCACTTTCCTTGCTATAGATGTTTGAGAGGCGACGAGAATTGCGCTCCAGCATTACCTTGTTCTTGCGGTAATTCTCTGCCAGCGTTTCAAACTCTATTCGGTAAGTCGTTGTTATGCTGTTATAGACGGCTTCAATTTCTGCAAAGTCATCATCGCTGAGAATCAACTGTGGTTCGCGGTCTGATTTCTCACCACGATATTTTGTCACAATAGCATCAAGTTTCTTGGTGGCATCGTCCTTACTTTTCTTCTCGATAGGCAAGGATGCAAGCATGGCAAGAAGCTCCTTGCTGAGCGAATCAAGTACATGGTTCTGGGCAATCGAAACGTTGTTACTGCTGATGGTATCGTGATCTGCTTTGGCAAGTTCGTATGCCTGAGCAAACACGTTTCCGGCGATGGCAAATGGTGCGTAGTCAATGAACTGCTTGAGCTTGCCCTTCATTTCCACGTCATTCTTCTTGCAGGTTTCAATGATGACCTTTACACGATTCATTTCCCCTGACTTCACACTACTACCTTCGCGTGAGAGCTCTGCCTGTAGCGAAGTGTCTTCCTGGCGAAGCGTAGTAAGCTTTTCGTTAAATATTTGAATCTGCTCGTCAATCTCTGTAGCCTCCTTGTCGGCATCCTCCTTCTGTGCAAGGAGTTTTTCAAGTTCGTGACGCAATCCGATGTCGCGTGACTTCTTGCGATAGCGAAGACGAAGACTTTCAAGGTTTGACTTCAAATCCTCGTATTTGCTGATGCCGAGAACTTCCTCGTATGCACGACTCAATCTACGGCGGTCGGCAATGGTTCCTGTCTCTGCAAGTTCAACAACTTCTTCAGAGTCGAAGAAGAATAGGCGTGCAATGTCCTTGTTCAGGATAAAGTCGTTGATGAAAACGTCAGGTCCTATTTCCTCGGTCAGCTCATTGCGCACTCCATCAATCATTATTTCCACCTGTTCCTTCTGGAGGATAGAATCATAGCTACGAATGACGTCAATCACACGGCAAGGAATGGCAGGAATGGCAAGCTCCGAAAAACGTATGGTCACGCTGTAAACCGAATCCTTCTTGATCTCTTCAAATTCATTAGTGTAACCATGTTTCTTGATGAGAGCTGTAATCTCTGGAGTAAGACTTGCCTGATAACGCTTGGCGGCGTTAATGTTCAGATTACTCTGAAGAAGTGCGTTGTAGTTGACATTGGCATCCTGTCCTGATGCTGGTACGTCACCCACAAAGCGGCCATAGAGACACCAGAGCAGCGAGTGCAAGAATGTGGTCTTACCAAAGCCGTTCTCGCCACATACGAGGTGTACGTTCTTCTCCTCGTTGATAGCAAACTTTATGGTATTCACGCCTTCGTAGAGACGGTAGTTGTTTAATGTGACGCTCTGTATAATCATGCCTTTGCCTCCTTCTCTTTGATGAATGAATCCAAACGTTCCTCAATGTCATTCTGCAAACCAAACTTGCGCATCAGCAACACCTTGCTCTTCTGTAGGGCAAGGAGTTCTTGGATGAGTTGGAAATGCTGAGGGTCGGTGCATGATTTCTCCAGAATGAGACGCTCTTGCAAACCAATTTCAAAATTAGGTATGGTGTAGCCGTAAACTTCATTATAAATATCATTGACGGTAGTGGAGAAGTTGCCATCACGATACCAAATGACCTGAATGGCAATGAGTTCTTGATTCGTAATAAGGTTGACGCTAGAATGTCCTTCCTGTACAGTCTTCTGTGTTTGTAACAACTCGTGGAGCATTTGAATGCGATACTCCATAGTGTAGTTGCCAAGATTGTGCCCCGTTTCATCAACTGCACGCTGTCCATTTCTACGAGTCTCACAACGAAGTTCTGAGACATTACGATTCTCTACCAAACGGTTTCGGAATTCAAGAAGTGGTTTCATCCAGTCGACACCATTCTTGATAAGCGAAGACATTGACTTATCTTCTTTTACCACTGTGCAAATCCAGCAGCCAAAGCGGCTTTGCCCACAACTGCGGTGGCTATCATCTGTCACAACTGTTGGACATTCGTAGTCATCTGCTGAAGCATCTAAGTAGATGTTAAAGAGTATCTTATTGTCAAATCCCCATGGTGAAGGGATGGAATTAATAATCCACCAAACCTCTTCCAGCATCAGCTCTTTAATAGGAGCATATGTGAAAGTGTTTGGATTGAGGGGATGTTTTGAAAGTCGATGTCCCTTGATTTCATGTCGGCGAATACTGCGTTCACGTTGCTGGCTCTCAGTCAAGCGAGTGCCTACAAGCACAATCGCCTCACCATCAGCCACTACCTGGTCTGTGATAAATTTAGAAGTTGGCTTTATTTTCATTTTTTCTGTGCAGAAACGGAATGAATTGTTAGGTACAGGATATCCTTTTCCAATAACGCAACACCAAAAAGTATCTTCTAGTTGTGGCGTAGTTGTCACCACTTGTATAGGCATCATCTGTTCACGTGCGGCATCGCCAATCTTCAGAAGCACGGTAGAAACATACTCTTCGATGACGGGATTTTCCACCATTGTATCGTTACAAACAACATACACACGTCTGCGCAAAGGCTTCCTATCTTCTCTTAACTCTTGCATGGCTATCCAAGTAAGCATCAGAAGAACAGTGGAGTCTTTGCCTCCAGAAAAACCAATAATCCATGGACGGCAGTTGATATCTGCTTCCATGTACTGGTCCTTTAGTTCATCTATAATAGCACGAACTCTCTTTGATTTTATCTCTGACTTCATGCTTTTTTTGTGTAATTATATTGATTCATGATTATACTATTACTTGTACTTTGGCTCTAGATATTTCTCTTTTCAATCCTTGCCGTAGATTTTATTTATGTAAACCCGTTGGCGGAATTAATGTAAGTTGATAAATATGAGTAAAAGGTTGTACATGTCGCTGATTTTTAGTAACTTAGTGGTGATCAAAACATTAAGTTCAAACCATCGTATGTACAACCTTTATACAAAATTCGTCA
>ERZ857629.1659-NODE-1659-length-23329-cov-11.088554_pt1 | contig 23329 bp, 18 predicted proteins | sample MGYA00519700_ERZ857629 | MGnify/ENA primary metagenome ERZ857629 (study PRJEB31778, sample SAMEA3449351) | human gut metagenome | biome: human gut; feature: human-associated habitat; material: faeces | place: United Kingdom | collected 2010/2012 ...
GACCGCGTCGCCGACATAGGCGCTCAGATCCTTGGCCTTGATGGTGACGGTGGCCCTCTGGATGGTCACGGTAAGGGACTGCTCCACCGAATCCTCGTGGTTATCGTCGCCGACGACCTTGTAGTAGACGGTGTAGGTGTCCGCGTTCTTCGCGGTGGGGAGATCCACGCTGTACGTGCCGCTCTCACCCAGTTTATACTGCAGCGTGCCGCCCGTGGCAGTGCCTGCGGCGATGAGCGTCTGCTCGCCGCCGTTATAGACCAGATCGTCGATGCCGGTCGGGGCAGCGGTGACGGAGGAATACGGTTTCAGCGTGACGCTGACGGTGATAGCACCGTTGCCGGTGTAGGCCTTGTACTCGGGATCGCTGCTGCCGCCCAGATCGACCGCGCTGATTCTGACGGTGATCTTGACGGTGCCGACCGCGTCCTTCGTGGTCAGCGTGCTGCCGTTCAGCGCTGCGTACTCACCACCCTCGCTGATCTCAAAGCTCACGGTACCCTGCGCGCTGGTCACCAGCTTGCTCAGATCAAGCGTCTTGCCGCCGCGCTGGACGCTCGCCGCCCCGGCGATGGCGGGTTCCTGATCGGCTGCGATGATGCTGCCGGTCACGGTCGGCTTCTTGAGCGTGTAGTTGCTCGCCTGATTGCCGGTCAGCGTGAAGTTCTGAGACAGTGTTACAGTCTTGTTGGTGCCGACGTACTGATCATCAAAGCTGCCGCTGACCGATTTCTCCACTACGCGGACATCATCACCAGAGACGACACCGTCGAGCGTACCGGACTTGACCGTCGCATCAGTCGTGCCGTCGTACGTCTTTTCGCTCACGCTCGCACCCATCGTCAGTTCTCTCGGCTTGATGGTGAAATTGACATAGGTCTCGTTAAAGGAATAGTTGCCGCTGCCGGTGTCCTTAATGGTCACGCTGGTTTTGCCTGCCTTTGTGATGGGGGAGTGGACGACCCGATATTCCGACGCATCAAGGGTAGCCGTAGTGCCGAGAATAGTGACCGTAACGTCGGGCTTCTTGGGCTGGCCGTCATACACAAACTCGTAGGCAGAAAGCTTGACATCCAACTGAATTTGCTGCCGATTGATGGTCAGCGTGTAGGTCGCGGTTGCTTCTTTGTAGTTCGTCGTCCCAGTGGCTTTGGCAGTGATGGTGGTTTCACCTGCGCCGACGATGGTCACCGTGCCGTCAGCGGCCACGGTTGCGACTTTTTCATCGCTGCTGGCGTAGGAAACGTTGCCGTGAACGGCAGTCTCGGTCAGCTTATTGGTGAAGGAATCGTCGCCGTACGTCTTGGAAACTTCCGTTGTGGCGTAGCTCAAATCCTGCGTTGCTTGCTGGATGGTGAACGTCCAGCCGCCGTCGATGTCGTTCTCTGCCTCATAGCCGTCGCCTGCCGCTACGTCGAGCTTGACCCTGTAAGTACCGGCCTCCGTCGGCTGATCGATCGGAGTACCATTTTTTTCGTCGTAGTACTTCACAGTGATCTTACCGAACCACTGGGCCTTGGCCGCATTCAGCGTTGCCGTGACGGTTCTGGAGTTACCGTCATAGGTCGTATTACCCAGCGGGGCGACCGTAAAGTCGCTGGCGGTCAGGCGAAGTGTGGCTCGGCTGATCTTGAACTCCTTCGTAGCAGTCCAGTCGGTGCCTGCCGCATCCGTTATGGTGATGCTGGCGCGATATTCACCCGCCTTGCTGGGCGCTTCGGTGAGTAGCGTATAGGTTTCACCGGTCTTTTCCTCGTAGGTGATCGGAGTATCTTGCGAAACATTCGTGCCCTGCCAGTTATTCGCCGACAAGCTTGCATTGTCGTAAGGCTCGCCGTTGAAGGCCGCATCATTCGCCGTCAGCGTCAGCGTGCCGATGCTGCTGACGCAGCCCGAAGTCGTGCAGTACGACTCCAGAATATTTGCGGCTGAGGTACTGACCCGCACACCCCAAGTGTGGTCGTGCTGCACGAGCTGCGCGATCTGCTTGCCGTCGGTCTCAATCACTTTCATGTTATAGAGGGACGTGTAGTCACTGACGAAATTGCCGCTTTTGATCCAGCCGATCGTCGCTGCTTTGGCGATGCTCACGCTGGAATTGGTGTTGGTGGGGCACTGATTTTCCGCCAGAGTTACGCCAATTTTCGCGGTGTCGGCCAGCTCACCGGTGACGGAGATGGGGACAAAGCTGTAATCAGTATCATACTTATCGTGGTTGAGGTAGAGATTGCAAATACCACCGGCATCCGTGTTGCTAGTCACCTGCACATTGCCGGAGACATTCGGGCTCGAACTTGCGTCCGCAAAAATGCCGCCGCCGTGGCTTTTGGCCTCGTTGTCCTTGATCTCGGCGTTCCCGCCGAGCGTCAGGGTGCCAAGCACATACACGCCGCCGCCGTCGCTGTTGGCAGTATTCTTATAGATGCTGCCGCCGGACATTTCAAATTTGCCGCGGCTCACATACACACCGCCGCCCTGGAGGGAATGGTTGTCGCTGACCTCACCGCCGAGCATGGTGAACGTGCAGCCTGTGTTGTGCAAATACACACCGCCGCCGTTGTAGCTGGGCGAACAGTTGCCGCTGATCCGACCGCCGCGCATGATAAAGCTGCCCTCCTCCACACGCACACCGGCGCCGGACCCGTTTGCTGTCTCAAAGCCGCAGATTGTGCCGCCGTACATGATGAAGTCTTCGATGCCGCTGTTAACGCCTATACCGCCGCAGCTGGAGCCAATGATCACGCCGCCGGTGACGGTGATGCCGCCAGAATCCTCCCGCGTCCACCGGCCATTTGTGCCCTCTTTAAATTTATATTTGCCGTTGCTGCCGTTGCAGTCGGTCAGCACAAAGGGGCCGTCCTGAATGTCGATCAGCCTGCTGTCATTGCTGCTGACGGTCGATGTGATGCTGTGGCCGTTGAGGCAGAGCACCGTGCTGTCCGCGGGCGTCCATGTCTTGTCAAGCGTCACGTCCGCGGTCAGGTAGTAGTAGTTTGTGCTTGTGGCAGCAAGCAGAGCATCTCCCGAGCTGATAGCTGTCCACGACACACTCGTGTCCGACCCGCCGTGCGTGCACTCCTTGCCGCAGATGGGGTGCTTGTGAGACTCGACCTCCAGATAGAGCGCTCTATCATCATCATCATGATACGAGACCCGATACAAGCCGCCCGCGTCGGGGGTGAAGTGACTGGCATCCGCACTCGAGAGCGTGTAGGCATCGCCAGCGACGGCGATTTTCATGGGCGTTTTCTCAGTGGTCACGCCGATGGTATTCGTCAGCTCGGTGATGGTGAGGGGCATATTATCGCGCACAAAGACGTTATTTTTAACGCCCTCTTTTGTGGTGTTGCCTATGATCGTAATATCGCCGCTGAGGTTGACGGTGCAATTGAAAGTCCGCATACCAGCGCCGGAATCGGCGATGTTGCCGGTGATTTTACCGCCGCTCAGGTCGAGCGTACTATTATTGTCCGCAAAGACGCCGCCGCCGTTGGATCTTTCCGTGGCGGTCGCCGTATTACCGGAGATCGTGCCGTTCTTCATGGTAAAATGCGCATTATGATTGACCGCTACACCCCCGCCGTAACTGAGCGCCGAGCTGGAGGTGGCCTCGTTGCTGGTGATCATGCCGTCATGCAGATAGAAATACGCATAGTCCTGCACAAATACGCCCCCGCCGCAGCAATTGCCGCTGGAGCCGGTAAAGTTGGCCTTGTTGTTAGAGATCGTGCCCGTACATATGGAACGTGCCGAATGTGTCATCTGCACTGCCATCTACATACACGCCGCTGCCTTCCGCCTTGTTGTATGAATTGATATATGTATTGTCAGAGATCGCGCCACCGTACATATTAAAGGTGGCGCCGGTATTGACCATCACGCCGAGGCCGTTGGCTTTCTGCTGCGTATATTCATTTACCGCATGCGTGATCTTGCCGGTTCCTTCACAGTCGCACAGCGTAAGGGTTGCATTTTCCTTGATAAGAATTCCGGATGTGTTCGTGTTCACGCTGATGTCGTTGCCGTTCAGGCAGAGGACGACGTCTCCCTCGATGTACACCTTGCTCACACCGATGCTCCGTGTCAGGTAGTAGGTGCCTGTAGTGAACGTAACGTTGCCCATCTTGTCTTCTATCTGGACATCGCCCGCATACACTCTGTCCCAGCCGTTGACATCTTTGCAGGTCACCGCCTTTGCATTCGTAAACGCATTTTTCTTGCTTTCTGCAGGGCAAATGTCGCAGGAGCTGTCGTCATGGGGGCAGAGCGGATGGCCGCTATGGTCCGTCTGCACCGCCGTCAGCGTGGTCATGGCTTCACAAAGGGCCCCGTAGCGCGTTATATCCAGCGCCGCCAGCTGCTCCTCGGTCAGCGCTGCCAGCGCTTCGTCAATGGCGATGAGCTGCGCCGAAAGCGCCTCCGCGTTGTCCGCCGTCACTCCGTCCGGCAGCGCGTCGATGAGCGCCTGTGCAGCCTGTACCGCCGCGTCGGGCTCGGGCGCGTTGTCCTGCTCGTCGCCGTCGCGGCTGACCTCGCCGACGGTCTCGCGCTGCGTCTCCCGCGCGCCATCTGCGTCCGCCGCAAATGCCGCCGTGGGCAGCAGCGTCAGGCACAGCGCCAGCGCAAGAAACAGGCTTGTGATGCGTTTTCTCATGTGCGTACCCTCCTTTTTCTGATGGCCAGTTTTTTGTCATGCCCGCCTGACCACAGCGGGCAAAGTCCACAAGTTTGCAGAAAGGTCTCGTCCCGTGGGTACCCACGGGAGGGGCGCGCCCCTCGTCATGATCCTTTCGCTATCTTCCATATAATGAACCAAAATAACTATATACGATTATGCGGCTATGCGGCAAATGTAAATCGTTCTGAAGCATGAGTTCTTAAAAAGCGTAAGCGTCAAAGCTAACGGTCGAGCGAAACAGACACTGCGTGGGCAGTGCGGCTCACCCTCACATATGCGCCGAATATATGCGGGATGTCCGGAAATTAAACGAACCAAGGCTGGCAGGTCTATTGACCCACCAGCCTTGAGGTTTATATGCCCTTATCCATGACGCTTACTATAGCTGCAATATCCTCGGATTTCCGCTTGACAAAGGTCTGCCGACCTACGTCATCAATCCGCTGCACACCGAAAGCGGCAATCCTCCGGTTTGGCGGTATGGATCAGCTCATGGGCGTGTGTTTCAAGCGCTTCGACCCAGTCGTGCTGACTCTGGGCTGCGCCGCAAAAGACGCACTTGCCGTTTTTCCAGCGGTGGGAAATCCGCTTGTAGCGGATATTACAAGCTCATCGCAGACGTTTTGAGCATACTGCTTCCGGAACGCTGACACCGTGGACGATCCCTTCTGCTTCCGGCGTGCGCACGCACAGCTAATTCCTGTAAAAATAGAAATCGCATTTATCGCTGCCGCGTCCTATCGTACCATGACGCTCAAAAGCGATGCCGCACATATTTCCATAAACACGGTCGTCGCTCAGGCAGAAGGTGCCTGTCAGTTCCTTGCAGCCCAGCAATTCGCAATACTTCATATAGGGGCATTGCAGAACGTCGACACGGTAATGCCTGCTGTCGGCTTCAATTTCTACAAATCTGAAGCCCGCATCCCCGTTGAACATGGTGCCGATCATCTTGTGGAAAACCTTAAAGAAAAGAGGGCGGATAAAAGGGAGCTTCGTTGCGGCATGCAGGCGCTTTCGGTCGGGCTCTACGCCGATCCTGACGGATTCTTCGATCAGGCCGAGGGCTTCTTCCTGTGAGATGTATTTGACCATCTGCAGGTAGATCGCGGCGCGCGGGAAGATCATCCGTTCGGTATGCAGCTTTTCCTTTTTGGAAAGGCCCTGATATTTGCCGCATAACTCGTTGCAGAGATTTACCGCATCACTGACCAGAGCGTCCGTCTGTTCCTTGCCGAGCGTCTTTCTCAGTTCGCTCAGAAGATAAGAGAAGCCGCCAAGCTTTTCGTAATACCTGTTGTCGATCATACTTCCATGCTCCTCCGCGTTTGTAAATTCCAGCTTGCATACCTCATCATAGCGTATTTGAAGAAACGTGTAAAGCGGATCTGCTGCATTAAGAAGAAAGCGGAGCGAAAATACAATTCCGCCCCGCCCGTGCAGACGAGGCGGGCTTATTTTATGTACGGCTCCCCGATGAGGAAAAGCTTTGGCATAGCGGGAGATCCTGCCGTGCCGTTTGACGAGAGCTGATACCGGAATGCGGTACGGCGGCAGCTGGTTCCTGCTTTACCGGCTTTTTCCGCGCGGCGCGGACGGCTTTCCGCGCAGAGACGCGCGGGCGATCAACACAGCGAGCGACGCGAAAAGCGAGAGGGCGGCGGGCAGGAGACGCGGCTTCGTTTCGTAGTAGATCGCGCTTGTGCCGGTTTCCGGCAGAGCGTCGGGATCAAACGGCAGACCGTGATCGGTCAAAAGCTTTTTGACGTTCAGCAGCTGGATCACAGGCAGGCCTGAGGCATTGTAGCGGTCGAGCAGACCGCTGCGCGCGGAAACGATCCGGATGCTGTCGGGGCGGGAGACGCCCTGACGCAGCGTGGTGCCGTCCAGCCCGAGCGTTGTGACGTTGCCGCCGACGCCGACAAAGCAGGAGATCGGCCCGTTTTCCGCATACAGCGCCATGCGCCATGCAATATTCTGCGAATAAACGCCCTCGCTGACGATGGGGACGCCGTAGCCCTCCAGCCGCGCAAGGATCTGGGCAAGGACGGCGGCGTCCATATCCTGCCCGATGTCATATGCGCCGCCGGCTGTGATGGCGGCGGGGAGCGTGCTGAGGTATCCGTCCTGTACAAGACGGCAGAGCATATCCGGCAGCGTCAGCTCCGGCTGATTGGCGCCGTAGGTGGACGCGCCGACGGATGCAATATAGACGCAGTTGACGCCCATCGCATCGCAGGCGCAGAGCAGCGCGAGATCAAGCGCGGGAAAAGAGCCGGAAAATCCCGCGCCGATCGTATCGCCGCTTCGCACGCCGGCCTCGCGCAGCAGCGCGACGACGAGCGCGGCCATGTCGGGATTTGCGGTGCTGCGCTTGGCTTCGGGAGAGCCGAGCGTGGTGGTGATATCGGTCAGATAGTCGCCGAGCATTCCGGTGCCGTGCCGATCCTCCTCGCTGAGCGGAAGGGAAAGCGACTCCTTATACGTGCGGATCTGCGCTATGCAGCGCGCCATTTGCTCCGCGGCGGCGTATTTGACGGCATAGTCGCTGCTTTTCTGCACGGGAGCGCCGCAGTATGCGGCGGCAAGCCCGCCGAGACTGAGCGCGAGCGCAAGCAGCAGCGCTGTCAGCTTTTGCTTCATTGCCGCCACCTCACAGTACGGGGTAGCCGAAAAGCGTGAGCAGCAGCGCGAGCACGGCTGTGACGACGGCAAGGCTCAGCAGAGATTTAACGATGCCCTGACGGTCAAAATCGCGGGCGATGATGCCCGGGATCAGGATACCGATGACGTCGGCGCGGAACGGCAGCATACCGGAGAGCGATATGAGCGACTGTATGGCGGCGGCGAGCAGGATGAGCGCGGCAAAACGGCGGCGTCCGTAGAGAATGGCCGCGCGGCTGAGAAGACGCACGGCAAACGCCGCCAGCAGCGATACGACGAGCGTGCAGACGATGCGCATCGGCGAGTGCAGACTCAGAACGAAGTAGCCCGGGACGATCAGTCCGGCGGGAGAAAGCCCCGTCCATTCAAAAAAGAGTACGCTGACGATCACGCCAAGCAGAATGATCTGGTCATACAAGGGGAGAACCCTCCTTTGCGGCAAATTCCATCAGGCGGCGGCCATCGTTGGCGATGTTGCCGGCGGCGAAGACCAGCGTGCCCGCGGGAAGCGCGCGCAGCCGGCTCTCAAAATGCCTGCCGAGGGGAACGATCGTGCCTGAAAAACCATCGCGCAGCAGGCTGCGCCGGAAATAGTCCTGCCCGCTGCCGAGCAGCCACACCTCGTCAGGCTTCAACTCGAGCGCGACGCTCACCATGTCGTGCGTGCGTGCGCCGCGGTCCATGCGGTTATTGAAAAGGAAAACGGTGTGCGTGATGTCCTGCTCCAGCCTGCCGCGCACGTCGGCATATACGCGCGCCGTGGATTCGGGGTCGTTGATGGAGAACGCGTTGACAAAAACGCCGCTCCCGATCCACCAGAGCGAGAGCGCATAGGGATCGCGGGAAAAATGACGCATCCCCTCCAGCGCCGTCTCGCGCGGCACGCCGAGGTGTGCGCACACGGCCAGCGCCAGAGCGATATTTTCGGCAAAGTCAAAGTCCGGCTCGCTGCCGTCGGGACGGACGGGGAAGAAGCGGCACTGCCGCGCCTGCGCGGCCTCGGCAAGCTGCTGCGTGAGCCGGTCCTCGGCGGTGAAGAGCGCGCCGCGGTCAGGAACGGTGCTGCACAGAGAGACTGCGATCTCAGGCAGCGTGGCGCCCATTACATCCGTGTGATCGAGGCGGACATTGGTGATGACGCCGATATCACCGCGCAGCATTTCCTGCTGGGAGACACGCTGCAGCTCCGGCTGAACGGCCATGCATTCGACGACGAGGATCTGCGCGCCCTCACCGGCGGCGCGGTGCAGGATGCGGAGCTGCTCGCGGATGTTCGACGGCGCGATGCGGCGGATCGGCCGCTCGCTGCCGTCAACGCCGCTGTAAATTGGATCGGTGCCGGTGGTCTTGCACGCGGTGCGCCACCCGCCCGCCCGCAGTCCTGCGGCGATCAGGCGCGTGACGGTGGATTTCCCACGCGTGCCGTTGACGTGGACCACATGTTCAAGCCTTGCGCGGTCGCGCCGTGCGCGGGCGCGCTCGAAAACGAGCAGCGTGAGCCAGACGGCGCAGAGAAGGAGCAGACAGCGTTCCGTGGAAGGCACCCCCTTGTCTGAAAGATGGCCCCATGATAGCACATGAAAGTTCTTCGGACAAGTCTTGCACGGCATAAAAAGCGTGCAAAGAGGGCGAAAGGGATTTTTTATACATATTTCTCCGGCCTGCAAGGGTAGACAAACCACATATTTTCTCGTAAAATAAAACCGCCGAATACGACAGAAGTGACAAAAGAAACGTCATGTTTCCCTGCTGCCGTATCGCTGCGAAACAAAAAAGACAGGAGGATTCTCATGAAAAAGCTACTTGCATTATCCCTTGCCCTGATCCTCACGCTCGGCCTTGCGGCCTGCGGACAGAAGGATGAGCCCGCGCCTGCACTCGAGGGCATGCAGCGCCTGATCGTTATGAACAATGCGTTCGACGGTCTTGCAACGAGCGACCAGTGCTACAACGCCAAGGAGTACCACAAGGCGTACAGCCTCGGCGAGCTGATCGACAACAACTTCTGGTTCACTCCGGCGGATGACACCACGGTCTACACCGTCGCCTACACCGACTTCTATGCCGATGAGTGCGATCTGGCGACCTTCCGCAACAAGTTCATCAGCTTCCAGCAGGATAACCCTGAGTACGACTACGACCTGTTCGTCGGCCGCGCGCAGAAGGAATCCCAGGACGTGAAGTATAAGGGCTACTGCATCGTCGGCCCCGAAGTCATTCTGCTGATGCAGGAGGAAGGCTGGGCGATCCCCGAGCTGTTCGAGTATGTCAGCATGGCTGACGCCTCCGCGTATGACTTTATCTGCGCCGACGGCTACAGCGAGACCATCAGCAAGGCTGACCTCGACAAGTGCAGCATCTACTACACCGAGGACGGCGGCGTGAACGCCACCTCCATCGAGTATCCCGATTCCGGCCTTGCCGACATCCGCTACATCGTTCCCTCCGGCATGACCAAGGACTCCGAGCCTGCCGCCGAGGGCGTGAGCAAGATCAACGTTGCGCTCAACGCCGAGGGCGTCTACAAGACCGAGGCTCCCTACAGCGAGAACCGCGCGGGCGTGTACTACAGCGCCTGGGCTGTTGCGGATCTGCTGGCCAAGTATGATATCGCCGCCTGCGATACCGTGAAGGTCGTTTCCTACAAGGACGGCTATTCTCAGGATGAGAGCTATGCCGATTTCGCCGCCAAGTACATTGCCTATCAGGGCCCCAATGAAAAGGGCGACAACAAGGATTACTTCACCCTCGGCAGAACGCAGGCCAAGGACGCCGGCGTGACCAACGCGGGCTACTACATCTTCGCTGAGGATGCGTTCGTCTACGTTCCCGACGACGGCCGGACGGTCGCCGATGCGTTTGCCGCCACCGGCATGGTCGAGACGGCCAACTATGAGCTGACCTATGTCGACGGTACGACCGAGACCAAGACGGCTGATGAGGTCAAGGCGATGGATCTGACCACGGATCTCGCACAGATCGTCGCGGTTGCCGGCTGATAAGGCGCTGCAAAGAAAAGTGATGTGAACTCTCGTGCCCCGTCCCTGCTGAGCGGGGATGGGGCACGGATATTAAGCAAATAAAAGGAGGATCTTTTTGTGAAAAGACTGACCGCTGTTCTCCTGACCCTCGTGATGTGCCTGAGCCTTCTGGCTGGCTGCGGCGCGCAGGGAACGGAGCCTGATCCCGCTCCTGTCACGCCGCCGGTGGATCAGCCGGACGATACGAACGAGCCGGAGGTCGTTGTTACGCCCGCCTATGAAGGGGACATCTTCGGCACCGGCGCCGTCGGTGAAAACGGTGCTGCCGCCTGCGCAAGTCCGCTGGCCGCTGAGATCGCCATGGATATCCTGAAAAAAGGCGGCAATGCGGTGGACGCGGCCGTTGCCATGATCTATGCCGTCGGCATGCTGGAACCGGCCGCCTCCGGTATCGGCGGCGCCGGCCAGATGGTCGTTTACCTTGCCGAGAGCGACGAGTATGTCGTCATCGAGTACATGACGCAGGCGCCCGGCGCGGCCATCCCGGGAACGCTCGATACCTCCACGTCTGAAAACCCGCCCTCCCCGCAGGCCATCGCCATCCCCGGCGTCGTGCACGGCACGCTTACCGCGCTGGAGAAGTACGGCACGATGACCCCGCGCGAGGTGCTGCAGCCTGTGATCGATCTTGCGCGCAGCGGCTTCCCCGTGACCTCCCGCTGGAACAGCAACATCGAGGGCCGCTATGAGAATTTGTCTGCCTACGAATATACGATGAACCTCTATACCGACGAGGGCTTTTTGTGGAACGAGGGCGACCTCATCACCAACAACGACCTTGCCGATACGCTTGAGCTGATCGCCGACGAAGGCATCCAGGGCTTCTACGACAGCGACTTTACCGACAAAATGGTCGATTGGATCCAGAGCGTCGGCGGCGTGCTGACGCACGAGGACTTTGCGCAGTATCACAGCGTGATCCGCGAGCCGGTCTCCACGACCTATCGCGGTTACACCGTCTACACCGCCGGCGGCCCCTCCAACGGCGGCGTGGCGCTGCTGGAGATGCTCAACATCGCCGAGCAGTTTGACCTTGCCGGTTACGGCCACGACAGCGCCGAGACCGTGCAGATCCTCAATGACGCCTACGCGCTGGCCTATCAGGACGGCGTGGCCTACATGGGCGACCCCGATTATTACAACCTGCCTGTGGATGAGATGATCTCCAAGGAATACGGTGAGGAACGCGCCAAGAGCGTCACGGTCGGCGAGCGCATCAAGGTCGCCAAGGCCGGCAAGCTGGACGTCAGCCTTTCCGCCACGGGCGAGAAGGTGCTTGCAGACTGTACGCCCGATCAGGGCGGCACGACCCACATGGCCGTGATGGACAGCATGGGCAATGCCGTTTCCACGACCAACACCAACGGCATCAACTTCGGCTCCGCCGTGGCGGTGCCCGGCACGGGCTTTGTCTTCAGCGCGCACCTCGGCAACCTGAACGATACCATGAGCGCCCGCGTCAACCAGCTCATGCCCTACATCCGCGTCCGCTCTACCATGTGCCCGACCATCCTTGCCGGTGAGGACGGCAAGCCCGTTTTGGCCATCGGCTCCCCGGGCAACTGGGCGCTCGTTCCCGCCGCGCTCAACGCCATTGTGAACTATGTGGACTTTGACATGAACGTCGCCGAGGCGATTCTTGCCCCGCGCTCGTTCCGCGACGGCATCAGCAAGACGCTGACCATCGAGGGCCGCTACGGCCAGTCGGTGCTCGACCAGCTTGCCGCAATGGGCTTTGAGATCGATGAGGAGAGCAGCGAGTACGGCGCGCACGTCGGCTGCCTTGCCGGCGTTGAGGTCGGCGATGACGGACGCTTCTATGCTCTGGGCGATTACCGCCGTCTTTACGGCGCGGCCGCCTATTAAAAACGCCTGAACCACAGGGGGCGAGAGCCCCCTGTGGAGAGAGAAAGGAGCGTCAACTATGAGAGAAGAACTGGTGATCCTGATCGTGATGCTCGGGATCTCTGCCGCCGGCTTCATTGCAACAAAAAACGATAAGAAATACGCGGTCGCCGTGCTGCTTGCCGCCGCGGTGGCCGGCAGCCTGACGGCGGGCATGGGCGTGCGCTTCCGCGAGATCGTCGAAGGCCCTTTCGGCTTTCTGGACGCCGCGCTGAGCGTGGTGTGCGCGGCGGTGTTCGTGCGCGTGCTGGAAAAGACCGGCGCGTTCGATGCACTGCTGGAAAAGATCCTCGGCATGAAAAACCGCACGCTGAAGGCGCTGTGCATGGCGCTGCTGATCGCCCTGCCGGGTATGCTCACCGGCTTTGCAACGGCGAGCGTGGTCACTACGGGCGCGCTCATCGGCAAGCGCATGAAGGATGCCGGCGTCGCGCAGGACAAGATCGCGCGCACGGTCGTCATCGGCGCGTTCCTCGGCATGATGCTGCCGCCGAACTGTATGCCGGCGATGATCGCCGCGAACGGCGCGGGCAGCGTGCTGCCGACGCCCTATGTCGGATTTTTCCTGCCGCTGCTGGTGCTTTCGCTGCCGGCGTTTGCGGCATATGTGTTCGTCTGCCGCGATACGCTGAGCTTCGCGGCGGAGACGCGCGAGGTCAAACCCTGCCGCGCACCGCTGCTCGTGGCAGCGCTGACGGCGGCTGCGCTGCTGGTCGAGGGGCTGCTGTCCTCGGTGGTCTACATCGGCGGCAATGTGCTGGTCTATACGATCGCCGTTATCCTGCTGCTTGTCATCGACCGCCGCGGCGTCCGCACCGCACTGGATACGGTATCTGCCGGACTGATGGATGCGGCGGTGCCGGTGGCGATGATGTTTGCGCTGGGCAGCTTTATCGAGGTCTCGTCGATGACCGGCATCCGCGGCTACTTCAGCCTGAAGATCCTCGGGATCGAGACGCCGGTGGTGATGCTCGTGCTGATGGCGCTCAGCATCGTGATCGGACTGTTCCTCGGCGCGCCCCTTCCGGGCTTCCTTGCGGCCTATGCCGTGTTTCCGATCGGCTGGCTCGCAAACACAGTGATCGTGACGGGCGTTGCCTCGTCGCTCGGCATCGCATATCTTCTGGCGATGCGCGGCGGGCTGGTCGGCGATACGGTGAACGCGCTGGAGCTGACGGACGTGAGCTGGAAGGGCACGGTGAAGCATCTGCTGCTGCCGGCGGCGCTTCTGCTTGCGATGGGCGTCGTGATGGTCGTCTTCGGCGACAGCATGACGGCACTGATCCTGTAAGGAGGGCACGGATATGATAGAAGTCATTTATTTCATTATCATTGCGGTGCTCGCGCTGCTGCTTGGGTACAATCTGCTGAAAAAGCGGCCGATGGGCGAGCTGATCTGCCTTGCAGTGGTGTTTGTGACCTTTGCGCTGCGCGCGCTGCACATCAAGTAGGGGAGGGGAGCAAAAGATGAAGCAATACTGGAAAAACGCTCTGGTGATCCTGCTTGCGCTGCTGTTTGCCATCCCCGCCTCGCGCGATTTTCTTGCCATGCATCAGCAGGAGGAGATCGTGGAGACGGAAGCGCTCACAGAGGTGAAGATGCTCTCTGATTACTGCGCGGGGCTGAAGGGCACCGACAGCGACACGGAGATCTACGTTTTTGACAGCGGCGTGCCGGGCGGCACGATGCTCGTCCTCGGCGGAACGCACCCCAATGAATCGGCGGGGCTGGTCTCCGCGGTCTGCCTGATCGAAAACATGAATGTCACACAGGGGCGCGTGTTCGTGATCCCGTGGACGAACAAGAGCGGCTTTACGCATACCTCTCCGCTTGACGGAATGCAGGATTTCTTTGATATCACGCTTTCCGACGGCAGCGTGCGCACGTTCCGCGTGGGCAACCGCCTGACGAATCCCGTGGATCAGTGGCCCGACCGCAGCTACTATGAGGGCACGTCCGGCCGCAAGCTCGTCGGCACGGAGAGCGCGGAGATCCGCAACGTCAACCGCCTGTATTACGGCAACGAGAACGGCGTGCTGACCGAGAAGGTCTGCGCGGGCATTTTCAACCTCATCAACGAGGAGAACGTCAGCCTGACGATGGACATGCACGAGGGTTCGCCGGAGTTCCTTTATCTGGACTGCACAATGGTCAACGAAAAGGCGGATAACGCCGGCGCGATGTCCATTGCCAGCAATATGGCGCTGCTGATGCAGCTGGAAGGGCTCGATATGCGCGCGGAGTATTCCGGCAAGAATTCCTTTGGCCTGTCCCACCGCAGCCTGGGCGACAACACCTCGTCCATGATGACGCTGATGGAGACCTATAACCCCTCGATGGGTTCGATGCACGGCAAGATGGACGATGATCTCATCCTCAACGGCAACGAGCCGAACTATCTGGAGGCGCACAAGGCCGGTTACATCTATTTTGACGTGCCGGAGGACGGCTATCCGCTCATCGATCGTGTCGCCCGCCAGATGCTGTGCATCAAGTACCTCGCCGAGTCCTACACTGAGGCGCGCCCCGAGCAGGGCATCGTCATCGAGGGCTTCGGCGGCTATGAAGAGCTTGTCAATACCGGGCTTGAGAATCTGCTCAAGCCGATCGATTGAAAAAACAACTGAGAAAAACGGAGGAAAACCAAAATGAAAAAGTTCCTTGCATTCCTGCTTGCCATGACCATGGTGCTGGCGCTTGCCGCCTGCGGCGAAAAGCAGGACACCACCCCGTCCACCGGCAGCAACGACGCGGAGTACGACCCCAATAAGGAAGTCGAATTTACCATGCAGACCAGCGCGGACAACAGCATCGTCACCATCGGCGAGATCGACAAGAGCCTGTACGAAGAGCCGATCCTCGTGACCTCCTTCGGTCAGAGCACCGATGCGGCCATGCTCGACACCGTCATGAAGAAAGCGGGCGTGACCTATACCTATGAGGCGACCGCTGACGCCAGCGTGATCCCGAACTATAAGACCGTTGTTATCGCCGTTGGCGCCAGTTCCAAGGGCCTCGGCGCCGCCGGCATCTCCGAAGCGGACGAGACCGCCCGTGCCGAAGCGATCATCAAGGCGATCCAGGACAACGATGTTGAGGTCATCTGCTGCCATATCGGCGGTTCCTCCCGCCGCGGCTCCCTGTCCGATACCTTTGCCGATATGGTCATGGCCGAGGCCAGCTATATCGTTCTGAAGGAGGACGCCAACTTCGACTATAAGTTCACCAACTATGCCGAGGAGAACAACAAGCCCATCACCCTGATCTACTCCACCAAGGATACCCTGAACGTGTTCACCGACCTGTTCGCCAAGTAAAACGCATCGCCCTGCGGCTCCCGCAGAATCCTCTCTGCGGGAGCCGCTTTTGATAACAACGGAAGGAGAACACTGTTTTGGATATTGAACTGATCTGCCTCTTATCGATGCTGGGCGCTTTCCTGCTGGCAAACCTGCTGCTGAAGCTGCCCGTGAGCATCTCCATGGTCGTCGGCGCGGTCGTCGGCGCGCTGGTCGGCGGGGAGGGCATCCCTCTGCGGCATCTGTTTGAGGGAACGTTCACCTATGTCGATACCATGCTCATCATCTCCACCGCCATGCTGTTCATGACGGTGATCCAGGAGTCCGGCGCGCTGGCCGCGCTTAATACGGCCATCGTGACCCACTTTTACAAGCGTCCCGCGCTCATGCTGATCCTGCTGATGTTTGTGGTCATGTTCCCGGGCATGATCACCGGCTCGTCCACCGCGGCGGTGCTCAGCGCCGGCGCGCTGGTGGCGCCCGTGCTGCTGCTGATCGGCATTCCGAAGGAACGCGCCGGCGCGATCATCGCCATCGGCGCGATCATGGGCATGGCGGCGCCTCCGGTCAACATTCCCGCAATGCTGATCGCCGGCGGCGTGGATATGCCTTATATCGGCTTTGAAGGCCCCCTGTTCCTCGTGACGATCCCCTGCGCGATCTTTACCGTGCTGTTTCTGGGCCTTCGTTACTGCAAAGACCTCGATATCGACGAGCTGTGCAAGAACCTCGACACCGAGACGGGCAAAAAGTACGGCTTTAAGCTATACATTCCAATCATCGTGCTGGCGGTGCTGCTGGTCGTGACGAAGCTGTTTCCGTCGCTGCCGCAGCTGGGAACCTGCCTCATCTTCCTCATTTCCGCCGTGATCGGCCTGTTCACCGGCCGCAAGATCAATTTCTGGGAGAAGTCCCTGCAGGCGATGGATACCACGATCCCAGTCCTCGGCAAGCTGATGGGCGTCGGCATGTTCATTCAGGTGCTGACGCTTGTGGGCGCGCGCGGCTGGATCGTTGTCAGCTGCCTGAGCCTCGGCATGGTGATGCTCTATGTGTTCTCCTGCACGATCATGCCCGCCTTCGGCGCGATCAGCTCCTATGGTGCGGCGTCCGTCATGGGCGTGCCGTTCCTGCTGGTCATGCTGCAGATGGGCGGACACAACGACATCGTGCTGTGCTGCATGCTCTCGTTCCTGTGCTGCCTTGGCGATCTGATGCCGCCGACGGCGCTGGCGGGCAACTATGCCGCGCAGATCGTCGGGCTGAAGTACCGCCCCGTGCTGAAAAACTGCGTCGTGCCTTTCGTGGTGTGCGTGCTGGTGGGACTGCTGTGCATGCTCAACTCCTCGGCGCTGAGCTTCCTGACGGCTTGATAGGAGGGGACAACTATGCTAAAATATATCTATCTTGCCATTGTGGCGTTTCTGTTCGTCCTTGTTGCAGTCAACATGTTCCGCAAGGAAAAGAACTTCTGGTATCAGGTCGATGCCGCGCTCGTGATGATCACGCTGCTGCTGCGTCTGCTGCTGATCAAGTAGGGAGGGGACGAAGATGAAGAAAAAGCTTTCCCGCAATGTGATCACAGCGATCCTGCTGTGCGCGTTTGTCATCGGCATGACCGCGTATCTCGGCACGATCTTCCGCTCGGCGAAGGAACAGGAGCCGATCTACGCCGGCGAGGGCGTGACGGAGATAAAAATGCTGAGCGAATACCTGCCCTCTCTGGAAGGGACAGCGGGCGATACGGAGATCTACGTGCTGGATTCCGGCGTGCCGGGCGCGAGCATGCTGGTGCTCGGCGGCACGCATCCCAATGAACCGTCCGGCTTCATTTCCGCAGTGGCGCTGATCGAATCCTGCAAGCCGGCAAGCGGCGTGCTGTATGTCATCCCGCGCACGAACAACAGCGCCTTTACCTGCACCGATCCGCAGGAGGGAGCGCCGATGCGCTTCACCATCGAGACGGAAAACGGCACGCGCTGGTTCCGCTTTGGCTCGCGTGCGACCAACCCCATTGATCAGTGGCCGGACAGCGAGGTCTACGTTCACGCGGCGTCCGGGCAGCACCTTTCCGGCAGCGAGACGCGCAACATCAACCGCGCCTATCCCGGCCGTGCCGACGGCACCTTTACCGAGCGCGTGGCCTATGCCATCACCGAATTCATCAAGGAAAACGATGTGACCATTACGGTCGATCTGCACGAAGCTTCTCCGGAGTACACGACGGTCAACGCTATCGTCGCGCATGAGCGCGCGCTGGAGCTGGCAAACCTGTGCCTATGGGATGTGGAGGATGAGATGCAGATCTCGGTCGAGGCCTCCCCGACCAACCTGCATGGTCTGACGCACCGCGAGCTGGGAGACTATACCGACACGCTGGCGCTGCTGATGGAGACGGCCAACGCTTCTCAGGGTCGTCTGCACGGTAAAATGAGCAGCGAGCTGGTGGTGGACGGCGAGGACAAGTTCTACACCCGTGCCGACGGCTACGGCGCGCTGACCGTGGACTTCCCGTCCACCGGCATCAGTCTCAGCGAACGCTGCGCCCGCCACCTCACCTGCCTGAACATGTTTGCCGCGGAATACAGCGGCGACGCCGGTGTGATCGATCTCGGCGACTTCCCGTCCTATGAGGAGATCATTGACAACGGGATCGGCGCATATCTTGCCGACCCGCAGGAGTAACTTACATTGAAAAAGCGGTTTCTATTTTTACTGTTGCTGGTTTTCGTTCTGCTGTGCGCCGCCTGCGGCGCGCGGCAGACGGAGCCAGACGAGGTATCCGAGCAGCCGAATGCGGCGGATACCGACAGCGACGCCAGCCCCGCGCCCGACGAACAGTGGCAGACCGTCACCATCGGCGACGTGGAGATGCTGTGGGACGGCTACCGTGTGCAGGAGCCGGAGAGCAATATTGACATTGATACGATGCACTTCTCTGACTTCGGCGACGACCTGTTCACCGAGCAGTACCCCGTGCAGGTCGAGACCTATACGCTGGCTGCGGGGGAGATCACGGAGGCGACGGTGTATCATATCACCGCGGAGCAGCCGGGAAAGACGGTCTATATCGTCGCCGGCGTTCACGGCGACGAGATCGCGGCATGGTACGCGGGCAAGCTCCTGCGCAGCGCCACGATCCGCAGCGGCGAGCTGTATGTGCTGGCCCCCGCCAACGCCAACGGCGCAAGGAACGTATCGCGCTACGTGACGGACAAGCAGGATCTCAACCGCAGCTTCCCGGGAGACGCGAACGGGAACGAGGCGGAACGCTTTGCCGCGGCGCTTTTTGAGGATATCGGCGATAAGCAGCCGGATCTGCTGCTGGATCTGCACGAGGCGATCGTTTATACCGAGGGGCGCGATTTTCTCGGCAGCACGCTGATCTTCACGAAGCTTGACGGCATGGAGGAGATGTTCTTCGACCTGCTTTTTGCCACGCAGGACGGTACGATCTGTTCCAATGAGTTTGGCTACACCGGCCCAGGGCCGGAGGGCAGCATCAACGCAAGCGTCACCAACGAGCTGGGGATCCCGTCGATCACGGTGGAGACCTTCCGCGGCTTCCCCGTGGAGCGGCGCGTGGGCGATCAGCTCGACGTGGTGCAGTATGTGCTGCAATATCTGGAGCTCCGCTGAGAGCGACAGCCTGAACGTCCTGCCGCGGCGCGCTGCGCCCGCAGGACGATCGGCGTTTTTGGGAAAGGAGGAGCGGCATGAAAAGAGCGACCTTTGAGATCCGCAGCTGGCGGCTGCTGATCTTTGGCCTGAGCCTGATCCTGCTGAGCCTGACGATGCCGCTTTTCCTCCGCGTGGACAACTTTCACGTGTACGATCAGCTGGGTCTTGCGCTGCACAATGAGGAATCGGTGTATGTGGTCTCGGCGGCCGTGCGGCTGCTGGCGCTGAATATTCTGCGCGCCTATCCGCATTACCTTGGCGCCTTCTGCGTGGCGGACGCCGTGCGGCAGAAGACCGTCGGCAAGGTCTACCGGCTGGTATATCTGTCGCTGATCGCAATGATCGTGGTGGCGGTCTACTGGCTGATCGAAGCGCTCTACGGTATTCGCTACGACCTCGGCGTGCCGTCCGTGCTGATGGTGCTGTGCCTGTTTCTGCTTGCGTTGATCGACTTTGCCATGGTCTCGCCAACAAAAAAGGCGATCATGGTCTTTTTCCTGCTGTGTACGGTGCAGTGTCTGGACGTCATGCCGGCGCTCAACGGCTACGGCTTTGGCCGCGGCGAGGCGTCGGAGAGCATCAAGGAGATCGCGGCGTTTCTGGGCGCGGAATACGTGCTCAATGCGGCGATGACGTTCATCATGCTGGTCATGGGCATCAACGTGGCGCTCTACACGGCGCTGGTGAGCGACGAGAACCGCATCAAGTCCGTCAGCCTGCTGCGGGAGCAGCAGGAGCACGAGCTGATGAAGGCGCGGCTGCAGGCGACGGAGGCCCGCGCGCATTTGGAGCTGAACCAGCTGGTGCATGATCTGAAGTCGCCGCTGACGGCGATCCAGACGCTGGTGGGTATCGTAAAGCTGGACGAGCAGAACGAGCGCCACATTGAGCAGCTGACGCAGGCGGAGGGCTGCGTGGAGCGGATGAACGAGCTGATCTCGGAATTCCTGGACGAAGCGCATTTCTCGCACACGACTGTGGGGGAGATCATAAAGGATCTCAAATCGCAGATATCCACCATGGAGTACGCGCCTATCGTGTCCTACTGTGTGCCGGATGGATCTGTTGCGCTTGAGGTGAACAAGATCCGTGTCTCCCGTATGCTGGTCAACCTGATCGAAAATGCCTACTATGCCATCGACCATGAGCATGGCGCGATCCGCCTGACGGCGGGGCCGCGCATGTACGAAGGTACGGAGATGGTTTGCTTTGCCCTCTCGGACAACGGCATCGGCATGGATGAGAAAACGCAGCACAGCGCATTTGACAGCGGCTTTTCCGGCCGCGGCTCAAGCGGTCTCGGGCTGAGCTTCGTGCAGCAGGTGGTGGAGTGCCACCACGGCGCCATCCGCCTGTGCAGCAAGCCCGGCGAGGGTACGACGTTTTACATTTATTTTCCGAAAGAGAACTGAAAGGAGAACGGTGCTATGGCAGCCCCCTTGACGGTTTTGTGTATTGATGATGACAGTCAGATCCGTTATGCGCTCAGTCAGATGTGCCAGTCACAGGGGTGGCGGCCGCTGCTCGCGCAGAGCGCCGAGGAGGGCGTTGCGCTGTTTGACGCGGAGCACGCCGATATCGTGCTGATCGACTACCATCTGCCCGGTGTAAACGGGGTGGAAGGCGTGCGGCAGCTGCGGCGGCGTTCGGCCCGTATGCCGATCATCGTCTTTACCATCGACGACGATCAGGCCGTGGCGGATGCTTTTTTGCAGGCGGGAGCGAATGATTTTGCCCTCAAGCCCATTAAGGCGCTTGACCTGATCTCGCGCATCAAGCTGCATATCCGCCTGATGGAAAGCGAGCGGGTGAACCTTTACGGCGAGTCCGGACGAAAGGGCGTGAGCGACGCGACGGTCAACCTCATTCTGCAGGCGCTGAGCGGCGCGCCGGAGGGCATGACCGTGCAGGATATCGCGCGCAGCACGGGGCTTGCCACGCAGACGGCGTACCGCTATTTGCAGCATCTGGCGGGGGATCGGCGCGTGCTGGCGGAAAACGTATACGGCAAGGTCGGCAGGCCGAAGATGATCTTTCGGATCGAAACGGAGGAAAAGGTATGACAGAGCGGCAGGCATGGCGGCTGCTCCCCGCGATCCGCGCGCTGGCGGAGGATGTCCGCGCGGAGGAGCTGGAGGAGCTTCCGCCGGCATGGGCGAAGGCGGCGCAGTTTTATGAAGAAGCGCGCAGGAGCGCGTCGGAGGAGGAGCGTTTTCTCGCGCTCTATAACGGCTTTGGCGTACTGCGGGGCTTTGACGCCGCCAGAAGCGCGGTGGAGAAGACCGTCGGCGATGCAGAGACGGCGCTGCGCGCTGTGCGCGGCGAGGGAGACTGCGAGCACGATTCATCCCGCCTGTGCTGCGGGGAGGAGCAGCTTGCCGCGCTGGCGGCTCTGCTGCGCAAAGCGCTGTTTGCCCCGTGGTGCCGCGGCGAACGGCAATAAAACGCTTTCTTTAGCGCGGCCCCCGTCTTGCGGCGGGCCTCTCAGCCGAACAAGGCGAGCGATCCGGATGGAAGCCGTCTGACAAAGCAATATGATCCGAACCTTGTGCCGATCGGCCATGGGTTCGGATTTGTTGTCTTCATCGAAAAAAGTGAAGACTGGTAATGAAAAAGCAGGGGAGGACTGCCGAGCATGGCGATCCTCCCAATCTCTTTGCACTTTTTATGTTTCGGGCTTACGGTATGAGCGCGGCGCTTCCGACACAACGCCGCGATGCGGGAAATTTTGCTTGTGCGAAGGCGGGGCATATGCTGCCATAAAAGCGCGATCGTAAGTAAAATCATAGGGGCGCGGTGATTTGCAGAAGGGAAAACCGCTGAACGGCATGGTGACGCAGCAGAGGGGTCTAAGCACGGCCCGCCGCGTCGGCGCAGCGCTGCCACAGCACGTCGGAGTGTTTGCGGGGCTATTCGGGGCATATCTGCCGGACGCGCAGGCGAAGGACTTCTGCGAAATGGAGATCGCGTCCGCCGGTATCGTGCGCGGCTTCATGGCCGTGCCGTGTGAGCTGTGCCTTGCGGTCGAGGCAAAGGGATACTCTTTCTGGACAGCTCGCTCAAGCTCTACGATATTCCGATGGAGAAGCGGCAGGCTTCGCTCCGGCGCGGCGCACCCACATCGAAAATGGCGCGCGCACGGCGATTCGCCGTGTGCGCGCCATGACCTTTTCAGGGGATGCCTGCGCCGCGGGAGCGTTTATGCCGTCGGGGCCTGATAGGTCACATCGTACTCATACCACTGGATGCGGATCGAGCAGCGCGCGCCGCCGGCGGAAAGGAACGAACTGACCTCGCACAGCGACCAGAGCTGGGTGGCGGGATCCTGCTGGCGGATGCGCATATTGTGCGTCTCCTGCGAGTTTGTGTAGACGGTGCCGTCGATCGCAATGCTGCTTGAGAGCGTGGTGCTGTTCATCGTCTGCGTCTCGATCGTGCTGCCGTCGTAAATGGTCGTGCGCCGGATGTCCACAAGGACTGGCGCGGCGGTATCCTTCGGCGCGATGCTGATGCGCAGCGCGCTGGTGGAGGAGCGCTGATAGGTCAGCACCAGATCCTTGAGCGGGATATCCAGCGTGCTGTTGGCCGCGGAGAGATCGACGTGGTATTCGGTGAGCGGCGCAAAGAGATTGGGCGTCGTCAGCTCCTGCTCGCTGGTCTTGAAGTGCAGCTTATAGCTGAGCGGGGTGTCCTCCGCAACGGTGATAACGGGCGTTTCGCCGGTATCGCCTTTTTCGCCCTGCGGGCCCTGCTCGCCAGTATCGCCCTTCTCTCCCTGAGGCCCCTGTTCACCGCGCTCGCCGGTATCGCCCTTTTCACCCTGCGGGCCCTGCTCGCCAGTGTCGCCCTTCTCGCCTTTTTCCCCTTGCAGGCCCTGGATGCCTTGTTCGCCCTGCGGGCCGGGGCAGCCGCGATCGCCCTGAACGCCCTGCGGGCCGACCTCGCCCTGAAGCCCCTGCTCGCCGATGGGACCCTGTTCGCCGACGGGGCCGCGTTCACCCTGCTCGCCGCGCTCGCCTCTGGGGCCCATCGGGCCCATGGGGCCGGTGTCGCCCTTGGG
>ERZ857629.1660-NODE-1660-length-23288-cov-6.296389_pt1 | contig 23288 bp, 24 predicted proteins | sample MGYA00519700_ERZ857629 | MGnify/ENA primary metagenome ERZ857629 (study PRJEB31778, sample SAMEA3449351) | human gut metagenome | biome: human gut; feature: human-associated habitat; material: faeces | place: United Kingdom | collected 2010/2012 ...
TGTCAAAAAAGGGCAAAGCCCTTTTTCGACAGTCTCGAATACTGTATGTATTTCTGGTTTTTCAAACTGAAGAAGTGGGGCAAAAAGGCAACGGAGACTCGCAGACGCTATTGTGCGGTGTTGCCCTTGATTTTCATGGAAACGTCAGTTTTATTCCGGCAGGGGGTATTTCTGCTTGTCGTTTACGCTGATATCCTTTCCCAGCTGAACCTCGATGATTTTCAGCTCGGTTTCGGCGCTGACGGTGTGGCGGGTACCGGCGGGCATGGTCAGCACGTCGCCGGGGCGGATGCTCCGCTTCCGTCCATCCAGAACGGCGCTGCCGGTGCCGGATACCACCGTCCATACCTCGTCCCGGCGGGCGTGGCTGTGGTAGTTCATCCGGCTGCCCGGGTTCAGGGTCACCTTGATGGTCAGACTCTCTTCCTCCACATCCAGCACCCGGTAGCTGCCCCAGCTTTTCTCCGCGAACATGATCTGCTGATCGATTTTGTCCACAATGGGCTTGATATAGCTGGACTGGCCCTTGTCGGATACCAGAATCCCTTCTGCGGAGGCGGAGACTACCACGTCCTTCAGCCCCATGCAGACAACCGGCACGCTCAGCTCGTTGAGCACGTGCACATTCTGGCAGGTGTCCGACAGAATGGCGTTGCCCACCGCCTGCTCCTCCATGGCCTCCGACAGGGTGTTCCAGGTGCCGATGTCCTTCCAGGAGCCCCGGAAGCGGACCACCTGAATTTTCGGCTCCTTTTCCACCACCGCGTAGTCAAAGGATATTTTTTTCAGCGTTTCATATTGGGCGAACATCCGGGCGTAGTCGCAGAAGCCGAATTCCTGCCGGGCCTTTTCCAGCAGATAGCCGATCCGGCAGGCAAACACACCCCCGTTCCAGAGGGCGCCCCGGGCAATGTAGCCCTCGGCGGTTCTGGCGTCGGGCTTTTCCCGGAAGCAGGATACAAAGCTGACCTCCCCGTCGCTTTCGGGGATGATGTAGCCGTATTTTTCGCTGGGATAGGTGGGCTCAATGCCCATCAGCACCAGATTTGCCTGATCTTCCCGAATCTGCCGGTCCAGCTTTTTGAGCGTCTCAAAATAGTCGTCCTCTACGTAGGGATCCACGGGGCAGATGACCACGGCCTCGTTTTCCGGCGCGCCGCCCACATCGTGGAGGTACGCCGCCGCAAGGGCGATGGCGGGGAAGGTGTCCCGGCGGCAGGGCTCCACACTGATGGCGGTATCCTGTCCCAGCTGGTTGTGAATGGCGGAAACCTGGGTGCGGGGGGCGGCGATGGTTATCCGGGCCTCCGGGTCCGCCCGGCGGATCTGCCGGTATACCCGCTGAACCATGGAGGCATAGTCCCCCTCCGGGGTCCTGAAGATCTTGATAAACTGCTTGGAACGGACGTCATTGGAAAGGGGCCAGAGCCGTTTCCCCGATCCGCCGGATAAGAGAATAATATTCATGGGATCGTTCCTCCCTGTTTTTGGTACCGCAGACCGGGTTTACCGTTCCGCCCGGATGGGGTTGTTCAGGAAATCCTCATAGGCAAGGCGGATACCGTCGGGAAGCTCCGTGCGGTAGGTCCAGCCGAGGGACGCGGCCTTGGATACATCCAGCAGCTTCCGGGGGGTACCGTTGGGCTTGGAGGGATCCCAGAGAATTTCGCCTTCGTAGCCCACTACCTTCGCCACCAGCTCCGTCAGCTCCCGGATGGTCAGTTCCTTGCCGGTACCGGCGTTTACCGTTTCGTTGCCGGAATAGTGGTTCATCAGGAACACGCACAGGTTTGCCAGATCGTCCACGTACAGAAATTCCCGCAGGGGGCTGCCGTCGCCCCAGCAGGTCACGGAGGGCAGGTTCTGCACCTTCGCCTCGTGGAACCGGCGGATGAGGGCGGGGAGCACATGGGAATGGGTGGGGTGGTAGTTGTCGTTGGGGCCGTAAAGGTTCGTGGGCATGACGGAAATATAGTCCGTGCCGTATTGCCGGTTCAGAAACTCGCAGTACTTGAGCCCGGAAATCTTCGCCAGCGCATAGGCTTCATTGGTTTTTTCCAGGGCGGAGGTCAGCAGGCAATCCTCCTTCATGGGCTGAGGCGCCATCCGGGGATAGATGCAGGAGGAGCCGAGAAATTCCAGCTTCCTGCAGCCGTTCTGCCAGGCGGCGTGGATCACGTTCATTTCCAGAATCATGTTGTCATACAGAAAGTCCGCCAGCGCGTTCTGGTTGGCGACAATGCCGCCAACCTTGGCGGCTGCCAGAAAAACGTATTCCGGCTTTTCGGCGGCAAAGAAGGCCTCTACCTCCGCCTGACGGGTCAGATCCAACTCCTTGTGGGTGCGGGTGACGAGGTTGGTGTAGCCCTGCCGGTTCAGCTCCCGGACAATGGCGGAGCCAACCATGCCCCGGTGCCCGGCCACATAAATTTTTGCGTTCTTTTCCATGTTATTCTGCCTCTCTGCGGGCCTTTTCCCGCTTTGCCAGTGCCCGGTCGTGGTTTGCCATCCGCGCTACCAGCTGGGCATAGGTGGTTTTCTGAGGATTCCAGCCCAGTACGGTTTTTGCCTTGGTGGGATCGCCCCAGAGATTATTCACATCGGTGGGACGGAACCACTGGGGATTTACGCTGACCAGCAGCTTGCCGGTCTCCGCGTCGTAGCCCTTCTCGTCCACGCCCGTACCTTCCCAGCGGACGGTCATGCCGTTGGCGGCAAAGGCACGCTCGGTAAAGTCCCGGACGGTGTGCTGCTCACCGGTGGCAATGACGAAATCCTCCGGGGTCTCGTGCTGCAACATGAGCCACATGCACTCCACATAGTCTTTGGCATAGCCCCAGTCCCGAAGGGAGTCCATGTTGCCCAGCTCCAGATGATCCTGAAGGCCCTCGGCGATCCGCCCGGCCGCCAGCGTGATCTTCCGGGTGACAAAATTCTCACCCCGGCGCTCGGACTCGTGGTTGAAGAGAATGCCGTTGACGGCGAACATGCCGTAGGCCTCCCGGTACTCCTTTACGATCCAGTAGCCGTACTGCTTGGCGACGGCGTAGGGGGAGTAGGGGTGGAAGGGGGTAGTCTCCCGCTGGGGGACCTCCTCTACCTTGCCGAAGAGTTCGGAGGTGGACGCCTGATACACCCGGGTTTTCTTCGCCAGCCCCAGGATCCGGCAGGCTTCCAGAATCCGCAGTACGCCCAGCGCGTCCACGTCTCCGGAGTATTCCGGTACGTCAAAGCTGACCTGCACGTGGCTCTGGGCTGCCAGATTGTAAATTTCGTCCGGCTGCACCAGCCCGATGATCCGGATCAGAGAGCTGCTGTCGGTCAGATCGCCGTCGTGGAGCCGGATCCTTCCCAGCAGGTGGTCAATGCGGGCCGTGTTGGAAATGGAAGCCCGCCGGGTAATGCCGTGAACCTCATAGCCCTTATCCAGCAGAAATTCCGCCAGATAGCTTCCGTCCTGCCCTGTAATTCCGGTAATCAGCGCCTTCTTCATAAACAGTCTCCTTTTTGATTGTTTTCAGGTTTTCTTCATTATATCTGCAACTTTTTAAGAATGAAAGAACGATTCTTGATTTTATATAGCACAATATTGACTTTTCAAAAATAAAAAACGGATCGAGGGAGATCCCCCCCCGATTACCGGTCGTTCCGAGGCAGTGCAGCGCAAAAGAACAGTTGCGCGGGAGGAAAAATTCGGGTATAATAAAAGGTAAACGGAAACCGGAAGGGGGCGGCAGTATGGAGGATCGATGGCGGCGGGGCGCCGTGTGCGTGCTGCTGGTGCTGTCCCTGCTTACCGGCTGCGGCGGTGAGAAACCGACTGCCGGGACCCGGGATCCTTCCGTCCCCGGAAGCTACGAGGTCCCGGCGTTCCGGGACGCCGCCTTTGACGAGACCGCGGCGGAAACGCTGGACGGCGGCGTGGAGGCGGACTTTTCCGGGCTGGAGGAGGGCTATGTGGCCATCCGGGCCCGGTCGGACAAGCGCCTGAAGTTTCAGGTGATCCTGGGGGACGTGACCTATAACTACGATCTGCCCGCCAACGGGACGCCTACCGTGTTTCCCCTGAGCCTCGGCAGCGGAAGCTACACCTTCCGGGTGATGGAAAACGTCTCCGACAGCAAATACCTGTGCGCCGCGAAGGAAAGCCGGGAAGTGAAGCTTGCGGATGAATTCCAGCCCTTCCTCCGGCCCTCTCAGATGGCAAGCTACACGGAAAACTCCCGGTGCGTGGAAAAGGCAAGGGAGCTTGCCTTTTCCTGTGACTCGGATGCGGAGGTCGCGGCGGCGGTTTACGCCTGCCTGACGGAATCTATCCGCTATGATACGAAAAAGGCGGAGTCCGTCCGGTCCGGCTATCTGCCGGACCCGGATGAGACCCTCGCCTCGGGCAAGGGCATCTGCTTTGATTATGCCAGCCTTGCCGCCGCCATGCTGCGGTCGGTGGGGATTCCCTGCCGCCTCATTGTGGGCTACGTGCAGAACGGGGGCAAGGAGGTTTACCATGCCTGGAACAGCTTTTATCTGAACGATCAGGGCTGGGTCACGGTAGAGATTCAGGCAAAGCCCCACGACTGGCAGCGGGTGGATATCACCTTTGCCGCCGCAGGGGTGGACGCCAAGTCCCTGATGGACGACGCCCTGTACACCACCCGCTTCATCTATTAGGGCAACACCGCACAATTGCGTCTGCGAGTCTCCGCCGTCTTTTTGCCCCACTTCTTCAGTTTGAAAAACGAGAAATACATACAGTATTCCTTCGTTTTCCAAACTTTGAATTGGCGCAAAAATCCTGTCTGAGACTTCTTGCCGAATTGCGCGGTGCTGCCTTAGGATCCGGCCCCGGCGTCATTCCAAGCCGGCTCACAACCTTGCGCGGGAGCTTTCCGGATGAAAAGTACTGCGTATCGATTTGCGCCCAAAATTCCGACTGTATTACGGGCAAAGCATGGGCATATATCGTTCCCCGGTTTCATTCAACGGGGGGATTCCCACGCCAGCGTGCGCGCTGCCTCGGAATGCCTCTGGCAGAATCTCCCGGTTGAACGGTGCCGGGAAACGAAAGCATAAGTAGGGGCGGCAACCTGCCGCCTGCCAACGTTCCGAAAACAATGGGCCAAAGGGGAAAGCGAATTTTCCCGAACCATGCCTGTTTTCTTTCCTTCGGAAAGAAAACGCGGGCGTTCGGGACGCGGCGGCCCGTAAATCTGGCGCACACGAATTTTTGGAATTATTTTCTCAGGAAGGGTGGGCCTTCTCAAACGGGTCCGCAGATCAGGAGGGACGGCTATGACAGCAACCGTGATGCAGGAAAAAAAGAAACCCCTTACCGGGGAGCAGCTGGGGGATTTCTGCGACCAGATGGCAGCCATGCTCCACAGCGGCTGCACCCCCGGGGACAGCTGCGGGGCCCTTGCGCAGGACGGCGCCGATGAGATCGCCGTCACCGCCGGGGAAATGACAAAACTGCTGGAGGAGGGCTGGCCCTTCGCCTACAGCGCCGAAAAAACCGGGGTGTTCCCCGCCTATGCCCTCGGCGTGTTCACCACGGCGGAGCAATCCGGACGGCTGGAGGAAAGCCTCGACCGGCTGGCGGACTACTACCGGCGGCAGGAGAGTCTGCAAACCCGGATGCGTTCCGCCCTTACATATCCGGCGGCCCTCCTCGGCATGATGTGCGCCGTACTGGGGGTGCTGGTGTTCTGGGTACTGCCCATGTTCCGGGGCGTTTATGACAGCCTGACGGGGAGCCTTGCGGCCTCCGCCTATTCCTACGTTTCCGCCGCCGGGATCATCGGCGTGGTGGGACTGGTGGTGTCCGGGGTGTTGGCAGCGGCCCTCGTGACCCTGAGCCTGATCCTCGGCAGCAGCCGGGGGCAGGAAGCGCTGCTCCCCAGACTGCAAAAGCTGTCCCTGACCCGGGACGCCTTTCGGGGGCTTGCTCTGTCCCGGCTGACGGATACCCTGTCCACCCTCCTTGCCAGCGGCACCGACCCGGTGAGCGCCATGGAGCTTGCCCTGTCCCAGTGCTCCCATGAAGCTCTGCGGGCGTCCCTTACCGGCAGCGAAGCCCTCCTTTCTCAGGGCGAGGGCTTTGCCCGGGTCCTGAGCCCGGTGCTGCCCGCCCGGTATGCCCGGCTGCTGCGGGTGGGCGAAACGGGCGGGAGCCTGACCGACGCGCTGGCGTCCCTTTCCCGGCAGATGGGAACGGAGGCGGAGGGGCAGATCAAAAAGCTGATCGATGAAACCGAGCCCGCCCTCATGGGCTTCCTGACCCTTTCGGTGGGCATGACGCTCCTTTCCGTCATGCTGCCGCTTCTGGGCATTCTGGGCGCGGTTTGAGGGCAGTGCCATGAAAAAGCTTCTTTGGGTGCCGGTGCTCCTGGGGGCACTGGTGCTGGCACTGCTGACGCCCCGGTTCCGCCGGGATATTCAGGAAGGCAGCCTTGCCTCCATCCGGGAGACGGTGCTTCGTGCCGCCGCCCAGTGCTACGCGGTGGAGGGGGTCTACCCCCCGAGCCTTTCCTATCTGGAGGAAAATTATCATCTTGTCTTGAACCACCGGGACTTCATCGTCTCCTATGAGGCTTTTTCCAGCAACCAGCCTCCTCAGGTGCGGGTCCTGGTGCGGGGGGAGGGCTGAGCATGCGCAAAACATCCGGAGTTCTGCTGGTGCTCTATGCCATCCTCATTGCCGCGCTGCTGGTGCTGGTGGTGGCTGGGGCCCGGCTTTACGGGGCGGCTTTGCAGGCCCGGGAGCAGCGGGACAGCCAGCGGCTTGCCCTTGCCTATATCCAGAGCCAGACCGCCGGGCGGGAAACCGGTGTGGAGATCCGGGAGCTGTCCTGCGGGCAGGCGCTGAGCCTTGCGGAGGGGGACGATCTTGTGACCCTCATTTATCTGTATGACGGAAAGCTTTCCACCCAACTGTGGCGGACCGCCCGGAATTTTTACCCCGAGGCGGGGGACGGGTTGTGTGACCTGAACCGGCTGGAGCTGAGCTGGGAAGCGCCGGGACTGCTGAAGGTCACGGCGGACGACAATGTGGGCTACGCCCGGTGCGGAGGTGGCGGCCATGGATGAACAGCGAAGCCGGTTGGACTATCTGGTGCCGGTGATCTGCTTTGTGGCGTTTTTCATGGCCTGCTGCGGAGTCTGCGCCTGTGTCTTTGCCCGGGCGGCTTCCCAGACCGCACAGGCGGAGAGCCTGAACACCGCGGTGCAGCTGTGCCGGAATACGGCGGAGATCTGCCGCAGCGGCGAAGGCTGGGAGGACGGCGAGAGCCTCGACTGGTATGACGGAACCATGCGCCTGTCGGAAACCGGCGCATACTGGGTGGCGGTCACCCGGACGACGGCGGAAAACGGACTGGGCACGGCCCGGATCCGGGCGGGAAAGGACGGGGCGGAAGCCCTGTATACGCTGGAAATTCGGGTGTACCTGCCCGAGAGGGGGCGGTGACGTTGGAAAACAAGCGGATCCGGGTGGGCAGCATTGCGGTGCTGTTCACGGCGGTGATGATCTGCGCCGCCATTTTTGCCCTGCTGACCCTGCTGACTGCGGGAAGCGATCTGCGGACGGCGAAAAGCTACGGGCAGCACGTGGCGGCGCTGTATGAAAGCGAAAACGCCGGGGAGGACTGGCTGGCATCGGCAAACGCCTATCTGGACGGGAATGCCCCTCTGCCGGAAAACACCCGGCTGACGGAGGGCGTGCTGGAAACGCGGATCACCGGGGATACCATGGTGCTGCAGATCCGGCTGGATGCCGGAACAAGAGAAATTCTGCAATGGAACTGTCAGGCACAGTGGGTGCCGGAGGAGGGCATGGAGCTATGGAAGTAACGCCTGGTACGGACGTCCGGGAAACCCTGCGTCTGGCAATCGAGGAGGGCGCGTCGGATATTTTTGCCGTCGCGGGACTTCCCCTGACCCTGAAGATCCGGGGCGGACAGAAGCGTCTTGGGGAGTGCGGGATCCTGACCCCTCAGCGGACCCGGGAATTTGCCCGGGAAATTTATGAAATCGCTCAGCGGGAGCCTTATTGTCTCGGCACCCAGACCGATGACGATTTTTCCTTCTCCCTCAGCGGCATCGGCAGATTCCGGGTGAACCTGTTCCGCCAGCGGGGCAGCCTTGCCGCCGTGGTGCGGGTCATCCGGTTTGGTCTGCCCGACGCGAAGGAGAGCCACATTCCGGACGAGGTGATGAAAACCGCCGCCTTCAAGAAGGGCATTGTGCTGGTGACGGGGCCTGCCGGTTCCGGCAAGTCCACTACCCTTGCCTGCATTCTGAACCGGATCAATGAGACCCGCAGCGGGCACATTCTTACGCTGGAGGACCCGGTGGAGTACATCCACCGGCACAACCGGTGCATCGTGAGCCAGCGGGAAATCCATACCGACTGCCCCAGCTATGTGGCGGCGCTGCGCAGTGCACTGCGGGAAAGCCCGGACGTGATCCTGCTGGGAGAAATGCGGGACCGGGAGACCATGGAGGTGGCCATGTCCGCCGCCGAGACCGGCCAGCTGCTGTTTGCCAGCCTTCACACCACCGGCGCCGCCAATACCATCGACCGGATCATTGACGCATTCCCGCCGGAGCAGCAGCGGCAGGTGCGGCTCCAGCTGTCCATGGTGCTGCAGGGGGTCATCAGCCAGCAGCTGGTGCCCGATGTGGACGGGAACCCCATCCCGGTTTTTGAGATCATGTACATGAATCTTGCCATCCGGAACCTGATCCGGGAGAGCAAGACCTTCCAGCTGGACGCCGCCATTGCTTCCGGCGCGGCACAGGGCATGTGCAGCATGGATTCCTCCCTGCTGAAGCTCTACGCCGCAAAGCGCGTCACAAAGGAAACGGTGCTGACCTACTGCTCCAATTATGAGCTTGTGTCCAAGCGGGTGTAAGGCATGGGAAGAGAGCTGGAACGGAAATACGGGGCGTCTCCGGAGCTGCTGGAGCAGATTCGGCAGACCTACGGAGAATTTACCGAGATTCAGATGAAAACCCGGTACTTTGACACGGAAGCCCGGGATTTTGGTGCCCGGAAATGGATGCTGCGTCTCCGGGAGGAAAACGGGGTCACGGTGTGCACCCTGAAAACCCGGCTGCCGGACGGGAGCCGGGGCGAGTTCGAAGCCAGGGCGGAAACCGTGGCGGAGGCAGCGCCGGAGCTTCTGGGGCAGGGCGCCCCGGCGGAAGCGGCGGCGCTTCTGAAAAAGGGCGTCCGGGAGCAGTGCGGGGCGGCGTTTACCCGTCTGGCAAAGACCGTCCCGGTTCCCGGCGGCGCGGTGGAGCTGGCGCTGGACAGGGGGGCCTTTACGGCGGGAGACCGGCGGCAGCCTTTCTCCGAGGTGGAGGCCGAGCTGAAATCCGGCGACGACCGGGTCCTTACCGCATTCACGGAAAACCTGACCGCCCGCTTTCCCCTCCGGGAGGAACCAAGGTCCAAAGCCCAACGGGCCTTCGCCCTGATAAGCGGATCTCCCGGATGAAGGGCAAAACGGAACAGCAGGGGCGGCTGTCTGCCGCCCGTTACGTTCCGGAAACCACCGGTTATCCTGAAAACGCACATGTCTGCCCGCACATTCCCATCCTACCCGAAACAGAGAGAACAATATGGAGAATATCTTTTCAAAATACAACAAGATTCTGGTTTTCGATACGGAAACCACGGGGATTTCCTGCAAATATCATGAGATCATCCAGTTTTCCTCCGTAATGGCGGAGATGACGGAGTACGGCATGGTGGTGTCGGACAGTCTGGATCTGCTCATTACCCTGTCCCCCGGAAAAACCGTACCGCCGGAGATCACGAAGCTGACCGGCATTACCCAGCAGGACATTGACGCCCGGGGCGTTTCCAAGGAGGAGGCCGCCCGGGCAATCGCGGCACGGATTCAGGCCTGTGATCTGCTGGCGGCCTACAATGCTCAGTTTGACCTGACGTTTCTGTTTTATCTCCTGTCCGCCCACGGGGATTTTTCCTGCCTTGCGGGGAAGGACAAGCTGGACCTGCTGACGGTCTACAAGGACCGCCGCCCCTACCCCCACCGGCTGTGCAATGCCATCGAGGGCTACGGGCTCACCGGCGTTTCCAATTCCCATCAGGCGCAGGACGATGCCCTTGCCGCCGCCCGGCTGATGGAGGCCATGGAGCAGGAAAAACAGGATCTGATAAGTTATGTGAACTTATTCGGCTACAATCCCAAGTACGGCGTTCCCAGACCCCCCATCCGCTCCATCACCTATAAGCCCCAGTACTATAACCCCGCCGCACCGCTGTACCTGTAAGAAAAAACCTGCGGAACGGCCCGGTGCCCCGTCATTACCTTAGGGCAGCACCGCGCAATTCGGCAAAAAGACGGCGGAGACTCGCAGACGCAATTGTGCGGTGCTGCCTTTTAGAGAAAAGGACTTGATATTCATGATTAACCAATCTGCCTATGCCCTTGGGGCAAACCGGTCCTGCATCCGGGAGCTGTTTGAGTACGGACGTGCCCGGGCGGCTGTTGCGGGGGCACAGAACGTGTTCGATTTTTCCCTCGGCAACCCCTCCATTCCCGCTCCACCCCAGGTGAACGACGCCATCCGGGCGATCCTTGCCGATACGGATTCCCTGACCGTCCACGGCTATACCTCCGCCGTGGGTGATCTCAGCGCCCGGCAGGCGATCTGTGACGACCTGAACGCCCGCTTCGACGCCCACGCGAAGCCCGAGGAGCTGTTTCTGGGCTGCGGCGCCGCGCCGGAGCTCACCGCCGTATTCCGGGCGCTGGCGGTCCCCGGCGGGGAACTGCTGGTGCAGGCGCCCTATTTTCCGGAGTATAAGCCCTTCGCGGAATCGGCGGGGCTCATTTTCCGGGAAATCCCCGCAGACATTCCGGATTTTCAGATCCGGCTGGACGTGCTGGAGACCATGCTCTCCCCCGCAACGCAGGCGGTGCTGGTAAACTCTCCCAATAATCCCTCCGGCGTGGTCTACACCCGCCGGACTCTGACGGCGCTGGCAGAGCTGCTGACCCGGAAGGCGGCGGAGTACGGGCACCCCATCTATATCGTCTCCGACGAGCCTTACCGGGAGCTGACCTACGGGGTGGAGGTGCCCTTCCTCCCGGCCATCTACCCGGATACCGTTATCTGCTATTCCTACTCCAAGTCCCTGTCTCTGCCCGGTGAGCGGATCGGCTATGTTTATGTCCCCGGCCGGGCTGCCGACAGCCGGGCGCTGTACGCCGCCGTGGCGGGAGCCGCCCGGAGCATGGGTCATGTGTGCGCCCCCAGCCTGTGGCAGCTGGTCATTGCCCGCTGCGCCGGATTGCGTCCGGATCTGCAGGCCTATGACCGGAACCGCCGGGCACTTTACGAGGGACTGACGGAAATGGGCTATGAGACGGCCCGCCCCGACGGCGCGTTTTACCTCTTTGTAAAAGCCCCCGGCGGAGACGCGGAGGAATTTTCCCGCCGGGCGCAGAAGCACGACCTGCTGGCGGTCCCCGGCGCCGGCTTCGGCTGCCCGGGCTACTTCCGCCTGTGCTACTGCGTGAGTTATGATACGATCCGGAGAAGCCTGCCCGTATTCCGGAAGCTTCTGGAGGAATACCGGGCAGACTGATGCCGCTCCGGGGGAAAACCGGGAGGCAGCCCCTACGCAGCCGTTCCTTTCCGCACCGGAAGGAGAGAAAATTTCACGGCAAGTATTGCATCATTTGCACCTTCGTGATATACTCATTTCAGCAAAAAACAGCGAATAAGCGTTGCTGTCAATTGACTGATATGGAATTTTGGAATACGGGTATGCCGGGCGGCTTGCCGCGCGGCATTTAATAAGGAAGTGGGTGTGAATCCCACGCAAAGCCGTTACTGTATTCGGCCGTCAACGAGGATCGGTTGCCACTGGGTTTTCCCGGGAAGGTGATCCCCGGAGCTTTTCGGAGCAGGCTGTGAGCCAGGATACTTGCCCGGATTCCCTGCTTTCGGCAGGAGCCCCAGCCTCTGCGGACTTTCGGAGGGTGGTAGGAAAACCAGAAGAAAACCGGAAAAAAACCGCGGACGGTGAGGATCCGTTCCCGGAATCAGACGGTGGTTCTTGCGGTTTTCCGCAGTTTGGCGGAATATTTTTTCGTGCCAGGGCGTTGCAAAGGGCAGGTTAAGCACTTTTTGTGTACCAGTCTTTTTGTGGCGCCCTTGTTTTCTGCCTTTTTGCAAAAAAACAATGAGGTGAAAAAGTAATGAAAAAAGCACTGAGCCTGCTGCTTGCCGTTTTGTGCGTGTGCGCGATTCTGGCAGGCTGCGCAAAGAACGAAACCCCTGCAACTACTCCCGCTGCCGAAAGCAGCGCCCCCGCGGAAACCACCGAGAGCACCGAGGCAAGCTCCGAGACGGAAGCCGAGGCTCCCACGACCTACACCTTTACGGACGCCCGGGGCAAGGAAGTTACCGTCCCCGTGAAGCCCGAGCGGGTCATCTGCACCTATGGCTCCTACTGCCCCATGTGGTATGAAAACGGCGGCACCCTGATCTACCGGAAGGACATTTACTCCTCCTACACCCTGTCCCCCGAACTGGAAGCGGTGCCCATCATTGCCGACGGCGGCGACATCAGCGCGGAAGTGATCCTGGAGGCCGAGCCCGACCTTGTGATCCTGAACAAGAGCAAGAGCGACATCGAGATGGCGGAGCTGCTGGAATCCTCCGGCGTGCCCTGCATGGTTTGCAGCTACACCACCTTTGAAGAGTATCTGGATCTTGTGAAGGTCTTTACGGACATTACCCAGCGCCCCGACCTGTACGAGAAGAACGGCACTGAGATCAAGGCCAGAGTGGACGCCGTCCGGGAAACCATCGGCGACCGTTCCGTGGAAGGCGTGCTGATCATGCCCTCCGCTACCAGTCCCTCCTTCACCAGCGCTACCTCCATGTGCGGCAGCATGCTGCGGGATCTGAACATGAAGCTGCTGTCCTATCCCGACGGCGACTACACCAAGGACAAGTATGAGTTCAGCATGGAAAAGCTGCTGGAGCTGGATCCCCAGTACGTCCTGACCGCCGGCGGCGGTGAGGATCAGGAAGCCGCCGCTCAGCGTGTACTGGATTGGCCCGGCTTCACCGATCTGACCGCCTACAAGGAAGGCAGATACCGCCACCTGGATGTGAGCATGTACATGTACAAGCCCAACAGCCGTTTCGCGGAAGCTTATGAGCAGTTGGCTGCCTTCCTGTACCCGGATCTGTTTCCCGAAGCTTAAAGCATGAAAAACGGGAACGCGGAAGCCCGCGCTGCCGCCCGTGCGACCCACCGGAAAAATATCCGGAAGCTCCTTGTCCTGACCCTCCTGCTGGGGCTTACCTTCCTTGCCGCCAACGTATACGGGGCGGCGGAGGTAGCTCCCCGGGACATTTTCAACATTCTTTTCCGGAATCAGGACAGCGGTATGTATACGGTCATTATCCGGCAGGTGCGTTTTCCCAGAAATATTCTTGCCTGCATGGTGGGGGCGAGTCTCTCTCTCGCCGGCGCCATCATGCAGGGAATGATGCGCAACCCCATGGCCTCGCCCAGCGTGCTGGGCGTGACCACGGGGGCGTCCACGGCGACCTACCTCATGTACATATTCTTCCCGGCGTCCCTGTCCCTGGTGCCCATGGGCGCCTTCGCCGGGGCGCTCGTTACTACTTTCCTGATTTTCGTGTTCGCCTGGAAGGGCGGACTGAACCCCACCCGATTCATTCTGTCGGGCGTGGCCCTTTCCAGCGTGCTGACGGCGGTGAACAACATTCTGATCATCCGGTATCCGGACGTACTGGAGGGACTGTCCGGCTTTATGGTGGGCGGGCTTTCCGCGAGAAGCTGGCCCCAGGTGCGGATGGTAACGCCCTACTTTCTGGCGGGAACCGTTCTGGCTCTGCTTTACGCCAACAAGCTGAACGTCATCATGATGGGCGATGAGCTTGCCACAAGTCTTGGCGTCGATGTGGACCGGGTGCGGATGGCCCTTATTGCCATTTCTTCTCTGCTGGCGGCCTCCGCCGTTTCGGTAGCCGGGCTTATCAGCTTTGTGGGCCTGTGCGTGCCCCACATCATGCGGCTGTATATCGGCTCGGATTACCGGTACCTGATGCCCGCCTCTGCGCTGGGCGGGGCGCTGATCCTGACGCTGTGCGATACGGTGGGACGGGTGATCCTGCGCCCCTCGGAGATTCCGGTGGGTATTATCATGGCGCTCCTCGGCGCGCCCTTCTTCCTCTGGATGCTGAGAAGGAAGGAGGTGTGACCGGTGGACAGCCCAAACGATTGCCTGATGTACGCGGACAATGTCCGGGTGGACATCGGGAAGCACAACATTATCAAGGGAATCTCTCTGGGAGTCCGCCCGGATGAGATCCTCACCATTATCGGCCCCAACGGTTCCGGAAAAAGCACCCTGCTGAAGGGCATGTGCCGCCTGCTCCGGCTGAGCGGCGGGCACGTGACCCTGAAGGGCCGGGAGCTTTCCGGAATGAACAGTAAAACCATTGCAAGGTCCATTGCCATCCTGCCCCAGAAGAAAAACATTCCCGCCGACATTACGGTGGAGCGGCTGGTGCAGTACGGCAGAGCGCCCTATGCCAGATTCGGCGGGCGGCTTACCGGGGCGGACTTTGAGGTCATCGAACGGATGATGCGGCTCACCGGCGTGGACCGGATGCGCTTCCGCAGTGTGGCGACCCTGTCCGGCGGTGAGTCCCAGATGGCGTGGATCACCATGGCGCTGGCACAGCAGCCGGAGATCCTGTTTCTGGACGAGCCAACCACCTTTCTGGATATTTCCTACCAGCTGGCGGTTCTGGAGCTGGTCCGGCAGATTCAGCGGGAACAGAAGCTCAGCGTGGTGATGGTGCTCCATGACCTGAATCAGGCGGCGCTTTACTCGGACCGGATCGCGGTGGTAAAGGACGGCGTCCTGACCGCACTTGGCACACCGGAGGAGCTTTACCGGGACGAAATGTTCCGGGACGTGTTCCGGGTGGAAACGGAAAAGGTCTCCTATGGAGACGGAAAAACCTACTATATCCCCACAAAAATGGTGCCGGAGGAACAGAAGCATGCTTAAAATTGCCGTATACGGAAAAGGTGGCATCGGAAAATCCACTACCGTTTCCAATCTGTCCTGTGCCCTTGCGAAGCAGGGCAGGCGGGTGATGCAGATCGGCTGCGATCCCAAGGCGGACTCTACCTGCAATCTTATGGGCGGAAAGCGGATTCCCACGATCCTCGATACCATCCGCAGCCATGGGGAGGATGTCCGGCTGGAGGACATTGTGTTCTCCGGTGAGGCCGGAGTGCTCTGCGCGGAGGCGGGAGGCCCCGCTCCCGGACGGGGCTGCGCGGGCAAGGGCATTGTGACTGCCTTTGACCGGTTGGCGGCTCTCCATGCCTTTGAGATCTGCAAGCCGGACGTGGTGCTCTACGATGTGCTGGGCGACGTGGTCTGCGGCGGCTTTGCCATGCCTCTGCGGGGCGGCTATGCCGACGTGGTGCTGGTGGTGACCAGCGGAGAAATGATGTCCCTTTACGCCGCCGGGAATATCTGCGCGGCGGTGCGGGAATTTTCGGCCTATACCCCTCTCCGGCTGGGGGGCCTGATCGTCAACGAGCGGAACATTCCCGATGAAGCCGGGAAGATCGCCGCTTTTTCCCGGGAGGAGAACGTACCGGTTTTCGGGCGCATTCCCCGGAGTCCGCTGGTTCAGGCGGCGGAGGATGTGGGCCGCACGGTAGTGGCTCAGTTCCCGGACAGCGATCAGGCCCGGGTTTATGAGGCGCTGGCGGCACGGCTGCTGGAATTTGCGGACGGGGAGAAAAGCCCATGTACTTAAACGAGTTCACAACGCCCCGGGCGGTGCCCCAGTACGGCAAGGCCATTGCCCCGGGAAAGCACTGCCCCCTCTTCGGCATTGGGGCGGTGCTCCGGGGTATTGACCACATTACCCTCATCTATCTCGGGACTCAGGACTGCGTGTACTATGCGAAGAAGGAAATGCTGGATTCCTGCCGGGCGGGCAGTTCCCGGATCCTTGCGGTGCAGCTTTCGGATTCGGATCTGATCTTCGGCATTCGCCCCCAGCTGGAAAAGCTGCTGGAGCAGGAAGCCCTCCGGGAGGATACCCGGGCGGTGTTTCTCGTGACCTCCTGCAGTGTGGAGGTCATTTCCGAGGACCTGAAAAGTGTGGCGGAGCTTGCGGAGCGGCGCACCGGGAAGAAAGTCGTCCTGATCCCCAGTGAAAATTTCAAGACCTTCAGCTACTTCCGTGGGATGGAAACCGCTCTCGCCGCCCTGACCGCCTGCATCCGTCCGGGCACCCCCCGGGCGAAAAGCTTTGCGGTGCTGGGCCCCCGGCACCCGGGCGCCGAAGGGTCCGAGCCGGTGCGGTTTCTGCTGGAACGGGGCTGGACGCTGCAAAGCGTTCTGCCCTTTGCCGCTTCCATGGAGCGGATCGAGAACCTGTCCACGGCGGAGTTTACGCTGGTTCTGGACGGAACCGGACTGGAAACGGCCCGGACGCTGGAGCGGAATTTCGGCGTTCCCTTCGTCCGGTTCGACGAAAAACTGAATCTCTCCAAAATCACGGCAGGCTGGAAGAAGCTTGCCGCACTGACGGGGGAGCCTTTGGATGACTGGATCGCGGGGCAGGTATCCGAACTGGAAGCTGCCCGGGAGGCCCTCCGGCCCTCTCTCACAGGGAAAACCTTCTTCTACAGTCAGGTCATCCTGTATCCCTTTGAGACCTGTCTGTTTCTTGCGGAGCTGGGCATGCGTCCTGCGGTGATTTTCCTCGGCAGTGTGATCGATCAGGACGAGACCTGCCGCAAGGCCCTTGCCGCCCGCTGTAACCCCCGGATGCTTCAGAACGCCAGCGGCATTGCCGTAGAAGCCATGCTGGACGAAGCCCCGCCGGACTACTTTATCGGCGCGGTGGGACGCGTCATTCAGAATTACCCGGTGATCCATGTGAATCTCCGGACAAGGCCGGTGGAGGCGGGCTTTGCCTTCTACCGGAACTGCCTGCGTCAGCTGGCGGATTCTCTGGAAGGAGGCGGAAAGCCGTGAAAGTTTATGAAGCCCTGCCGCCCCTTTCTCCCAGAGCCGGATTTCTGCGGACGGTTTCCGGCTGGCGGGACGCGGCGCTGGTGGAGTTTGGCCCCGAGGGAACCATGCACTATGCCCAGAGCGCCATTCACGGCGAGACGGACAATCTGTTCACAACGGGCATGGAGGAAAAGCAGATCATTTTCGGAGATACCGCCAATCTGGAAGCGGCGATCCGGGAGGTGGACGCCCGCCGTGCCCCGGAGGTACTGTTCGTGACCTCATCACCTGTCAGTGAGATCATCGGTACGGACCTTCTGGGTGTCTGCCGCAGTTTGCAGCCGGAGCTTCACGGGCGGATCCTATGCTGGGATCGGGTGCCCATGGAGGGCACGGAAGCGGAGGGACAGCGGAAGGCCTGCGCCCTCGCCGCCGGGTATCTGCGGGAACAGGCGGCCCGGTTTTCCGGAAAAAAGTCCGGGGAGAAAAAGCACGTTCTGATTCTGGGACTGAACGCCTCGGACTGGAACGGAACGGCGGACCTGAACGAGCTTCGCCGGATGCTGGCGCAGTATCTGGGCCTTACCTGCCTGAATGAGAATGACGGCCGCTTCCGGCTGTCGGAGCTGGTCAAGGCGGACTGGATCCTCGTGGTGGACCCTGCCGCAACGGTGCTGGCGGAGACGGCGCGGGAACTGTGGGGAACACCCTGGTACGGCGCGGTGCCCTACGGGATTGCCGGAAGCGAAGAGCTTCTCCGGAATGCGGAGGAAAGTCTGGGACTCGTCCGGAACAGGCAGTGGGAAACCGACCGCCGGGAAGTTGATCGCCTGATCTCCCAGTTCCGCATGAGTGTCCGGACGGGGGCACAAGGTCTGCTGCTGGATGTCCGGGCGCACCGGCAGGGGGCGCTGGAACGCTTCCTGAGCCGGGAGGCCGGGCTTTTCGTAAAATTGCCGGAAAATGACGGACAGAGTTTTTCCGGCAGCGGCGTGGTGGCAAGGCCGGACACGGTCCGGCCCGGCGATATTTTCCTGGGCTGCGGCACCGCATGCGCCCTGTACCCCGGGGCTAAAGCCCTGTGCATGGATTATCCCACCTCCGGACAGCTCAGACTGACCCCCTACGTCCCCTATATGGGCCTCCATGGCGCGGCAAACCTCCTGAACGCTCTGTACCCCCTCTGTGAGCAGAGCCTGTAAACGCCCCGATTACCGGTCATTCCGGGGGCAGCGCACGCCGGCGCAGAAATCTGCCTCGTCAGGCTGTCATTCTGAGCCGGTTGAAAGGTACAATGGAACGATAAGCCTTGCCCCCGCATTTATGAGGGGGGAGGGCCACGCAGCGGCAGGGGGAGTTCCCCCGCCGCTTTGCCGGGCTTTCATCCGCCAACGATCTCTTCGCCGTTCCGGATGCCAATGGTTTTTCCGATTTTTGTGAATCTGCCCGGTTCGCAGCAGGTGATAAAAACCTGCCCGGAATCGATCTGGTTCAGAACAAAGTCCTGCCGTCCGGGGTCAAGCTCGGAGAGCACATCGTCCAGCAGCAGCACCGGCTCTTCACCGAATTCCTTTTTCATCAGCCCACGCTGGGCAAGCTTCAGGCTGATGGCGGCGGTCCGGGTCTGGCCCTGAGAGCCGTAGGCTTTCAGGGAGGTTCCGGACAGAAGAATTTCAAAATCGTCCTTGTGGGGGCCGGTCAGACACTGGGCGCTTTCCAGCTCGGCACGGCTGTGCCGTTCCAGATGGTCCCGCAGCTGTCCTTCCAGCGCAGGCACCGGGGCAAAGGGGTCATCCACCGTAGATACGGTTTTGTAGCGGAGGGTAAATTCCTCGCTGCCCCCGGAGAACTGGCGGTGGTAGGCTCCCGCCTGCTCCCCCAGCGCCGCAAAGAACCGGGCGCGGTAGGAGATCAGGATGGCCCCCACCCGGCACAGCCGGGCATTGAACTCCGGAAGCACCTCCAAAAGGGCGGGATTCTCGTACCGATCCTTCAAAATCCGGCTTTTCTGCTCCAGAATCCTGCCGTATTCCGTCAGCGCCGCGTCATAATTGGGACGCAGTTGACATAATACATTGTCCGCAAGCCGCCGCCGCTGGGAAGCCCCGGCTTTCAGGATCATCAGATCCTCCGGGCAGAACAGCACCGTTGGCAGCACCCCGGCGATCTCTCCGGCGGTTTTCTTCTTCGCCCCGCCCCGATACAGCTGCCGGGGACGGGAAGCGGCAAACAGCACCCAGCGGATGGTCTGACTCCGCTCCTGAGAAAACACGGTGCCCTCCAGCTGGGCGGCGTCCGCCCCGAATCGGATCAGCTCCGCCGTTTTCTGAGCCCGGAAGCTTTTTCCGGAACCCAGATAGGCGATGGCTTCCAGTAAATTGGTTTTTCCCTGAGCGTTATCCCCCAGAATCAGGTTGACCCCCGGGTCAAAGGAAAGGGTCTGGTTTCCATAATTCCGGAAGTTTTCCAGCCGAAGCAGCTCAAGCCTCATGGATGATCCGGAAGCTGTTCCCGGCAAAGCCCACGGTGTCTCCATCCCGGAGCTTCTTGCCCCGCATGGTGCACACTTCGCCGTTTACCGTGACCTGACCGTTCACCACGGCCTCCTTGGCTTCCCCGCCGGTTTCGCAGACCCCCGCAAATTTCAGCGCCGCATCCAGCTTGATAAACTCCGTGGTAATGGGAAGCTCCTGAATATTCTCTTTTCGTTTGACCGTAACTTTCATAAAAACACCTCCATATAAGCAGGATGCAGTGTCATTCCGGGCCGGTGACCGAAGTCACCGACGTAAAAATCCCCCGGATGAAAGGTACTGCGGAACCACAAGCCTTGCCCCCCGCATTTACGAGGGGGGGCAAGAACGGGGCGAAGCGCCCTCGGCTTCCCCTCTGGGGGAGCTGGCACGGCGAAGCCGTGACTGAGGAGGCTTTCCCCGCCGCTGCGGGGGACTCCCCCCGCCACTGCGTGGCCCTCCCCCCTCATAAATGCGGGGGGCAAGAACGGTGCGCAGCCCGCGTTCTCCGGTCCCATTCAGCCGGGGGCGGAATGACCCCGTAATCGAGACGCTTGCAGGCGGCAGATTGCCGCCCTTACGGCGTCCGTCAAAACGGTTCCGCTGTCCGTTTATCCTTTGATCCGCACCGGCAGGACCATGTAGGCAAAATCCTGCTTGTCGTCTGCCGGGGTCATGACGATGGGGCTCAGGCCGTTGGTCAGCTCCAGCGTGACCTCCTCCGAGGGAATGGCCTTCAGAGCGTCTGCCAGATACCGGACGTTGAAGCCGATCTCCAGCTCCTTGCCGTCGCCGGCAAAGCTGCACCGGTCCTCCGCCGCGCCGATGGTATTGCTGGTGCGCATGAGCAGCTCCTGATTGGAGAACACACACCGCACCGGGCTTTTGTATTTTTCGGACACGATCAGGCCCACCCGCTCTACGCTGGACTGCAGATCACCCACGTTGGCAATCAGCTTGATGGGGCTGTTCAGGGGAACCACCTTCCGCCAGTCCAGGAACTCGCCCTCCAGCAGGCGGCAGACCAGGGTGGTATTGCCCAGCTGATAGAGAATGTGCTTGGTGCCCATGGTAAAGGCAATGTCGTCGGGCACGTCTCCAACCAGCTTTTCGACCTCCTTCAGGCTCCCGGAGGGAACCACGAAGGCCAGCTCCCGGCCGATGGGCTCCTCGGGATGCCAGGTCCGCCGGGCCAGACGGAAGCCGTCCACGGCCACCGCCGTGATGCTGTCGTCCTTCACCTCAAACCGGACGCCGTTGTGAATGGGCCGGGCCTGATTGTCGGACACGGCAAAAATGGTGCCGCCGATCAGCTTTTTCATTTCGCACTGGGGAATATGGATGGCCTTGCCCTCCATCACGTCGGGAAGATCCGGGTACTCGTCGGCGCTCTCCGCCTTGATGGAGAAGGAGGCAAAGCCAGAGCGGATGGACACATTGAAGCTGTCGTCCACCACTATGGTCACATCTCCCTCCGGCAGCCGCCGGACGATGTCGCCGAAAAGCCGGGCAGGCAGGATGCACTCGCCGCCCTCGGTAACGTCCGCGTCCACGCAGAAGGTGATGGCGGTTTCCATATTGAAGCCGGTGAAGCTGAGCCCCGATCCGGCACGGCAGAGGATACCCTCCAGTACGGAAAGGCTGCTCTTCTGCGCCGCCGTCCGGGAGGCAATGGAGAAGCCCTGGATGAGCACATTTTTTTCACAGGTAAATCGCATAGCCGTTCTCCTTCTTGTCAAAATAAAGGTATATTTATATAAAAATCATAGGTTAAGGTAGCAGTAGAGGTAGTAGAGGAATTTTATGTGGAAAACCGGGAAACAGGCAGACGCCATGCGCCTTTTTTCTCCACAGCCGGATGTGGAAGAATCAGAACTTTTCAACAGGCCGTGGGGAGAAAAATTTTTTCAGAAATGCTCCACAGAAAATGTTTCCACATTCCACAGGCCCTGTGGAGAAATTTTGCCCCGGAAAATCACCCCGGTTTCCGGCAGGTGATTTGAAAATGCCCGCGGAATGACGGAGCTGTCCGCTCCCGTCACAGGGACGAGTTGATGTTTGCGGTAATGTCCCGGACCTTGTCCTGAGTCACCTTGTCCTTGGCCTTTACCGCCGTTTCCACCCGGCGGATGGCGTAAAGAACGGTGGAGTGATCCCGGCCGAATTCCTTGCCGATGTCGGGAAGGCTCAGATTGGTCAGGTTCCGGATCAGGTACATGGCCATCTGCCGGGCCTCTGCCACGTTCTTGGTTTTCAGCGTGCCCCGCAGCACGCTTTCGTCGATGGAATAGTACTTGCAGACCTGACTGATCACGAGAGCCGGTGTAGGCAGGGCGTTGCCCTCGGTCTTGAAGGAGTCCTCAATGACCTTGGAGACGTTGGCAAGATCCAGCGGCATGTTGTCCAGATCCCGGTAGGCCATGAGCTTCTTTACCACGCCCTCGATCTGCCGGACGTTGTTCGTGATATTGATGGCAATGTAATTGCACACGTCGTCGCTCAGGTCCACGCCCAGCGTCTTTGCCTTGTTCTTGAGGATCGCCATCCGGGTCTCGTAATCCGGAGGCTGGACGTCCGCCAGCAGACCCCATTCAAACCGGGTGCGGAGACGGTCCTCCAGCGTCAGCATGTCGCTGGGCTTCCGGTCGGAGGTCATGACGATCTGCTTGTGCTCCTCGTAGAGCTTGTTGAAGGTATGGAAGAATTCCTCCTGAGTGGATTCCCGTCCGGCGATGAACTGAATATCATCAATGAGGAACAGGTCGCTTTCCCGGTATTTGCTGCGGAATTCCACGTTTTTGCCCCCGGCAATAGCGGCAATCAGCTCATTGGTAAATTCGTCGCCCTTGATGTAGACGATGTTGGCGTTGGGGTTCTGGCGGCGGATGCCGTTGGCAATGGCGTACAGCAGGTGGGTCTTGCCCACACCGGAGGGGCCGTAAATGAACAGGGGGTTATAGACCTGCCCCGGGTTCTTGGAAACGGCAATGGAGGCGCTGTGGGCAAACCGGTTGGAGGGACCCACCACGAAATTGTCGAAGGTGAACTGGGGGTTAAAGTCCATGGAGGTGACGGTCTTGTCCTTTTTCAGATACTGATCCCGCTCCGCGTCGCCGTAAACCAACAGCTTGGCGTCGGAGTTGAAGATCTCCTTCAGAGCGTCCTGCACGTAGTCCGTACACCGGCGGCGGATGATCTCCCGGCGGAAATCCGAGGGAGAGTAGAGAATCAGATTATTCTCGTTCAGCTCCACCACCTCCGCGTCGTCAAACCACGCCGAAACGGTCACCGATCCCAAACGCTCCTCCATGTGGCTGAGAACCTTTGCCCAGACATAGGCGGATGAATACATAAGTGCGCTCCACTCCTCTCTCTTTTCTGCGGCGGCAGACCCCCGGAGGGCGCCGCCGGGCGCACCCAAAACAGCAAAAATTGGGCACAATACTTCACCCTAGATTATATCATATTTTCACCCTGATTACAAGGCTTTCTTCGGCCGGAAACAGGAAAAGGACGGAGAACTTTTCCCGGAAAAACCCGCCGATTTTCGGCGCCCCGGGGGCTTGACAGAGAAAGAAAAACCGGGCGGTGAAAAAGAAAAAAGAGAAGCCCGCAAAGCCATAAAAACGGCCGCCGCAGCGGGGAAAGCCTCCTCAGTCACGGCTGCGCCGTGCCAGCTCCCCCAGAGGGGAAGCCGAGGGCG
>ERZ857629.1662-NODE-1662-length-23268-cov-15.173007_pt1 | contig 23268 bp, 17 predicted proteins | sample MGYA00519700_ERZ857629 | MGnify/ENA primary metagenome ERZ857629 (study PRJEB31778, sample SAMEA3449351) | human gut metagenome | biome: human gut; feature: human-associated habitat; material: faeces | place: United Kingdom | collected 2010/2012 ...
TTATGTTTGGTTAGTCATAGTAAGTTATGGTTAGTTATAAGGCTCTAAATACAAAATGCGAATGCGCTATAGCCTATCTCGGTAATACCAGCAGGAAGGGTTAAACTCGTTAATCCGCTACAGTCCTCGAATGCTGAAGAGCCTATCTCGGTAATACCAGCAGGAAGGGTTAAACTCGTCAATCCGCTACAGCCACAGAATGCGCCTTCGCCTATTGAGGTAATACCAGCAGGAAGGTTTAAACTCGTTAATCCGCTACAGCCTTGGAAAACATAATTACCTAAAGTAGTTACGTTAGATGGTATTTCGATACTTGTGATCTCTTTATCATTTAAATAATATTTAATACCACAAGATACACCTATATAAGGATGACCTTTTGTTAAATATGTGTCTAAATTATCATTTATGCAAAATTTAACCTCTTTTAATCCGCTACAGCCATCGAATGCGGAAGAGCCTATTGAGGTAATACCAGCAGGAAGGTTTAAACTCGTTAATCCGCTACAGCCTTGGAAAACATAATTACCTAAAGTAGTTACGTTAGATGGTATTTCGATACTTGTGATCTCTTTATCATTTAAATAATATTTAATACCACAAGATACACCTATATAAGGATGACCTTTTGTTAAATATGTGTCTAAATTATCATTTATGCAAAATTTAACCTCTTTTAATCCGCTACAGCCATCGAATGCGGAAGAGCCTATTGAGGTAATACCAGCAGGAAGGGTTAAACTCGTTAATCCGCTACAGCCATAGAATGCGGAAGAGCCTATCTTGGTAATACCAGCAGGAAGGGTTAAACTCGTTAATCCGCTACAATCCTGGAATGCGTGGTCGCCTATTACATTATAAGAAGTATAATAATTTTTAGAATTAGACCACCAATAATCATCCTTATAATAGTAACCTCCACCTTCTACAATCTTTGCCTCAGACAAATCTAATACAGAAAGCTTTCCGTCAGTAGAATTACCATTAGAATTACTTCCAGCCATCTCACGAATCATACTCAAATCCGTACCATTTATCTCGCCAATAATCTTCAAATTGGTAATCTTATACTTTTTACTACTTGCAATTCTATCAGGCAAAGTACCAGCCTTTTCCAACTTAATGGTGATTTGCCTTGTAATCAAGTCGTTATCTGCAGCATAAAGCGACAAACAACCAAGCAGCATAAACATCAAGGTTAAAAAACTACCTCTTTTAATAATTTGTTTCATAACTATTTTTTTTATTAGACATTAAATATCATGGTAAAAACTATTCTTTTTGTTTGTATTTTATATCTTTGCCAAGTTCATGCAATTTGAAAATACTATTTCCTATAGTTTGGGCTCACCCGATAAACCTCTATGTTTGTCGGATGATCTTTTTTTTTGTACCATATCTCTAACTTTTTTATGTACCTTAATTCCGCAACACTATTATAACTTAAACTTTTTAATTTGCCATGTCGAAGAATTCACTTATCTTAGTGTTGCAAAACAAACAAGAGAAATCAACGATAGACATGGCAAAAATACATATTAAATCTGAGAAACTCACTCCTTTTAGAGGAATATTTTCGGGTCGTGGAGCAATTTGACTCAACATTGTCATCTGTAATCGACTCGACCCTCAGTCTAAGGTGTAGATCGTTCCATTTCATGGCACGTTTTCTCGCCATGGCAGAGCTTAAGTAAACTTAGCTCTGCTAATCTGGCTGTATTGCCTCAAGTCGCATTGTGGGGTAAGGGGATATTTAAGGCTTTATTGAAACGCTCTTCAAAGTGAAACCACGCGGTGTGGTAGTCTGCGGAGTGGTTGTAATAATAGCTTTTTATTATTCCAGCAGCTTTTCCAGTTGCTCTTTGGAGGGAAGCACCTTCATCAGTTCCGCATCCATCTCATCGGCAGTTTTGTAAGTTGCTACACCCATGGGCTGGCGGAAGTCTTGCATGATATATTCCACATAGGCTTTATCGGCACTTTTACAGAGAATGATGCCGATAGGCGGTTCTTCGCCTTCGCGACGGTCGTCATCGTTGAGGATGCGCAGGTAGGTGCTGAGCTGAGCGAGGTAAGCTGTTTTGAATCGTCCTTTTTTCAATTCAAAGACAACAAGGCGGCGCAGGTCGCGGTTATAGAATAGCAAGTCTATCCAATGGTCATGTCCCAATTTATCAAAGTGTACCTGACTGCCATTGAATGTGAACCCCCTGCCAAAAGTCATGATGAAGTTCTTGATGTTATGTACAATGCTTTGCTCAATCACTCGCTCATCAATCTCTTCCTCGTGCATCCCTAATTCTTCTACATTGATAAAGTCGAGTAGATATTCGTCTTTAAACATTTGTATGGCACGGTAAGCTTGTTTGTAGTCGGGTATTGTAGCAAGAAAGTTGCTTGGTATTTGACCTTGATGATGGTATAAATCTTTCGTTATTACACTTCCCAACTCTTCGACATTCACTTTGTTGTCGGCAGCATATTGGATATAAAACAATCGTTCTCCCCAATCTTTCGCAAGAGTGAGAATGGTAATATGATGAGTAAAACTGATACTGAGAAATGGCACTATTGGGAATGCACCCAAATTCGTCAGTTGCAACTGACGAATTGTATCTTCCTCTTTACCGTCTGCTTGCAAATCGGTTTCTTCATTAGCTGACGGCAGTTGCTCTAATTCGTCAGTTACGACTGACGAATTTACTTCTATGTTGCGCCATGCCTCATAAAAGGCACGCATATTCTTCAGATTAGTCTCTCCGAAACCGCGCAGTCCGGGCAGCTCATTGCGCAAGCGCTGACTAATGGATTTTATCATACCGCCGCCCCAATTCTTGTTGCGAGTGTTGGCAGAGATGTAGCGGCCAATACCATAGTACAATGCAAGTTGCTCTTGGTTTACAGCTTTTACAGCTCGAGTTTGACTTTGCAAGATAGCACTTTTCAGTATATCGACGGCATCTGTCGCTTGCTTGTTTCTATTTTTCTCTATATTTTTATCCATAAGTATTATTCTTTAGGAGTAAGTTTTGAAATGATTCTAATAACCCTTAATTCCGCAACACTATTATAACTTAAACTTTTTAAGTACCTGAGCAACAAAAAGCTCTTGCTTTGCCAAGCGGCAGAGCCGGTTACTTGGACAAGCCAAGCGGCAGAGCCGAGCGGCCCAGGATTTTGCCATGTCGAAGAATTCACTTATCTTAGTGTTGCAAAACAAACAAGAGAATTCAACGATAGACATGGCAAAAATACATATTAAATCTGAGAAACTCACTCCTTTTGGAGGAATCTTTTCAATCATGGAGCAATTTGACTCCACATTGTCATCTGTAATCGACTCGACCCTCGGTCTAAGGTGTAGATTGTTCCATGAAATGGAAGGGTAAATCAGTTCAAATCATCTGCAAAATCAGTAATGAGAGGATGTGTACACGCAAGAAGGACGTTGAAAAGTTAAGTTGCGGATTTGATGAAAAATACACTAAAAGCGCAGTACGAGTCGTGCTGTACATGTTGTTCAGCGACCGTACAGCGTCCGCCGTCCGATTGGATTCCGTCCGCCATCCGATCGGATTCCGTCCGCCGCCCGATCAGATTCCGTTCGGAGCACGATGACTTCTGCTGCACTTTTTCCCGACAAACACTTGCATTCGCTTGCGCAATGTTATAACTTTGTGCGCAGAAACACAAACAACAATATTATTAATAATCTAAACGAAAAACACAACTATGAGTATCAAGTACGAAATTCACGGCATCAAGAATGCCAAGGGCGAGGGAAAGGAACAGAAGTATGTGCACCTCTTTGCGTGCGAACCGCAGTCGGACCATGCACTCGAGGACGACATCCAGGCAAGTTGCTCGCTCACGAAAGCCGACGTGCGTGCGGCGTTCAGCGCCCTGCGCGACCACATGGTGCGTGCGCTTGCCAGCGGCTCACGCTTCCATCTCCCCGGCGTAGGCTACTTCTCGCTCTCCGTAGGTCTCGACGCTCCCGACGACCTGCCCTCCGACAAGATGCGCGCCGACTATATCCGTCTGCGAAACATCCGCTTCCGTCCCGAGCGCTCGTTGCTCGGCGAGGTAGGCAGCGGTGTCAGCTTCGAGCGTGCCGACTTCTCCTCACGTTCACGCCAGTACACTGAGGAGCAGATCCTCTCGCTCCTCCGCCACTATTTCGCCACCCACACCTGTCTCACCCGCCGCGACCTGCAGCGCATGGCAGGCTTGCGCGATAGTGCCGCAAAGAAATGGCTGCGGCATCTCACCGCCACCGACGTGCTGCAGCGAGACGGCGCCAGCAATGCGCCGGTGTATCTGTGGAGAGGGTAGTAGAAAGACTGGTTAGAACAACAATCTAAGGCTTTTTTTGATTAGCACTCGGAGATATTTACCAGGTTTGCTTCTCTCAAAAAAAGAGTTAAATCATTTTGAACTTACGATAAAAACGACTAACTTTGCGACACTAAAGTGAATATGGGAGGCTCCGGCGCCCACAGGCACTATAAAAAAGATTTCAACTCCGACTAGTAATAGCCGGAGCTTTTTATATCCTCATGTGAAAAATGTAAGAGGTTTGAAGAAAATGAAGAAACTATTGATGCTTTTTTGTCTTGTTATAAGTTGCTGCACTATGGCTAATGCTCACGCAGGAATGTATGATCTCTATCTTGATATGAAGATCAGTGTTGACGCTCTTGTAATGGTCATTGCTGTTATCCAAGTCTCCATTTATCTTTTTCTTAGATATAGCAAATCTAAAGTAAGTTGTTGGTACAAAAGACTTATAATACGCATTGCCAAAAAGGTATATAAGAAATCATACCTCAAATGGTTTGCGTCTTGGGCATTATCATCATTAGTATTTACTCCATATGTTATTGGTCTCTCTATGGAGTTTTTCTTTTTTGCTTTTATTCCATTGGCAGTATTCCTGATATATTACAGTTATTGGGTCTTGAACACGGAAAAGCGCAAAAAACACCTAACCGGAATAAAAGGTTTGTCATTGCTCTTATCTGTCTCATTTCAACAAGCATTAGGCTATTTGATATATGCTCTTATTTGCGAAACCTCTACATTTCATAGATTTGTGTATTATACTGACGAAGAATATGAAATGTTTGACTTCAAACTATATCCTGGAATTGAAGGATTCTACTATATAGCTGAAGGATTTGCCGTTATATCTATCATAACCGCAATGCCATTTATTGTACTATTCATTATGAGAACTATACGTTATTTATTCTTTACATTTCTCAAAAGATAAAGACGACAATAATGGTTCTAAACTGCTGGCTACTAAATTATACTACACTTCTAAAGCTATACTCATAGTATGGTCGATATAGTATTGTCAGCTGATGATTATGTTACAACAGAAATGGTTGTAGAATAAGCTGGCAGATACGTCTTTGAACCTGGAAGAAAGGCTGGAAGATATCCTCAAAACTGGGATATCTTCCAGCCTTTATTGTGTTAATAGTGAGTTGGTTGTGGCGATGCTGGGAGATATGGTAGATATTTTCACGTACATTGTTTCTATAGAAAACCTATATCAACATAACAATATATCACCATATCAACCTATTCTTACTGCTTGATGTTCGGCTGCTCAAGACCGAAGCCTCTCTTCTTGTCGAGTGCCTTCAGATAGATGGCGAAGAGGAGGGCGAGAACACCGAAGCTTGCGAAGACGAGCAAAGGCACGGTGTAGTCGTAAGGGATGAACTCGGCACCGGCTGCCTTAGCTGCGATAACCGCAGGGTTGTCGGCATTGGTAGAAGCGAGGAGGTTGCCGATGAGCTTCGGAACGAAGCAGAGACCGATGTTCTGCACCCAGAAGATAAGGCAGTAAGCAGAGCCGAGAATCTTCTCGTCGATGATCTTCGGAACGCTTGGCCAGAGAGCTGCAGGAACGAGAGCGAACGAGATGCCGAGCAATACGATGGTAGAGTAGGCGATGACGGGGCTCTTTGTTGCCGGCAATACGAAGGCGAAGACGAGGTGGCAGCAGATGAGGAGCAATGCGCCGCCCATGAGCATCGTTGCACCCTTACCCTTGCGATCAAGGAAGTTGCCGAGGAACGGAGTGATTACGGCTGCACCAATCGGGAACCAGCGGAAGATGTTAGAGGCTGCTTCGGCAGAGATGCCGTCGAGGTTGCACTGCAGCATGTTGGCACCGTAGCGCTGGAACGGGAAGATGGCAGAATAGTAGAGCACGCAGAGCAGAGCTACAATCCAGAACACCTGAGAAGAGAAGATCTTGCCGAGGTCGCTGAACTTGAACTCTTCCTCCGGGTCGGCAGCCTCTTCGGTGACGCCCATCTGCTTGTCGAGCGCCTTGTCCATGAAGGTGAAGACGATGAAGGTGATGAGGCCGATGAGGAGGAGCACGGTGCAGAACGCTACCGGAGCTACTACTGTGCCGAAGTGGTTGGCGATGATCGGTGAGATAGAGAAGATGGCGAACACGCCGACGCGTGCGATAGCCATCTCAAGACCCATAGCGAGAGCCATCTCCTTGCCCTTGAACCACTTTGCGATTGCCTTAGAAACGGTTGTGCCTGCCATCTCGCAGCCGCAACCGAAGAGCATGAAGCCGAAGCAAGCCATCTTTGCGCTTGCGGGGAGTGTCACCCACCAAGAGTTGAGCCAGTCGGCAAGGGCGGTCTGTGCGAACCAGTCGGTGATGCCGATGAACTTGATGAGGGCGCCGATAAACATCATCGAAGCAGAGAGCACGCCGGTGAAGCGTACGCCCATCTTGTCGAGGATAACGCCGGCGATGATGAGGAAGCCGAGAACGTTAACGATGTACTCGGATGCTGCATAGGTACCGAAGGTGTCGGGACCCCATCCCTTTTGGCTCTCCATGAGCGCCTGAATTGGTGACATTACATCGACGAACATGTAGCCGAAGAACATCATGGAAGCGATAAGGACAAGGGCTGTCCAACGTGCCCATGCCTTGTCGTTCAACAGTTGATTTACTTTTTGAACCATTTCTTTAGTTATTAATTTTTAATTTTTAATTATTAATTTCGTTGCGCTTTCTTAAATTATTAATTATTAATTTTTAATTATTAATTTCGTTGCGCTTCTTAAATTCTTAATTATTAATTTCGTTGCGCTTCTTAAATTCTTAATTCTTAATTCTTAATTTCGTTGGTTTTTAAATTCTTAATTTCGTCGTCCATGGCAATTACCAATTAATAATTACTAATTACTAATTACAAATTGTTTCCTGGTTTCATTGTCTTTGTTATCGACGATAGGAATTTTCCAATCTCTTCAGAGTCTTCTTTTATAGACAGATATTGTTTCTCGTTTAAATAATCTGTCCTGTATAGAAGCTCTATCCAGTATTGGGTCTCTCTGCATTCTTTCGAAGCTATGTATATCTTCGAAACGAAGTCGGCTCGGCTTATTGCCGATTTTGATTCGGCAATGTTGGCTCCGATGCTTGTGCCGGAACGTAGGAGTTGCTTGCTAAGCACATACTCTCTTTTTTCATCGCACAGCCACTTGTAAAGATTTACAATCCTTACAGCAAAAGCCATAGCCTTGTCGCTCAACTTTAAACCAGCGTCATTCATTAGATATAAGTATTGCTGAATACCAAAGAGTGCGGAACACCCAACAATTAATAATTAAAAATTAAGAATTAATAATTTATTTCAGCCACTTGTCGAGCCATCCGAAGAAGGTGCGCTGCCAGAGCACGCCGTTCTGTGGTTTGAGTACCCAGTGGTTCTCGTCGGGGAAGATGAGAAGCTCGGCGGGGATGCCGCGCATACGTGCTGCGTTGAATGCTCCGAAGCCCTGGTTGGCGTTGATGCGGTAGTCCATTTCGCCGTGGATGCAGAGGATAGGCGTATCCCACTTGTCGACGAACTTATGCGGCGAGTTCTCGTAGGTGCGGCGTGCGCGGTCGGTGAGATCCTTGTTCCAGTAAGCGTCGTCGTACTCCCAGTTGGAGAACCATGCCTCCTCGGTGTCGGTGTACATCGACTCGAGGTTGAAGGCTCCGTCGTGAGCGATGAATGCCTTGAAGCGCTTGTCGTGGTGGCTTGCGAGGTAGTAGACAGAGAAGCCGCCGAAGCTGGCACCTACGCAACCGAGACGATTCTTGTCGACGTAAGGCAGGTTGTTGGCAGCGTCGTCGATAGCCGAGAGATAGTCGTCCATGCACTGGCCGGTCCAGTCGCCCGACACAGCCTCGTTCCACTCAGAGCCGTAGCCTGGCAGACCGCGGCGGTTAGGAGCAATTACGATATAGTCGTGTGCCGCCATTATCTGGAAGTTCCAGCGGTAGCTCCAGAACTGGCTTACGGGGCTTTGCGGTCCGCCCTCGCAGAAGAGTAGCGTAGGATACTTCTTGTTAGGGTCGAAGTGTGGCGGCAGTATTACCCATACCTGCATCTGCTTTCCGTCTGTGGTCTTCACCCAGCGCTCCTGCACCTTGCCCATCTCGAGCTGGTCGTAGAACGCCTTGTTCTCGAAGGTGAGCTGTTGCACTTTTGTCTTTTTCGGGTCCTTGCCCGGTGTGACGATGTAGAGCTCGTCAGCCTGCGAGATGCTGTGGCGCGAAGCGAGAATCTTGCCAGTGTTGCCAAGCATCTGGAGAGAACCGAAGTCCATCCAGTCGTCGGTGAGCTGACGAACATCGCCGTTGAGGTCGGTCTGGTACATGTTTACACAAGCGTGCCAGCAACCTATGAAGTAGAGATTGCGCGAGTTGGGCGCCCAGCAGAAAGCGTCTACGTTAGAGTCGAACTTCTCTGCCACGTAAGTCTTCTCGCCGGTGAGGAGATTGTACACGCAGAGGCGGTTGCCGTCGCTCTCGTATCCGTCGCGCTTCATCGACTGCCAAGCCACGTACTTGCCATCGGGCGAGAACTGCGGGTTGGTGTCGTAGCCCATGTTATAGTCGGCACCCTGATGGTTGAGGCGCTGGTCCTTCTTGGTCTTTGTGGCGTTATAGGGGAGCGGCTTATAGCCAGCAGGCTTGCAGAGGTTCTTTGTCTTGCCGGTCTGTACATCGTAGAGATAGATATCAGAGTCGGTAGAAGTGGCGTAGTCTACGCCCGTCTTCTTGCGGCATGTGTAGGCTATATGCTTAGAGTCGGGGCTCCAAGCGAGCTGCTCTGCGCCTCCGAACGGCGCCATCGGACACTCGAAAGGTTCGCCCTCGATGATGTCTGTGCCGTCGCCGATGCCGTCGGCAGTGACGTCAGCCACGAAGGGGTGAGCAACGGTCTCTACGTAGTGGTCCCAGTGGCGGTAGTTGAGGTCGGTGACGAGACGACCAGAAGCCAAAGGCAGGTCGTCGGGGTTCTTCTTGATGCTCTCGTGATAGGGGAGCGACTTGATGAGAATCACCTTCTTCTCGTCGGGCGAGAAGATGTAGCCCTCGATATCTATTTCGGACTTGGTGAGCTGTCGGCGGTCGGTGCCGTCGGCGTTCATCGACCAGAGCTGTCCGCCGGTGAGGAACGCGATGCGCTTGCCGCCATCAATCCATGTAGCGTCGGATTCGCTTGCTGCGGTAGTGGTAAGTGAATGTTGTTTCTTGCCGTCTGCGCTTACGGTGTAGAGCATCTGATGGCTCTTGTTCTGCTTGACGCTGTAGTAGCCCACTTGATAGACAACCGTCTTGCCGTCGGGAGAAGCAGCAGCGCCGCCGATGCGTCCCATAGCCCAAAGCGTCTCGGCATTCATGCGGTCGCCGTTGGCGATAGCCGCCACGTCGGTAGTCTTGCCAATCATAGTCTGAGCCTCTGAGTTCAGGCTGGCGCAACTGAGTGTGGCTGCGACAGCGAGTGATAAAGCTTTGTTCATAAGTGATAGGTGTTAAGATTATGAGATGTTGAGGTGTTGAGGTGTGTATTAAAGTTGAGAGTTGAGAATTGAAAGTTGAGAGTTATGATTACCAATGATTACAATTGATACTATACATTATTATTGTTGCATATCATAACTCTCAACTTTCAACTCTCAACTCTCAATTCTCAACTTGAAATGCTTTCAAGATTAAAGTCCTTTGCGCTTGCGCTCGAGTTCTTCGCGCTTGCGCTGCAGTTCCATCTGCTGCTCCTGCATAGCCTGGAGGCGTGCAGCGAGACCGCTCATCTTTTTCGGGTTGTCCTTGTTCTCCTTGTACTTAGCCTCAAGGATAGCGAGGAGCTTCTCGTCGTTGGTAGTCTTGCGGAGGATCCACATGATAGCAGCGCTGAAGAAGAGCGAGATGAAGTAGTAGAAGTTAAGACCTGCCGAGTAGTCGTTGAACATGAAGAAGAACATGACCGGCATGAGGAACATCATCCACTGCATCATCTTCATCTGTTCAGCCTGCTGGCCTACCATCTGGTCGCGCTGCTGGCGCATTGTCATCCACGAGTAGAGGATGTTGGCCACGCAGAAGAGGATACATGTGAGCGAGAGGTGATCGCCGATGAGCCAGAGGTTCGTGTTCCACTCGATGATGGGGTCGTATGTAGAGAGGTCGTTAATCCAGAGGAAGCTCTCGCCGCGCAGCTGGATAGCGTTAGGCACGAAGTTGAACATCGCAATCCAGATAGGCATCTGTATGAGCATCGGCAGACAGCCCGCCATCGGACTGACGCCGTACTTCGAGTACTCCATCATCATTGCCTGCTGTTTCTGCATCTGGTCCTCAGGCTTGTTGAGGTGCTTTGTAGCCTCTTCGAGTTTCGGCTTCAGCACACGCATCTTTGCCGACGACATGTAGCTCTTCTTCACCATAGGATAGGTGATGAACTTCAGAAGCATCGTGATAAGGATGAGCACGATACCCATGTTGATGTTCAGACCGGTGAGGAAGTCGAAGACGTAGATAGTAAACCAGCGGTTGATGATGCGGAAGAGCGGCCATCCGAGGTAGACGAGGCGCTGCATCTCGAGGTCCTTGCCGAATGTAGACTCAGCCTCGACGCGCTTGAGCAAGCGGAAGTCGTTCGGACCGAAGTAGAAGTCGAACTCAGACGGAGTCTTTCCGCTCGGGTCGAAGAATGTCTTCATCTTTGCCTCGTACTGCTTGAGGTTGCCCGAACCCTTCTCCTGCGGAACGCTTGTCATGAGCGAGTTCTCGGCGAAGTTGTTCTTGGCGATCATCACAGCCGAGAAGAACTGGTTCTTGAAAGCCACCCAGTCAATCTTCTTCTCAATGTTCTCGTCGGTGATGCTCTTAGCCTCCGACAGATAGTCGGTGCCACCATCCACCTTGTGATAGGTGAGCGAAGCGTAGCGGTTCTCGAATGTGAAGCCGCGCTCCTGCTGACGGCACATATCCTTCCACTGCACGTCCATCTGGCTTACAGACGGAGCGAAGTCGCCAGCCATGCCTACGGTCTGAAGCTGAGCATGCAGCATGTAGTCGCTGCCGAGCACATAGTTGATGACGAGCTCCTTGCCGTTGCCGGCTGTAGCGGTCATTGTGACAGTAGAGTCGGTCTGGTTAGACGGTGTGAAGTAAAGGTCGGAGGTGTTGATGTTCACGTCCTTGGCTGCCAGTGCGAAGTTGAGGCTCTGCGAATTGCTGTCGAAAAGCGTCACGTTCTGGTTGCCTTTGTAGTCGGTGAAGTTCTTTATAACCGCCTTTGATACTACGCCGCCCTTAGTGTTAAGAGTAAGCTCTACGCTTTTGTTCTTCAGCACCACGTTTGTGGCTTTGCCTTTGAGTGCGGAATGGAAAAGCGCAGTTGTGTCAGCCTCAGCAGCCGCTTGGGCTTGGGCTACCTTCTGTTGAGCTGCCAGTTTCGCAGCATTTTCGGCGTTCTTGCGAGCCACGTTCTCTATCGAATCCTGGCGTGCAGCAGCCGCTTTCTCCTCTTTCGAGGGCTGGCTGTAGACGCTGTATCCGATGAAGACCGCAGCTATAAGCACGGCACCGATGATGTTGTTTTTGTCCACTTTTTAAATAGTTATTTTGATTAATATTATTTCTTCTCTGCCGCAGCCTTGTTCTCTATAGCAGTCTTCACGAAGTCGACGAAGAGCGGGTGCGGATGGAGCACGGTGCTTTGGTACTCGGGGTGGAACTGTGTTCCGATGTACCACTTGAGGCCCGGAATCTCTACGATCTCCACGAGGTCGCTCTCGGGGTTGCGTCCCACGCACTGCATGCCGCTGCGCTCATACTCCTTCAGGAAGTCGTTGTTGAACTCATAGCGGTGGCGGTGGCGCTCCTGTATGTGCTCCTTTTTATATATATTGAACACACGCGAGTTCTGACGCAGCACGCACTCGTATGCACCGAGACGCATTGTGCCGCCCATGTTCGTGATGTTCTTCTGTTCCTCCATGATGTCGATGACGTTGTGCGGCGTCTTCTCGTCCATCTCGCGGCTGTTGGCGTCGGCGTAGCCCAGCACGTTGCGCGCAAACTCGATAACCATCATCTGCATGCCGAGGCAAATGCCGAAGGTAGGTATGTTGTGCGTGCGGGTGTAGTGAGCCGCTACAATCTTGCCCTCGATGCCGCGCTGTCCGAAGCCCGGACATATCATCACGCCGTCGAGACCGGCGAGCTTTTCGGCTACGTTCTCCTCGGTGAGGAACTCTGAGTTGACGAACGAGATGTTCACCTTATGGTCGTTGTATGTGCCGGCGTGAGAGAGGCTCTCGCGTATCGACTTGTATGCGTCCTGCAGGTCGTACTTGCCCACAAGGCCGATGTTGACGGTCTGCGTGGCGTTCTTGCGACGCTCGAGGAACGATCGCCACGGACCCAGCGACGGAGTCTCGCCGACGGGTACGTCCATCTTGCGTAGTATTGCTGTGTCGAGGCCCTGGTTCTGCATGTTTACCGGCACCTCGTAGATGCTTGGCAGGTCTTCGCTCTGTATCACGCAGTCGAGGTCGACGTTGCAGAAGCTTGCCACCTTCTTCAGAATACCCTCTTCGAGGTGCTTCTCGGTGCGTAGGATGAGGATGTCGGGCTGTATGCCCACGCTCTGCAGCTCCTTCACGGAGTGCTGCGTTGGCTTTGTCTTCAGCTCGCCGGCAGCCTTCAGGTAGGGCACGTATGTAAGATGAACGTTGATGGCATTCTTGCCCATCTCCCATTTCATCTGTCTGATTGCTTCCATGAACGGAGCGCTCTCAATGTCGCCGATAGTGCCGCCGATCTCGGTGATGACGAAGTCGTAGTGATACTTCTGTCCGAGGAGCTTCACGTTGCGTTTTATCTCGTCGGTGATGTGCGGCACAACCTGGATTGTCTTGCCCAAATAGTCGCCACGACGCTCCTTGTCGATAACCGCCTTGTAGATGCGTCCGGTAGTTAGCGAATTGGCTTTAGTGGTCTGTATGCCAGTAAAGCGTTCGTAGTGGCCGAGGTCGAGGTCGGTTTCCATGCCGTCAACGGTGACGTAGCATTCTCCGTGCTCGTAGGGGTTGAGTGTTCCTGGGTCGATGTTAATGTAAGGGTCAAATTTTTGGATAGTGATGTTGTAACCTCTTGCCTGCAAGAGCTTACCGATGGACGCCGAAATGATGCCTTTACCAAGCGAAGACACCACGCCGCCAGTCACAAAAATGTACTTTGTTTCAGCCACGGTGATATTATTTGTTAAGAATTATATTCTAAATTATCCAACAATACAAGGTGCAAAGTTAGTATAAAAAAGCGAAATGTACAAAGTTTTTAAATTATTATTCTTACCTTTGCATCATCTTTTATTTTATAATAACATAACAACAAACCGATATATGAATTTGAAAATATTCTTGCTTGCAGTGTCTGCGGTTTTTTCATTGCCTATGGACGCACAGTCGCGTTTGCGAAATTCGAGATCGCATAAGGTTGACACGGTGCCTGTGTTGGTGAAATCGTACATGGACTCGCTCAGTGTGAGTAAGGCTAAGATAGATTCGGCTGCTGTAGAGAGCGACGTGAACGACGGACGCTACTATCGTCTGTTTGCACCGCTCACGTTCTATCACGGAGTGGCTGGCGACATGTTCTCACTGGAGCACGACGGCGACGAGCAGGACTATACGCTCGCAAATATATACATGAATCGCCCCGACCTCGTACGCAACACCGAGAGGCAACTCGAGCTTGTAGGTCCCGTAATCAATCCGTATCAGGAGAGCGTGACGCCGGAGACGGAGCTTGTACAAAAGGTGGTGAAGAAGACCGAGAACGCCGACATTGAGGCGCCGGTGGATATCTTCGTTGCTAAGCCTAACTTCTGGAAGTTCTCGGGCAACTACTCGCTGCAGCTGTTCCAGAACTATGTGTCGGACAACTGGTACAAGGGCGGCGAGAGCAACTACTCGATGCTCGGCACCGTCACGCTGCAAGCCAACTATAACAACAAGCAGCGATTCCGCTGGGAGAACAAGCTGGAGATGCGACTCGGCTTGCAGAACTCGAAGGGCGACACGCTGCACACCGTGCGCACGTCGGAAGACCTCATACGCTACACCGGCAAGGTAGGACTGCAGGCTTCGAAGCGCTGGTACTACACGCTGCAGCTCATAGCGAGCACGCAGTTCATGCGCAGCCTGAAGAGCAACGACCGCACGGTCTACTCCGACTTCCTTTCGCCGCTATACATCAACCCCTCTCTCGGTATGGACTACACTGTGAATGCGTTCAAGAACAGGCTCACCGGTTCTATCCACCTGGCGCCGATAGCCTATAACCTTACGTACGTGAAGGATAGCAAGCTGGCGTCGCGCTTCGGTGTTGAGGAAGGCAAGCACACGAAGTACGACTTCGGTTCGGAGGTGACGTTCGACCTCGCATGGAAGATTGCCGACAATATCTCGTGGAAGACGCGTCTCTACGGCTATACCTCGTACAAGCGTGTGCTGGTGGAGTGGGAGAATACCGTGACATTCATCTTCAACAAATACATATCGAGCAACGTGTTCATATATCCGCGATTCGATGACGGAGCAAAACGCGGCAAGCATGGCTACATGCAGATGAAGGAGTTTATTTCGCTCGGCTTCAACTACGGTTTCTAAGTGGTTTGGAGCGATTCATCTTTGAAGAATATCAAGCTATAGGGTAGCGGGGCTTTTGCCTTCGCTACCTTTTTTTTATACCCATCGCAAACTGTTTTTATATCAATCGTCATCTGTTACGGTCTAAACCTTCAGCAACGGGTATCGGCACCGTCCGCCGTCCATATCTGCGCCGTCCGCCGTCCATATCTGCGCCGTCCGCCGTCCACATCTGCGCCGTCCGCCGCGTATGGCTCGGGCTGAGTCTATAACACCCGAATTGTTGTCTTTTTCGCTCCTATATAATGCAAACTTACTCCAATATAGCGAAAACTCGGGTGAAAAAGTCTTAATTCATTTTGTTTTCTCATATTTATTTGATAATTTTGGCGTTAATTACTAATATTATAAGCAGAAAAAGTGAAGAAATATATATTTGCATCAATTCTTGCTTGGTCGCTGTCTATGACTGCGAGCGCCCAAAAGATTACGCTTGGCTCTTGTGTCACGCATGACGGCGCGCAGTATAAAGGGCAGATTCAGGCAGGAAAGCCTCACGGAAAAGGCTCGGCTCTCTTCGAGAACGGCGACACCTATGAAGGCGACTACGTGAAGGGCAAGCGCCAGGGCGACGGCATATACACCTTCTCCGACGGCGAGAAGTACGACGGCGAATGGTTTCAGGATCAGCAGCACGGATACGGCACGTTCTGGTTTATAAACAACAACAAGTACGTAGGTATGTGGTATCGCGACTATCAGCAGGGCCACGGCGTGATGTACTATTACAACGGCGACAAGTACGACGGATTCTGGCAGCAGGACAAACGCCAGGGCAAAGGCAAGTATACCTTCGCCGGCGGAGCCTACTATGAGGGCAACTGGAAAGACGACCAGAAGTCGGGCAAGGGCTTCTTCGCTTGGGGCGACGGCACCACATACGACGGCATGTGGCTAAACAACCAGCGCTCGGGCAAGGGCACAAACAAATACGCCGACGGCGATGTGTACACTGGCGAATGGCTTAACGACATTCAGAATGGCAAGGGTATCTACCGATTCCAGAATGGTGACGTATACGAAGGCGATTATGTGCAGGGCGAACGCACCGGTGAAGGCATTTTCCGCTATCGTAACGGCGACAAGTATACGGGTCACTTCCTCGAAGGCGACCGAGACGGACAGGGCACGTTCGCATGGAAGAACGGCGACATATATGTAGGTCAGTGGAAACGTAACAGCCAGAACGGACACGGCAAGCTGACAAAGCGCAACGGCGACGTATATGAGGGAGCGTTCAAGGACGGCAAGATGGACGGACAGGTGATTATCCACTACGCCGGCGGAGCCAAGTACAAGGGCATCTTCCGCAACGGAAAGCGCAACGGTGCTGCCATCGAGGAGACAAAGGACGGCACAAGATTCGAAGGAAGCTATGTGGACGACCGACGCGACGGCAACTTTGTGGAAAAAGACCGCAACGGAAAGGTAACGGCACGCGGACACTACGAGCGCGGGCGTCGCTTCGTGGACAAATAAAGCATACGCCGCCGGCAACCGACCGGCTATGCTGCTTCTTACAACAAACAAGGATTATCTTAAAATACAATAAATCACTCAACTATGGCAACAAAGACAAAAAGCACAAAGGCTGTGAAGAAACCGGCTGTAAAGCACATCGGACTTGTGAAGAACGACGCCTATCTGCAACCTTACGAGGACGCTATACGCGGCAGACACGAACACGCCTTGTGGAAATTGAATGTACTGACCAACAATGGAAAGACAAAGTTGACAGATTTTGCCAACGGACACAAATATTATGGCTTGCACAAGGTTGCACGCGGATGGGTGTTCCGCGAGTGGGCACCGAACGCAACGGAAATCTACCTTGTGGGCGACTTCAACAATTGGAAAGAAAACGAAAAATATAAAGCAAAACGCATCGACGAGGCTGGCAACTGGGAGCTGAAACTGCCCACAAAGGCAATGAAGCACGGCGACCTCTTCAAGATGCACGTCTACTGGGACGGCGGCATGGGCGAACGCATCCCGGCTTGGGCTACACGCGTAGTGCAGGATGAGGAGACAAAGATATTCTCGGCGCAGGTGTGGAACCCGGAGCCGTACGAATGGAAGAAGAAGACGTTCAAGCCGAACAAGTCGCCGCTGCTCATCTACGAATGTCACGTAGGCATGGCGCAGGATGCAGAGAAGGTGGGCACATACAACGAGTTCCGCGAGAACGTGCTGCCGCGCGTTAAGGCGGACGGCTACAACTGCATACAGATTATGGCTATCCAGGAGCATCCGTACTACGGATCGTTCGGCTATCACGTAAGCTCGTTCTTCGCAGCTTCTTCGCGCTTCGGCACACCCGAGGATCTGAAGGCGCTCATCGACCAGGCTCACAAGGACGGCATCGCCGTAATAATGGACATCGTTCACTCGCACGCCGTGAAGAACGAGATAGAGGGTCTGGGCAATCTCGCCGGCGACCCTAACCAGTATTTCTATCCCGGCGAGCGTCACGAGCACCCGGCATGGGATTCGCTCTGCTTCGACTACGGCAAGGACGAGGTGATGCACTTCCTGCTCTCCAACTGCAAGTATTGGATGGAGGAGTTCCACTTCGACGGCTTCCGTTTCGACGGCGTGACGTCAATGCTCTACTACAGTCATGGTCTGGGCGAGGCGTTCTGCAACTATGGCGACTACTTCAACGGTCATCAGGACGACAATGCCATCTGCTACCTCACGCTTGCCAACCTGCTCATACACGAGGTGAACCCGCAGGCTATCACTATCGCTGAGGAGGTGAGCGGTATGCCGGGTCTGGCTGCCAAGTTCAAGGACGGCGGCTACGGCTTCGACTACCGTATGGCGATGAACATACCTGACTTTTGGATAAAGACCATCAAGGAGCTGCCAGACGAGGCTTGGAAGCCAAGCTCTATCTTCTGGGAGACAACCAACCGCCGTGCGGACGAGAAGACTATCAGTTACTGCGAGAGCCACGACCAGGCACTCGTGGGCGACAAGACAATCATCTTCCGTCTCATCGACGCCGATATGTACTGGCACTTCCGTCGTGGCGACGAGAACGACCGCGCTCATCGCGGCATAGCGCTCCACAAGATGATTCGCCTCGTTACGGCTTCTACCATTAACGGCGGTTACCTCAACTTCATGGGTAATGAGTTCGGACATCCGGAGTGGATCGACTTCCCGCGCGAAGGCAACGGCTGGAGCCATAAGTACGCACGCCGCCAGTGGAATCTCGTCGACAATCCCGACCTCGACTACAAGTTCCTCGGCGACTTCGACCACGATATGCTGCAGACTCTGAAGCTCGAGAAGGACTTCCAGAAGACTCCGGTGCAGGAGATATGGCACAACGACGGCGACCAGATTCTCGCCTACATGCGCGGCGACCTTATCTTCGTGTTCAACTTCAGTCCGACACGCTCGTTCACCGACTACGGATTCCTCGTTCCGACCGGTTCGTACGACGTGGTTCTCAACACCGACGCAAAGAAGTTCGGCGGCAACGGACTCGCTGATGATAGCATTACACATCTCACTAACTACGACCCGGCTTACGTGTCAGAGCATAAGGAATGGCTGAAGCTGTACATACCGGCACGTTCGGCTGTCGTTTTGAAGAAGAATTAGAGAAAGGCAGAGGAGAGAGTAAATGAAGAATCAAGGTGTGTTGACACGCGTGATGTGCACGTTCGTGTTTACATTGTTCTGTTTTTATTATCTTTACTGCTATCAGGCCGATCTGCTTACGGTGACGCAGCACATACTATCGAAAGGACAGACCCACTACAACCACTTTGTGGGTGCTGTCCTCATCACGATACTCGCTATGCTCATGCAGATAGGCGTGGTCAGGATATTCAGAAAGCAACGGTTGGCATGGGCGTTGACGTTCGTGCCTTCCGCACTCTGTCTCATGATGCTCACAAACATCTGTGTTTCGCCCGTTGACGGTGGCATCATGTTCGGAGCATGGAGGTTTGTAGCGCCTTTACTGATAGCGGTGTTCTTCCTGGTTGTGTGGGGAGTGAACAGCAGCGGATTGCTCGACTCGCTTCCACGACTATGGACTCAGCCTATCAGGGAGCTGTGGGCTAATCTGCTTATTCTTGTGGTGCTGATGCTCGTCATCTGCTCTGCCGGCAACAACGACAAGTGTTTGCATGCACGCATACATGCCGAGCAATGTCTTGTAGACGCCGATTACGACGGAGCGTTGGAGGTTCTGCGCAGATACGATGTGGGCGACCGCAACATATCAATGCTTGCTGCCTATGCTCTCTCGAAAAAGGGAGAGCTTGCAGAGCACTTGTTCTACTATCCGGTGACGGACGTAGACGGACTGCTGCCTAACGGCAATGACGTGAAGCTGGAGCTTTATCCCGAATACAAGCTGTACAAGTTTCTCGGCGGACGCTACAAGCAGCCGATGAATGCCCGACGGTATATCAACTTCCAGCGTCGAACAAATCACGTGAACAAGCCGATGGCTGACTATGTGCTTTGTGCGCATCTGTTCGACCGCAATCTGGATGCTTTCGTAGCCGACTTGAAGAAGTATTATGTTTTGAACGATTCGGTTGCGCTGCCGCGCCATTATCGTGAGGCGCTCACGCTGTATATGCACACGCATACGACGCCCGCCATTATCTATAAGGATAATGTGGCAACAACCGATTATGAGGACTATCAGGCAATGGAGCGTAAGTTTGCCAATGAGCGCGAACGTAAGAATGCCTTACGCCGCATGTATGGCAACACTTACTGGTACTACTATGACTATAAAAAATAAGGCTGCATAGATATGGTGTTAAGCCATATCTGCGCAGCCTAAGTATTAAGAATTTAATATACAGAATTATGTATGTTGAATTTAATCTGTTGAATACTATAATGTATAGGTCAGAACAAACTCTTCGTTCTGCATGTACGTTATAGTTTTTTTTATGTCTTGTCGGATGTTGGTGCAATAGAACGTTCCTTCTTGCCCAAATCCTTCCAGGCAGGTTTGCATCTCGTCGAACATTAGCTTCTCCTCAGAGAAGTATTTGTATATGGTCTCCTTAGCACACCAGCAGAGCAATAGCGCTGTCTGTGCGTCATGGCTTTCAGTCAGCGATGCTATAGTCTTTAAGGTTGTGTCCTTGGTTTGTAGTAGTCCGTTCAAAAGGGCTGTCTCTTGCTTCGTAAGAAACTTGTCAACGATTCTGAACACGCGATTGTTGCGGTATTCTACGTCAACTGCTACGTTCCTTGTCTTCGACATGATGATGCTTGCGTAGCCGATAGTGTGGCTTACGCTGATGATATAACCATCGAGTGTAGGCTTTCCGTCGGCGTTATGGCCTATTATAAGGTCGCGTCTGCCGGTCATGGCGTGTAGCAGGGCGTACACGGCGGCTGTCTCCTTCTGTCTTCTTGCGCACTTCCGCTTCAGTTCCTCACATACCATTTGCGGACAAACCTCATCAGCATGAAGTTCGTCCGCAATCTTCCACAGTCCAAGCCGTGTGTCGGTGTCTATGTCTTTGATGAATACTAATGGCATTGTTTCTGTTTGTATTTATCTGCCTTATAGTTTTACTATCTTTATTGCCTTATAGCTTTACTTTTCTTTCTCGGTTGGGATGTCCTTCTTCTCGTGTATCACAACCTTAATCTTGCTTATTCGGCGCTCCTCGATGCCTGCAATCTCGAACGTGTAGTTCTTGTAGTCAATCTTCTCATGGATAGAGAGGAAGTCGCCCTTTATCTCGAGCAGCAGTCCGGCGAGAGTGTCTGCGTCGCCCTCAACGTCTGCAAACTCCTCGTCGTCGATGTTCAGAATCTTGCAGAAGTCGGTGAGTAGCGTCTTGCCCTCAAACAGATAAGTATTGTAGTTGAGCTTAGAGTAATACTTGTTCTCCTCGTCATACTCGTCGTTTATCTCTCCTACAATCTCCTCCAGGATATCCTCGAGTGTTACGAGTCCGCTTGTTCCTCCGAACTCGTCTACAACAATTGCGATGTGAACCTTGTTCTCCTGAAACTCGCGCATCAGGTCGTCAATCTTTTTGGTTTCCGGCACGAAGTAGGGTGGGCGGATAAGACTTTGCCAGCGGAAGTTGGCAGGCTTGGAGAGGTGGGGCAGGAGGTCCTTGATATAGAGAATACCGCGGATATTGTCTGCATTGTCCTGGTAGATAGGAATACGGCTGTAGTTGTTCTCTACGATGCTCTTCAGTACATCCTGATAGTTGGAGTGGATGTCGAGCGCTACGATATCCTGGCGGCTTGTCATCACCTCCTTGGCAGTCTCGTCGCTGAAGCGTATGATGCCTTTCAGCATACTCTGCTCATCCTTTATATCCTCCTTGTCTGTCAGTTCGAGAGCCTGCTCCAAATCGTCAACGCTCAGCACGTGACTCTCTTTCTGCACAACCTTCTCTGCCAGAATGCCGCTACGCAGCAGAATGTTCTCCATAAACCAGAACAGCTTGCGGCAGATCATGATGCCGCCGACAAACTTGCGACAGAAGCCCAGCGGGTCCTGACGGCTGTACACCTTCGGCATAATCTCGCCGAAGAGCAGCAGCAGAAAGGTGAGCAGCACCGTGAGCGACAGAAACTGCAGCCAGTAAGCCTTCTCGCCGAAGTGTATAAGGTGAGAGAAGATGTAGTTGCAGAGCATGATTATCGTCACGTTCACAAAGTTGTTTGTGATGAGAATCGTAGCGAGAGTGCGCTCGCTGTCCTCACGCAGTGTCTTTATGTTGCGGTCGCTTGCAGTCTTCGCTTCGTTCACCTCCGCCATATCGGTAGGCGAGAGACTGAAGAACGCAATCTCCGATCCGCTGGCGAATGCAGAGAAGCCCATGAGCACTACGGTCAGTACTGCCGCTATTATTACGCCTATTGTCGGAGTGACGAAATAAACGTCGGCTAATGAATCGGATATGAGATTTATATATGTTTCCAAATCGTTGATGTTTATATATTATATGTTTTTAGAATGGCAGCTGGTCCTCGTCTTCTGTCGACGCAATGGATGCGTTAGAAGATGATGCGGCATTTTGGTTCGCGTTGTTTGCTACGGCGTTTGTGTTTTGACTTGTAGGATCAGCCGCAGTGTTAGCTGCTGAGCGCGGCGTAAGCAGTTCCATGTTGTCGGCATACACCTCAGCAATGAAGCGGCGCTGTCCCTTCTTGTCGTCGTAGTAGCGATAGCGCATCTTGCCTTCTACGTAGAGACGGTCGCCTTTGTGTACGTATCTCTCCACTATCTTTGCAAGATTTCCCCACATCACTATGTTATGCCAGTCGGTACGGTCGGGCACACGTGTGCCGTTAGGCAACTGATAGCCTCTTTCTGTTGTAGCCAACGAGAACTGTGCTACAGCCTGGTCGGCGTCGTAGTACTTCACATCGGGGTCTTTGCCGACGTTTCCAATAAGCATCACTTTGTTCATAATAGTAGTATTACGTTTCGTTTAAAGCAAATAAGGGTGTCTTGCTTTATACAAACAGACACCCTTTTAGCTTGTTTCCAATAAATTCTTTTTTAGTGTCAACGATATATCAACACTGCCTTACTTCCACATGCCAAGATACTTGTAGTGGAAATTCTTTCCCTTTGCAGAAGGGAACTGCGAGCGGCTATCAACGCGTCCGCGCAGATGATCGACTATTCTGTTGTAGCAGTCCTGACCTGAGTTAGCCTTGCATCTCACCACGAAGTGAGTGTCGCGATACTCGTGCTTGCCGGTTGTGGGCACAAGCACAACGCGCTTGAAGTCGAGTTCGCCTTCATACCAGCCCGGACGCTCCTCGTTGAGTTTCGTTGTAACTGTAGCCACCATATCGTGCTTCTCTGCAGCAGGACTGTTCTGCGGGGCAGAGTGCAAAGCCTTCTTCTGCTTGAAGTCGAGCATCGTAGCAGCAGTTGTCTTTATTATGATAAAGTAAACGCGTGGACGGATTTTATATCTTTTCGGATAGTACACTTCGCTGTCTGCATAATCGCGTACATCAGCTTCGAGATTGGGTGTCATGCCAATTTCGGGTATAGAACGCAAAAAGTCCAATGCTTCGTCAACATTGTGTACCAGCGTTTCTTTGTCAAAATATCTGAGATATAAATTCATTAATAGTCGTGTTTTTTGTTTTTCAAAAAAAGATCTTCTTTTAAATAAAAATAGAAGAGCGGCAAACGGGACTTGAACCCGCGACCCCAACCTTGGCAAGGTTGTGCTC
>ERZ857629.1664-NODE-1664-length-23240-cov-2.883718_pt1 | contig 23240 bp, 16 predicted proteins | sample MGYA00519700_ERZ857629 | MGnify/ENA primary metagenome ERZ857629 (study PRJEB31778, sample SAMEA3449351) | human gut metagenome | biome: human gut; feature: human-associated habitat; material: faeces | place: United Kingdom | collected 2010/2012 ...
CTTTTGGGAGGGGCAATATTCGCCATATTCCACATTGTAGCGCAGATTCCCGGAGGCTGGAGTGAGACAATGACTATTGCAATAGACTGCAGCAAGCTGAATCTTGGAGACTGTTCGTTTGATTTCACCAACCCTACAGTCTGGACAGTGCTCATAGCAACCTGTTTTACCAATCTTACAATGTATGGCACAGACCAAAGCATGGTTCAGAGGTATCTTACAACCTCATCCAAGAAAGCAGCTCAGAAGAGTGTGCTTACAAATGCCCTGCTCACAATCCCAGCAACAATAATCTTCTTCTTTATAGGTACGGTCCTGTTTGTATTTTACAAGACATATCCCACAGAACTTAGCCCTGCAATGGAGAATGTAGATGCGGTATTTCCGTACTATATATATACAAAGTTGCCAAAGGGACTTATAGGGTTGCTTATATCGGGAATATTTGCAGCTGCAATGTCTACCCTTAGTGGTAGCATGAACTCCGCCGCAACCGCCTTTGAGGTGGATATACGCCCAAAACTCTTTCCAAAAAGCGTAATGGCAACCGGCGCAGATGATAAGAGGTGGGAGCTGAAAAGAGCAAAAAGAACCACAATGATAATTGGTGTGTTGAGCCTGCTCTTCGCCTTCCTTATGGCAACGTGGGATATCAACTCGCTATGGGACGAGTTCAACACAATATTAGGCCTTATCCTGGGCAGTATGGGTGGTCTGTTTTTTCTTGGAATGGTTACCAAACGTGCAAACGCAAAGGGTGCTCTTATTGGAATGGTTGTGAGTATAATAGTGCAGGCGTTGGTGGCAAGGTACACCCCTGTCTATCTGTTACTTTACACAACGGTAGGCTTTGTGACTTGCTTTGTGGTAGGTTATGTTGCCAGCCTTTTCTTCCCTACAAAGATTAGTTAATAGTCAACGCCAACGTCATATTAGTTAATAGTTTATGGTTTATAGTAGTGCTGAATGATGCTTTTGCATCAAATGATGAAATTATTAAAAGCAGTTGATTGGCACGGAGATAAATGCCGGTTTTAATATGTTGTATGTTATATAGAAAAAAATAAGGAATAGAAAATGATTGAATCAGAAAAGATTACAGGGCTGATTTCTGCCCCTTTCACCCCAATGAACGAGGATGGAAGCGTTAATGTAGATAGAATTAAGGAGTATGCAGACTTTACTGCCAACCTTAAGATTGTAAAGGGTGTCTTCATCTGCGGCACAACCGGAGAATCTGCTTCACTTACAACGGAGGAGAGGAAAGCAGTTGCGGCAGCTTGGACCAAACATGCAGATGGCAGATTTAAGGTGATTGTGCATGTTGGCGGAACATCTTTGGAGCAGTCTAAAGAGCTTGCTGCCCATGCCCTGGAGTGTGGAGCGTATGCCATTGGAGCAATTGCACCGTTCTTCTTTAAGCCGGAGAGAGTTGAGGATTTGGTCAGCTACTTTAAACCTATTGCAGCAGCGGCCGGGAAGATTCCGTTCTACTACTACAATATGCCATCGATCTCAGGTGTGTCGCTCTCAGTTGTTGAGTTCTTAAAGCAGGGCAGCAAGGAGATTCCAACTTTAAGAGGTGTTAAATTTACGCACAACAATCTTATGGAGATGAATCAATGCATTCATCTTAACAACGGACAGTTTGATATTCTTCACGGGTTTGATGAGATTCTCATAACAGGCGTAGCTCTTGGTGTTAAAGGTGCTGTTGGAAGCACATACAACTATGTACCGTCTATATATCAGGGAATCTTTGATGCAATGGCAAAGAACGATATAGATACAGCAAGAAAACTGCAGTACGAGTCTGTAAAGATATTGGATGTTGTAATAAAGCATGGCGGCGGGGTTAGAGGCGGCAAACAGCTTATGAAATTGGCCGGTGTGGATTGTGGAGACTGCAGGTTGCCAATAAAACCTGTTACGGCAGAGGAGTTTGAACAGATTAAAGAGGAACTTAAAGATACAGAGTTCTTTAATATTGTCAATAGCTATAAAAAATAGTATGAATTTATAAAACCTAATAATGATCTTTATGATACGATTGAAATTTTTCCTGACAGTTGTAGGTCTGTTGTTTTCTGTGTCACTGTTTGCAGATACTGTAAAGGTATCCGGCAAAATAACAGATGACAGCGGTGTGGCAATAGAGGGTGTTACGGTGTTCGTAAAGTCCAATCCTACTAATGGTACCTCCTCTTTAGAGGATGGCTATTATTCACTTTCTGTAAATAGCGGAGAGACCTTGGTATTTTCGTTTATTGGATATGTTACCAAAGAGATTACGGTAACAGACAAGACTGTGATTAATGTTGTTTTAAGTGAGGAATCTATTGGTCTGGAGGAACTTATGGTTGTGGGTTATGGCTCTCAGTCCAAGAGAACGATAACATCTGCCATTACAAAGGTTTCTGGCAGCGAATTGGCAAACCAACCTATCAACTCCGTAGGAGATGGTCTTAAAGGAAAGGTTGCCGGTGCCAGAATATATACAACCAACAACACTCCGGGAGCAGAGCCTACTATCCTCATAAGGGGTGGTTCATCTATAGATGGAAGCAACTCTCCTCTTATATTGGTGGATGGAATAGAGCGTGATTTGTCGGGAATAAACCCTAACGATATAGAATCTATGGAGGTCCTTAAGGATGCGGCATCATCTGCAATCTACGGTTCAAGGGCATCTAACGGCGTTGTTTTGGTAACGACAAAGAAGGGGGCAAGAAATGTAGGACCACAGGTTACATTTGAGGTAAGCTACGCTTTGGAGAATACAGAACGTAATATGTCTTACCTTAACTCAGAGGAGGCAATTACTCTAATGCGTAAGAGACTGAGCCAGGGACCTCACCCTAACTATCTTACAGCCAATAACTACGCATATAGCTCCGGCAACACTGCAGAGTCTAAATATTCTACAAGAAAACTTGCAGACGGCGAGGCAGTCCCTGCCGGATACAAGAAGATGGAGGATCCTATCAACCCCGGAGAGTATCTTATTTTCCAAGACAACAACTGGGTGGACGAGACATACAAGACGGCTCTTTGGCAGAACTACTATATTGGAATTACAGGTGGTTCCGAGAACATTAAATATTTGGCAAGTATAGGTTATACAGATGATGAGGGTGTTGCAATTGGAACAAACTTCAGCAGGTTTAGTGCAAGAGCCAATATGGATATTCAGGCATCTGAGAGGCTTACCATTAAGGCCGGCGTGGATTTCAACCAAAACAAGACGAATGCGTACGAGAGTCAGTATAAGGTAATTACCAGAGGTATGATGACCCCTACCACCCAAAAGATCTACTATGATGCAGGTGAGTGGGCCGGAACACCTACACCTGGTTACAATGCGTCCTCTCCAACACCTGTATTCTACTCATATTACAACGATACAGACCAGAAGGTTAACAAGCTTGGCCTTAATGGTACGTTAGAGTATAAGATTATAGATGGGCTTAAGTTTGTAGGTCAGGCATCGTTCTTTACCTCAAACGCTACGGGCGATTACTTTACAAGAGCTAACATTTTCAACGGCTCAAGGCCATCATCTTCTAACCTTACAGATGAGGAGAGGCAGAAATTGGAGACCTATTTCTCCTACAACAAGACATTCAACAACAAGCATTCATTCTCTGCAGTTGCCGGTTATTCATACCAAAGATATAAATACAAATATCTTAATGCAGCAGCTAAGGATGCGGCGTCTGACAAAATCCCAACCCTTAATGCGGGCCCTACAAAGACAGATGCTACAACCACTATGAATGAGGAGGTTATGATTGGCTACTTTGGCAGGTTTATGTATGACTACCAGAAAAAATATATGATTATGTTCACCTTTAGAGAGGACGGCTCATCTAAATTTGCTTCTGGCAATAAATGGGGCTTCTTCCCGGGTGCATCTGCTGGTTGGGTAATATCCGAGGAGAAATTCTTTAACGTAAAGGCTATAAACAACCTTAAGCTAAGGGTAAGTTACGGCCAGACAGGTAATAATTATGTAGGTTACTACGATGCGCTTGGCAAATATGCCATTGGAACCAAATATAACGGTGAGGCATCTGTTGTTCCATCTACAATGCCTAACAAGGGCCTTACTTGGGAGACATCAACCCAGTTGGATGCCGGTTTTGATATGGGCTTGTGGGAGAACCGTGTGCAGATAACCGCAGACTACTTTAGAAAGGTAACAGACAACCTTATAACAAGCAAGGTGCTTCCAAACACATCTGGTTTTGGCAGCATTCTAACCAATCTTGGAAAGGTGAGATTTGCCGGATTCGATATAGATATTACAACACAGAACATTTCGCACAAGAATTTCAGCTGGAGCACAAAATTGGTTTGGAGCTATGTGGAGAATAAGGTTCTTAAGCTTCCCGACAACGGACGTGACAAGAATCGTATAGGTGGCTACACCGTTAAGATGGCAGACGGCAGCACAACTGAGTTTGGCGGTACTGCAGAGGGTGAGCCTCTTGGACGTTTCTACGGTTACAAGACAGATTATATCATCACCACACAGGAGCAGGCAAACAACGCCCGCTACGACTCTCAGTCTCGTGGTTGGGACTGGACAAAGAAGAATTATGTTACAGGTAACAAAAACTCCAGCATTGGCAAGAAGGCCATTGGAGATTACGAGTGGATGGATCTTAACGGAGACGGTATTATAAACGGTTCGGATATGTACTATCTTGGAAATACCCTTCCAAAACATACCGGAGGTTTGGGCAATACTTTCACATACAAGAACCTTACTCTTAATATCTATTTGGATTGGGCTTTGGGTCATTCAATAAGCAACAACTTGCTGCAGAGACAGATGTGTAACTTCTTTGGAAACAATACATCTCTTCCTACAGAGATTAAGAAGGCTTGGGACCCCGAGAGCGGACAGAATGTAGCAGATGCCAAATATGCAAGGTTTGGCGGTAACGACTCGGATGAGCTTAACAAGAACTACAGACCTAACTCCAATGTATTTACCACAAAGGGTGACTACTTGTGCATAAGGGATGTGTCATTGCAGTATCTCCTTAAATGCCCTGGTCTTAAGAAAGCCAAGATAGAGAACATTGCGTTTACTTTGTCGGGAAGCAACCTGCATTACTTTACCAAAGTAATAGGAATGTCACCTGAGACAGGTACATCAAATGCGTACAGTTCTTCATTCTATACATATCCGCCTATAAAGAGATTCTCTTTGGGCGTTAAAGTTACGTTCTAAAATATAAAATATTGGTTATGAGAAAAATACAATATATATTTATAGTACTTTTGAGTGTGGTTGCGGTATCGTGCCACGGAGACCTTAATGTTGAGCAGAAGAGTGAGTTTACCTCTGCTTCAATGTGGAAATCTGAGTCTGATGCTGTGAGTGCCGTGAATGGCGTTTATTCTCAGTTGAGGGTTGCGCTGGCTACATCTCTGCCTGTTTATGGTGATTACAGGACCTCTCTTTACGGTGGCGGAATGATGAGTAACAAAGACTACGACAAGATGTCTGCCAACGTTATAACAAAGGATATGGAGGGTACGGACTGGAGCTCTATCTACACTACAATAAACTCCTGCAACCTTATCCTAAAGTATACTCCTAATATCACCTTTAATAGCGAGAAGACTAAAAACGAGGTTCTTGCCAATGCATATTTTGCAAGGGCATACTGTTATTTCCTTATTGCAAGGGTATGGGGTGATGCTCCTGTCCTCACAAACGGTTTTGAATCTGACAAACAGGAGGACCTTTATCCGGTTAGGGAGAGTGCGGCAAATGTATACGCTCTTGTTGAATCTGATATCAAGAATGCACTTTCGCTTGCAACAACCTCTATGACCTCAAAGAAGAAGGCATCTTACGCCTCTGTTAACATGCTTGCCGCAGACTATTATTTGTGGAAGGCCAAAAGGCTCGGCGGAGGGAACGAGGCTCTTACATCTGCAAAGGCTGCCGTTGATAATGTTCTTGGCGCTGCAGGTTATGGTTTGGAGGATAGTTTTGCAAATATTTTTGGAGTTGAGAATGAGGGAAGCAAAGAGATAATCTTCTCTATAAACTATGAGAGAGATGAGTATACGGGTGGTTATCCATCTATGTATCTTGCTCCTGAACAATATGTAGAGAACAAAGAGTTGGTAAACAACCCTGTCCCTATTGGCAGCCATCAGCAGTATGTATCCATTACAGATGAGTACGAAGCCTTTTTGAGCAGCGATCCTGCAGACAGCAGAAAGGATGTGAGCTTTGGAGTATGTCAAGACGGTTCTACTCGCTGGAGATGGATAAACAAATACAAAGGTGAGTGGATTAACGAGACAAGGTATTTTTCGTCTGATATTATCATGTACAGATTTGCAGAGGCAATCCTTATGAAGGCGGAGATAGAGAACGCTTTGGGCAATAGCCCTGCAGCACAGGTGGAGTTGCTTAAGATAGAGAAGAGGGCATACGGCACTCAGACAAGATACGTAGGGGCAATGTCTAAGGATGCAATTGACAATGCCATTATAGATGAGACTCTTAAAGAGTTTGTAGGTGAGGCAAAGAGCTGGTGGACTATTGTAAGGTTCGGGCAGGCATTTACAAGAATAGCCTCTTTGCAGGGCAGGGAGAATGAGAAGAATATTCTGCTGTGGCCTGTGTCTTCGAGCTGTATCAATACCAATCCTAATATTGAGCAGACAGAGGGTTATGACAAGTAGAAAGTTTTATAGTTTTAATCATCGGTTATTTAATAATTTAGTATTGATTTTGGCCTTGGCTTGCTTGTCTTGCAAGCCGGAGGCTGAGATCTGTAACGTAGAGGTATCTGTTCCGGTCTCGCCTGTTCTTGCACTTAACCCTGTGAACGAGGTGGCCTTTGTAAATATAGCCAAGGATAGCGCGTATGCAGAGAATATTGCAATAGAGTCTGTTGCATTTGAGCTCTACTCCAATAGCGGGTTGCATGATATTGTATCTGCAGAGCTGTTAGACAAAGAAAGAGCCAATGTTCCTATTGCAGGGGAAACATTTGAATTTAGCAGAGGGTGCAAAAGCTATAAGGTTGAGTTGGCATTGGGCAGTGCGGTTGTTGTAACATCTTCGGATACTGCTAAATTGGTTGTCTCTCTAAGGTTAAGGGATTCGATAGATATGTGTGGCAAGATAACCTTTAAGCCGCTCTTTGTCAAGACAGACAAAGGTAAGATTATGCTTCCCGACACATTATCCAAGGAGTTGAGCTTTGGCGTTGCATTAAGGCAGAAGATGCAGGATGGGGTTGCAGCACGTATCCCCGGGCTTGCCACTACCAAGAAGGGAACATTGATTGCCATATATGACGGCAGAGTAGGACGTTACAGAGACCTGCAGGGGGATATGGATATCTGCGTAAATAGAAGTACAGATGGCGGAGCAACCTGGAGTAGTATGACAAAGGCAATAGATATGGGGGAATGGGGCGGCTTGCCTCAGAAATACAACGGCGTGAGTGACGGAGCCATACTTGTGGATGAAAATACAGGCAACATATTTATTGTTGGATTGTGGATGCACGGGGTGCTGGATCCGCAGACAGGAAAATGGGTAGAGAGGCTTACAGATACCTCTACCGTATGGAATCACCAATGGAGAAGCAGAGGTTCCCAGCCGGGCTACGGCGTAAAACAATCATCTCAGTTTATGATTGTAAAGAGTACAGATGACGGCCTTACATGGTCTGAGCCAGTGAATATTACAAAGCAGGTGAAAAAGGAGAGCTGGTGGCTTATGGCACCCGGACCCGGCAGAGGTATAACATTAGATGACGGTACCCTTGTATTTCCTGCCGAGGGCAGAATGGAGGATGGACTGCAGGTATCAACCATAATATACAGCAAAGATGGCGGCAATACATGGCACTCCGGCACACCTGCATATACAAATACCAACGAATGTATGGCTGTCCAATTGGATGACGGTTCTATTATGCTTAATATGCGTGAGAGAAGCAACAGAAACAGAACAGAGAACAACGGTCGTGCCATAATGGTGACAAAGGATACTGCAGCAACATGGAAAGAGCACTCTACATCGCGTAATGCGCTTATAGAGTCTGCGTGCCAGGCATCTCTTTACAAACATGTCTATACCAATGAAGATGGAACAAAAAGGAGCATACTCTTTTTCTTTAATCCCTCTTCTATAAGCAATAGAGACAACTTTACCCTTAAGTGCAGTTTGGATAACGGCGAAACATGGCCAAAAGAGTATTGGCTGCTTTTGGACGAGCAGAACGGAAACGGCTACTCATGTATTACAAGCATAGATAACGAAACTATTGGAATTTTGTATGAGGGAAGTGGTGCCGATATGGTGTTCCAGCAGGTTAGGATTAAGGATGTCGTTAAAAGTTTGTAGCATTGGCGTTAGCTTTTTGAGTAAAGAAAGTAGAGAATGTTAAGTATTTAAAACGATAAAAAATGAGAAGATCAGAGGTAAACAGATATATAGAAGAGGCTATGGCATTTATGAAGAAGAACAGCTTTTTCCTGCCGGATTGGGCATATTGGACACCATCCAAATGGCAGGAGATGAAAGCCTCATGCGGTGAGATCTTTGAAAATTCGCTTGGCTGGGATATAACAGATTTCGGTTACGGTGATTTTGCCAATACCGGTTTGACCTTGGTAACACTTAGAAATGGAAATCTTAATAAACCATCCAAACCATATTGCGAAAAGATAATGTATGTAAGGGAGAATCAAGTTACACCGCTTCATTATCATGTTCTTAAAACAGAGGATATTATAAACAGAGGTGGAGGAGTGCTCTGCATGAAGCTGTGGAAGAGCTTTGACAAACCCGGTTCTGCAGGTAAATCGTCTGAGTTAGATAAATCGCCTATTGTTGTAAAGATAGACGGGGTGGAGACCACTGTAAATGCAGGAGAGGTTGTAAAGATATACCCTGGGCAGAGCATCTGCTATTTCCCATATCTTTACCATACGTTTTGGTCTGAGGAGGGTGATTCCCTTATAGGGGAGGTCTCTTGCGTGAATGATGACAATACAGATAATGTATTTTTGGTAGATAAGGGGAGGTATTCCTCTATTGAGGAGGATGTTGAGCCTACGCATCTATTGTGCAACGAGTATTTCCGCTTTGTTATATAGCTTTGGCGTTGGCCTTGGCGTTCAAAATTTAATTAGCTAAGGCCAAAGCAAAAGCATAATTAAAAAGGGTATTATGAGAAATAAACAGTTATTGCAATCGTTTTTTGCAGCATTGCCGCTTGTGTTGTTTCTGCTTGTCGGCAATGTGGCAAATGCTCAAGTTAAGGCGCAGGTATTGCACCTTAAAAATGACAAGTCGTTCTCTGTGATTCTGCTCCCCGATGTGCAGAATTATGTGAAGTACGACTATAACCAACCGGTATTGGAACTTATGACCGCCTGGGTTAAGGATAATATAAAGAACCTCAACATAAAAGCGGCACTTTGTACAGGAGACCTTGTAGACCAGAATGAGTGTATAAGACCACCGTTCCCAAGATTCGGCAATCTTACGAGCCGCAGGCAGTGGGAATTTGTCTCTCATGCTTTTGCAAGGTTAGATAACTATCTCCCATATATAATATGTACAGGCAACCACGATTATGGTTATACCCGCTCCGAATACCCAAAAACAGAGTATCCTAAATATTTTACAGTTGAGAGAAACAACAAACTACCTCAGATTCTTGTGGGAGATTATCCCAACAGAATGAACGAACGCTCTTTGGAGAACTCGGCTTTTGTAATAAGTGATGAGAGCATGGTAAAGGGGTGGAGCAAGCTTATGGTAATAAACCTTGAGTATGGCGCAAGAGACGAGGTGTTGGAGTGGGCACATAATCTTGCGGTAAGCGATGATTATAAGGATTACAAGGTCATAGTTCTAACGCACGCATATCTTGGCGCAGGAGACAACGCTGCAAGGATTGGTAGAGGAGGCTATAAAATGCAGCCAATTAACGGAGGCGAGGATATCTGGCAGAAACTCATAAAGATAACACCAAACATTAAGTTGGTTATTTGCGGTCATGTTGCAACTCCGGACGAAAAGTTTGAGAGTGCCGCAGGCTTTAGGACAGACAAGAACGAAGCCGGTAACACTGTAGCTCAGATGATGTTCAACACTCAAGCAATAGGCGGTGGAATGAGCGGCAACGGCGGCGACGGTTGGCTAAGGATCTTGGAGTTTATGCCGGACGGAAAGACTGTTGAGGTGGTAACATATTCTCCCCTGTTTGGCTTTTCTGCAAGAACCAAGGATATTGCAATTGAGGAGTCGGCCTGCAATAAATTCTCATTTAAGTTAGAGTAAAATGGCGTTGGCTGTTTTGAGTAAAGAGAGTAAAGTGGCTTTGGCATTGGCTTTGGCTGATTTAGAGTAGAGAGTAGAGAAAGTAAAGAGAGTAGAGAACGATAGCATGAAAAAAATAGAGATAGATAACAGATTTATTGGGCACGCGGCGCAGATGTACGGTGTCACTCCATTTGAATATACAGATGGAAAAGCAAAGGGGATGCGCGCGCTTGAGCTGTGTAATGGAGTAGGTATAAGGCTTGTTATGCTTCCTGACAGAGGACTTGATATATTAAAGTTAGAGTACAAAGGGGTCAATCTTTCATATCTGTCTAAAAGCGGAATCTCTTCACCTGAATATTTTATACCCGGCGGATATGGTTTTTTGAAGAATTTCTTTGTAGGCTTTCTAACAACTTGCGGACTTAGGCATATTGGCGCTCCATGCAGTGTTGAGGATGAGGACTTAGGTCTTCATGGGGTAATATCCAATACACCGGCAGAGGAGGTCTGTGCCTCAACTCGCAATAATATGATTATTGTAAACGGAGTTGTAAGGGAGGCGGAGATCTTTAAACATAACCTGCTGCTCGTAAGGTCTGTTGAGATGCCTGTAGGGAAAGATTGGTTTATAATTAAAAACAGAATAGAGAATATTGGGTACCAAAAAGAGCAGATAATGTTTATGATGCATATAAATTTCGGGTATCCGTTTCTGGTACCTGCTACAGAACTTTGTATTCCATCTGTGTCTGTGGAGCCAAGGGATGATGAAGCTGTAAAAGGGTTAACGAATCATAATATTGTCACCCCTCCGGTGGTCGGTTATAAAGAGAGGGTGTTCTTTCATAATTTTAACGATAGAAATCCGGCTGCCGGGGGCCCTGCACAGGAGGTTGTTACCGTATCCGTTAAAAACAGGGATTTGGGTATTGCTCTCTCTTTGCAGTTTTCTAAAGAGGCTTTCCCCTATCTTACACAGTGGAATCAGTTTGGCTGTGGAGATTATGTGCTTGGTATAGAGCCTTCGAGCTGCAAGATGATTGGGCGTGCGGCTGCTATTGAGCAGGGTATTGCAGATTATCTTATGCCCGGAGAATACAGAGATTTTGATGTAAAGGTAAAAATATCAGAAATTGATTGAATATGAACATAGGTACATATATAGTAAAATTCACAACTTTTTTCGTTAGCGTTATTCTTCTCTCCGGTATTTATGCCCGGGGAGAGGAGTATCCTGCAACAAAAGAGAATGACAAAAAAGAGATTAAAGCTGCTGCAAAATGGGCAGATGATATTATCAAGGCAAAAGGCTTTAAACTTGCATTCTGGCCCGGAACAGATTTTATAGAGCTGAAAAGGGCTTATGAATTGAATCCTGCAATGTGGGATGTTGTATTCAACACAATTGCAAAGGCGGGCAAGGATTTGGTTGGGTTTGAGCCTACCAACAAGGAGAGGTTGTACGGAGATGACTGCTATATGATCTTTCAGGAGTACACCCCCAAAACAGCAGATAAGATAAGATCCGAGAAGCATGAAAAATATATAGATGTGCAGATAAGTACCGGTAATGTTGTCTGGGGTATAGATAATGAGGAGGGAGCTGAACTTACTGTTCCGTTCAACAGTGCCCGAGATATTGCATTTTACAGTGCAAAAACTGCAAAAATGATAAAACAGAAGGCTTCAAAGCCATATATATTTATTTTTTTTCCTAAGGATCTGCATATCCCTTCCTATAGCAGGGAGGCTAAGCCTACTAAAGAGTGGAAGTTGATTATAAAAGTTAATAGTAAATAGCGTTGGCTTTGGCGTTTGCTAATTTAGAGTATAGAGAATAGAGAAAGTATAGAAAGTAATTAGCTAAAGCTAATGCTGAAAATAATAGATAAATGACAACATTGGGTATTGATATAGGGAGTTCTTCTATTAAAGTGTCGCTGTTGGATGTTGAAACAGGCAGATGCATTGCCTCTTGTAGCTCTCCCTCTTCTGAGATGGAGATTATCTCCTGCCGGCGCGGATGGGCGGAACAGGACCCTCAAATATGGTGGGAGCATGTAAAGATATGCCTTGGCAAGGTATTGCCGTCAAAATCGGTTGCTGCAGAGGTAAAGGCTATAGGGATAGCTTATCAGATGCATGGCCTTGTCTGCGTAGACAGAGAGCTTAACCCTGTAATGAATTCTATTATCTGGTGCGACAGCCGTGCTGTTGAGATAGGGGAGAGAGCCTTTAGAGAGATAGGTGAGGAGCGTTGCCTTAAGCATCTGCTTAATTCCCCCGGAAATTTTACGGTATCCAAATTAGCTTGGGTTAAAGAGAATCTCCCGCAGGTGTACTCAAAAGTGTACAAATTCATGCTTCCCGGAGACTACATAATGCTAAGACTCAGCGGAAAATGCGAGACAGCAGAGTGTGGTATATCTGAGGAGATGCTTTGGGATATAAAGGGTGGTAAACCTGCAAAGTTCCTGCTGGATTATTACGGAATAGATGAATCGCTTGTGCCCGAATATAACCCGGGAATAGGAATCCATGGGTTCACAGACAAAAACACAGAAGAGCTTTTTGGAGTAAAGGAGGGAACACCAATATCATACAAATGCGGAGATCAACCTAACAATGCCTTCTCGCTTAATGTGTTAAATCCCGGTGAGATAGCTGCTACCGGAGGAACTTCGGGCGTTGTTTACGGTGTTACATATACAGATTCATTGGACAAACTCTCAAGAGTGAATACCGTCTTGCATGTAAACAATACCAAAGAGAACAAACGTAACGGAATACTGCTCTGCATAAACGGAGTGGGAATCCTTAACGCATGGATGAGGAGGAATATTGCTCCAAATCTATCCTATAAAGAGATAAATGAATTGGCGGAGCAGGCGCCTGCCGGAAGTGACGGATTAACAGTTATCCCTTTTGGCAACGGTGCGGAGAGGATGCTTTGCAACAGGTTTACCGGAACAGAGTTGCTTAACATAGACTTAAACAAACATACCCAAAAGCACCTTTTGAGGGCTTCACAGGAGGGGATAGCCTTTGCATTCAAATACGGCATAGATATAATGAGCGGGATTGGTTTAAAGCCAAAAACCGTAAGGGCAGGGCATGCAAACCTCTTTTTAAGTCCGCTCTTCACCAAAACACTTGCAACAATAGCTGATGTTACAATAGAACTCTACAATACAGATGGTTCTCAGGGTGCGGCCCGGGGTGCTGCATTGGGGGCAGGTTTGTACAAGAGCCCTCAAGAGGCCTTTGGTAACCTTACGAAAGTTTCTATAGTTCTTCCCGACAACTCTATAAAGGGTGTTTTGAATAATGCTTACGCCAAATGGCGTGATGTTTTGGAGAGAGCATTGGGGAATTGAGATTGTCTTCAAAATTTTCTACCTCTTTAATGAAGGAGAGTTTTTTCTGCAGAGTGCCTGTTACCTTTTTGCTTCCCAACGAAATCTTCCCATATTTGTCTATAGGGCTGAGCCGGCTGTCGTCATTTATGAACAGCTCCGTGGCGTCTATGGTCACTACAGTGGAGTCTTCATTGTACCCATTTATTTTAAAGAGCTTGAAGATGGCATCTGTTTCGTTGCTATCGTTCAGCTGCTCGGATGTTGAAACTCTCCAGCTGTCGGGCATCCGCAATGCTATATTGTCATTCTCTTTTGTAAAAACAACCAACAGTGGGTCTTGTGGCTTTGAGCCTACTATGCCGTTACCGTTATCGCTTGTTGCTGTGATGGTTGTCCCAAAAAGCATCTCCCTTCCAAGCATGTTGAAAGGAATGTCAATGAGCACCTTGCCATCCTCCTTATGGGCTGAGATAAAAAGGCTTCCTGCAACTATAGATGCAGATAATAATAACTTACAAATCATAATCAGTAGTTCACATAAAAGGATGTAAAAGTAGCTAATAAAGCGTGAAGTTGTACTTTTGGTTGGAATTTTTGCTACATTTGCGATCTTTGCACAGGTTGCCTGTCTTGCCTTGAGATGGGTTTGGTTACATAAAAAACAGATTCTAATGGAAAATATTCTAATGGTAGACCTTAAAGGTCAGTACATAAAGATAAAAGATGAGATAGATGCTGCAATAAGTGAAGTGACAAGCTCGTGCAGATTCATTAACGGTTCTCAGGTTCAGCTCTTTGCACGAGAGCTGGAGGCGTATACAGGTGCAAAGCATGTTATACCGTGCGGCAACGGTACAGACGCGCTTCAGATTGCCCTCATGTCTCTGCTAAAACCGGGAGATGAGGTGATTGTCCCGGCGTTTACATACGTTGCTACTGCAGAGGTGATAGGGTTGCTTGGAATGGTGCCTGTAATGGTTGATGTAAGTTACGATACATTCAATGTAGGTGGTTCGTGTGGGGAGCATTTGCTGAATGCGGAGCAGATGTTGGAAAGGGTGCTTACACCGCGCACCAAAGCGATTGTACCTGTTCATCTTTTTGGACAATGTGCAGATATGGAGCTGATTATGAACTTTGCCAACAGACATGGACTTTATGTGATTGAGGATGCTGCTCAGGCTATAGGGGCGGAGTACAGATTCAGCAACGGTACGGTAAAGCAGGCCGGAACAATAGGCAATATAGGCTGTACCTCCTTTTTTCCGTCAAAAAATTTGGGATGTTACGGAGATGGCGGAGCGTTGTTTACAGATGATGATCTGTTAGCGGAAAAGATTCGTATGATAGCCAACCATGGGCAGAGGGTTAAATATCATCATGCTGTAATTGGTTGTAATTCAAGGTTGGACACCATACAGGCAGCTGTCTTAAGGGTTAAGTTGAAGTATTTGAAAGAGTACACTGCTTCCCGACAAAAAGCCGCAGCTGTCTATGACAGACTGCTGGCTTCGCTGCAGCCTGCTGTAGTCCTTCCGGCGAGGAACTCGCAATCTACGCATGTATTCCATCAATATACCATAAAGGTTCCCGGTATGACAAGAGACGGAGCAGGCGCGGCGGTCTCTGTAAGAGATGCTCTTAAGGGGTATTTGTCGGGAAGAGGAGTTCCGTCTATGATCTACTACCCGCTCTCTTTGGACGAGCAGGAGGCGTTTAAGGCCATTGCGGTAAACCCTGTGGAATTGAACATATCCAAGGAGTTGTCTGAAACGGTGCTGTCGCTCCCTATGCATACAGAACTTACTGCATCTGTGCAGGAGTATATTGTTAGCTGCTGCAGGGAATTTATTGAAAAATTGTGTTAACTTTGCGAATTTAGTTACACTTAGCAGATTATGAATAGAAACAGAATATTTTTGTTAACACTGAATGTGCTTGTGGCTGCCCTTTTCCTTACCTCGTGCAAATCTATTAAGGAGGTGGCGTACGTACAGGATATTCAAATAGATACTCCAAGTAAAATTGTGGAGAAGGAGATTAAGATTGCTCCGGATGATATGCTGTCTATATCTGTAAACAGCAGTAACCCGGAGTTAGTAGTTCCTTTTAATATGCCAATGGTTTCTTATCAGTTTTCCCAAACGGGGGTAAATTCTGGTGGCGTACAAAGATTGCTTGGTTATATTGTTGATGTAGAGGGAAATATAGATTTTCCTGTTTTGGGAAAGATTAAGGTTGCCGGAATGAGCAGAAGGGAGTTGTCAGAAGAGATAAAGGGACGTCTGGCCAAGGAGGGGCTTGTTAAGGATGCCGTTGTTACCGTTCAATTTCAAAATTTTAAAGTGTCTGTAATGGGAGAGGTTAATGCTCCAAAAACATATAATATTCCCTCAGATAGAATAACACTGCTTGAGGCTATCAGTATGGCCGGAGACCTCACTGTGTATGGGAGGAGAGACAGGGTTATTGTCATAAGAGAGGAGAATGGGCAAAGAACAGCGTATATCAATGATCTGAGAAGTGCCAAGCTGTTTGAATCCCCTTGCTATTATCTGCAGCAGAATGATGTTGTCTATGTTGAACCTAACAAGATAAAGGCGGGGCAGCGGAACATAAATCAAAACACCACGGTATCCACATGGGTATCTATTGTGTCCCTGTTGGTTTCGGTTGCAATCCTAATATGGAGATAAAATTGTAAATTGGTTATTATGGAACAGGAAGATAGAATATTGTATTCAGAGGAGCAGGAGCGTGAAACGAATTTAGTAGACGTATTTGAGATTGTTACGATATATAAATGGTGGTTTGTTGCAAGTTTGGTTATTTGCATTATATTGGCCTTTTTATATCTCAAATCAACGCCAAAGATATATACCAGAACGGCAACCGTTATGGTAAAGGATGAGAGGGGGAGAGGCAATATAAGCGAGGCTGCAATACTTGGTGAGATGAACCTCTTTAACATGACAGGGAATAATGTTGAGAATGAGGTGCTTATATTCAGAACTGCCAAATTGATGCAGAATGTTGTAAACAAACTGCATTTAGATATAACATACAAGACTAAAAAATGGCTTACTCCAATAGACCTTTACGGTAAGTCGCCTGTTGAGGTATCTTTTCCTGATGCAGGGGATGACACCTTTATACAATTCAAACTTAAGAAGGAGGGTGATAAGGTTGTAATAGACGACTACCGGTTGAACAGAGATGAGCTTGCAGACAACCCTATGTCTGTTACACTGAACGATACTGTTGTTACACCTGTAGGCGCTGTTGTTATAAAACCTACCGCAATGTTTAACAGTTACGATGGAGAAACAATCACTGTAACAAAGAGCAGGTTAGGTAGCGTTGTTGATTTCTACCGTAAAAAACTAAATTCAGACAGGCAGGGCAGGACATCCTCAATAATAGAGCTCAATATAAATGATGTTTCCACAAAGAGGGCAGAGGATCTGCTTAACACTCTTATTTGGTCATATAATGAGGAGTCTGTAAAGGATAAGAACAAGGTCTCTGTAAATACTGCAAAATTCATAAATGAACGTCTGCAATATATAACAGATGAATTGGGAAGTGTAGACACTGATATAGCTTCGTTTAAGAGTACAAACAAGCTTACAGACTTTAAGTCTGAGTCTGGTATGTTCATGCAGGAATCTGCGTTATATAAAAAAGATGCGCTCTCATTGGAAAACCAATTGAATGTGGCGAATTTCATGAGGAGTTACCTTACAGACCCGCAAAATGAGGAGAAACTAATCCCCGCTAACACAGGGATAGACGACAATGCCGTTGAAAACAGGATATCATTGTACAATGAAAGCAAACTGAAAAGGGACAGATATATATCTGCCGGTGGAGAGAATAACCCTATAATCTCTGACCTCGCCATTACAATGACCTCGTTGAGACAGGCTATTCTTACTACACTGGATAACTATATTGCAACGTTAAAAATTCAGATAGAGACAATAAGGAGCAAGGAGGGGAATAATGCTAAGAAGATATCGCAACTTCCTCAACAACAGAAGTATATAATGGCTATTGAGAGGCAGCAGAAGATAAAGGAGGAGCTATATCTTTTCTTATTGAACAAAAGAGAGGAGACTGCCCTCAACCAAGCTATTACACAGAGTAATCTAAGGGTGTTGGACTATGCAAGAGGACCTGTAAAACCGGTCTCCCCAAAGACTACTATAATCCTTATTGCAGCTCTTCTGTTAGGTGTGGTTTTACCGTATTATACCATATATATAATGAGACTGTTAGATACCAAGGTAAATACGAAAAAAGATGTGGAAAAACAGGTTACGGCTCCAATATTGTGTGAGATTCCGGATTGGACAGAAGACCACCGGATACCGGTATGGAATATAATAGGTAGAATAAAGAGAATGGTAGGGAAGGGGAAAAAAGATGTAAGTGAGAAGGATAATGAGGTTAAGATACATGGCAGGGATCCTTTATCCGAGGCATTCAGGATAATGAGAACCAATATGAGCTTTACAGCAGACAAGAACAAAAAGGTTATAATGCTCACATCATTCAATCCGGGAGCAGGCAAAAGTTTTGTTGCTGTGAATTTGGCCTTCACCCTTTCACATACCGGCAAAAAAGTATTGATTATAGATACGGATATAAGAAAAGGTACTTTGAGCAAACAGCTTGGAATGACCAAGAGACAGAAAGGTCTTACAACATATCTCAGCGGGCAGGTAGGTTCTGTAGATGATATAATTGTTCAAAAGCCCGGTACAGATAACCTTGATATCATCTATGCGGGTCCTATTCCGCCAAGTCCGTCTGAGATGCTTATGGATGAACGTTTTGGTAAGCTGATAGAGGAGATGAGAGGCAGATATGACTATGTAATATTGGATAATGTCCCATGCGGTATGGTGGCAGATGCCAAGATAGTTGGGGTGTGGGCAGATCTTACACTCTTTGTGCTTAGGGCAGGCAAGGCAGACAAGCGCCAGTTGCCGGATTTGGAGGAGATATACAGGACAAAGACATTCAAGAACTTATATATTGTGCTTAATGCCATAAGATATGACAAACAGGGCTATAGTTATGGATATGGCTACGGTTATGGATATGGCTACGGCTATGGTTCTACGTCTCATGATGAATAATTATTAAGAAGAGATAACGTGGTTTTTTTATTGTTATAGAGTATGTTTTTTTTTAGAAAAAAATATTCATTGAGCGAGGCCGGTTTCTTTAAGGGGTATACAGATTACCATTCGCATATACTTCCCGGAGTTGATGATGGATGCCAAAAGACAGAGAACTCTCTTAAGGTACTGGAATATTTTGAATCTCTTGGAATAAAAAAGGTGTTCCTTACACCGCATGTGATGAGAGACTTTCCAAACAGCGAGGATCATCTCAGAGAGGTCTTTAGCGATTTTAGAAAGGAGTATAAGGGCGGGATAGAGTTGGAGTTGGCGGCAGAATATATGGCAGACAGTGATTTTTCAAAACATATAGATAACGGACTGCTTACTCTGCCGGGAGACAGAGCCTTGATAGAATCATCTTACCTTGCCCCCATAAATAACTTTGATGACCAGCTTTATGATGCAGCAACGCACGGATATATTCCGGTTATAGCGCACGCAGAGAGGTATACATATATGACAGAAAGGGAGTATAGAGAATTTCTGAATAAAGGATATGAGATGCAGCTTAACATATTGTCACTTACAAATTACTATGGTCCCGGGTTGGAGGAGAGGGCTTTAAAGATGCTGCATAGTGGATTCTACACATATCTTGGTACCGATATTCACAGGAAACACAGTTTTGAAGATTTTGAAAAAAAGATAAAACTGTCATCAAAAGATATAGATCTGTTATACAAACTAAATAATAGAGAATAGTGTAAATTTAAAAACCTTTTTAGGTAAGCGTAAGAATTTTAAACCCTTACGCTTCTTTTTTACTCTTTGCTGCAATTAAAGTGAAAATATAAATAATAGTAAATCAATGCCGTATGTTTGTAATTTTATTTTTGGTATAGATAATTTAATTACTACCTTTGCCGCCCGTAAAATTTAATGAAACCGAACATGAAAATCTTTGAAATTAATTCGTCCAAGTTTTGATATCAAAGATTTTCATTGTGAGAGAGAACGATAGTGAACGGCTATCAGACTCTCACAAATTTTTAATTATGATTTTTGAAATTAAAAATTTTGATAGTATGAAAATGACTATAACAAGAAAACATTTAAAATTCTTTAGACCTTATGCCTTGTCTATTCTTACAGCGGGGCTATTGGTTTGCAGTTCTGTTTTGGATATAGATAATGCAAGGGCAGAGGGATATCAGGTTAATTCGTTGAGTACAAGGCAACTTGGTATGGGTTATGCCGGAGTGGCTTTGAAGCTTGGATCGGAAAGCGTGCATTATAATCCCGGAGCATTGGCGTATATGGGAAAAAAGTTTGATTTCTCTGCAGGTGTAACGGCTATTATATCTCAAGCAGATTATAAAAGTATGGATGGAAGCTATAAAGCGAAGAGCGATAATCCTGTAAGTACGCCGTTTTTTGTTTATATGGGTTACAAGCCATTTGAGAAATTGGCATTTGGCTTGGCTGTAAATACTCCTGCCGGAAACTCTATCAAGTGGCCGGATCATTGGAGGGGAGCTACGCTTGTAGAGAGTATAGATATGCGAGCATTTAATATACAGCCTACTGTTTCGTATAAGATAGCAGATTTTTTGAGCATTGGAGCCGGTGTAATGATGGACTTTGGAGGTGTCAACCTTAAGAGAGCGCTTATCCCGGTTGGCGGCCTTGACAAACTCTCTGCATATTCGCAATATATGCCGCAGCTTGGTATACCGCAGGTATTGGAATCTGTAAAGGAGAAAACGCCTCTTGGTGTAACCTTAAAAGGTTCAACAAAGCTCGCATGGGGCTATAATATTGGAGCTTTGTTGAATGTTACCCCTAATTTAAGCATAGGTGTATCGTACAGATCCAAAATAAGATTAAAGTTGGAGAAAGGAGAAGCAGAGCTGAGATATGCTAATAAGGAGGTTAAACAGCTTATAGATGCTGTAAACAGTATAAAACCGGGAACAATATCTATTCCTCCGCTGGATAAGGGTAATTTTGAAACCTCTTTGCCGTTACCAAGTAATCTTAATATTGGAGTGGCTTATAAATTCAGAGAGAGACTTACGGTTACGGGGGAGTTGCAGTTTGTGGGTTGGAAAGCATACGACAGTCTCAAATTTCAATTTGATGAAAAGGTACTTGGCGGTTACTCAACGATAGCTCCAAAAAAATACAAGAATACTATTATATACAGAATTGGTGCGGAGTATGCTGTTTGTGATATTGCAACAGTAAGGATTGGCGGTTATTATGATTCTACTCCGGTAAGGGATAATCTTTATAATCCGGAGACACCGGGTTCTAATAAAAGGGTATATACAGCTGGTGCATCGCTTATGCCATTCAACCAATTCTCGGTAGATCTTGGACTTGGCTATATACACGGGTTAAGGCGATACGGAAGTTATCCCGAGCCTGCAACAGCAGATGTGGGAGAATTTTTTGAAGGGAAATACAAGTGTACTGCATGGCTGTTTTCAATTGGAATAAAATATTCTTTTTAAATTTTTTTGGTGTTGAAAATATTTTATATATTTGCGGCGTAATTATACGGTTTGTTTTTATATAGGAGGTCTGCGTGAAGTCTTTGTTGTGAAACAGATTCTTTGGGCAGGCCTTATTGTTTAGTTTATGGCGTAGAGAGAGTAAAGAAAGCTTTGGCGTTGGCCTTTTTTAAAGTAAAGAGGGTAAAGAAAGCCAAAGCTAAAGCTGATAAACTTAATAGAAATGTAACGAAATACTATAAAGGTTTGTATATCTTTGCGGGCGTAATCAAAGTCTTACCTCTAAATTTTTTTCTTATGTCAGGTTTTTTTGGGTGTGTTTCCCGTAATGAATGCGTTAATGATGTGTTCTACGGAACCGACTATCATTCTCACTTGGGAACAAAACGTGCCGGAATGGCATTTTATGTTAATGGAAAATTTACAAGAGCTATTCACTCGTTGGAGAATGGCTATTTTAGAAATAAATTCGAAGAAGAGTTACCAAAGTTTGATGGTTCAACCATGGGGCTTGGTGTTATCTCCGACTGCGAATCGCAGCCTATAACCATAACATCAAAACTTGGAAGATTTTCAGTGGCAACTGTGAGCAGAGTGGATAACATAGAGGAGTTGGCAAAGGAACTTATGGAGCAGGGGCATCATTTTGCCGAGCTGTCTGACTCTGAGATCAACGCAACCGAATTAGTTGCAACAATCATTGGCCTTGCCGGTAATATCAGAGATGGAATTGAATTGGTGCAACAGAAGGTAAAAGGTTCATGTTCAATGCTTATCCTTACAGATCATGCAATCTATGCTGCACGAGACAGGTTCGGCCGTACTCCAATTGTTATAGGGAAAAATGATAAAGGATATGTATGCGCATCCGAAAGTTCGAGTTTTGCAAACCTTGGCTATGATTTTGTGAGAGATCTTGGACCGGGAGAGATTGTGCAGTTGAGCGCAGATGGTATTCGTGTGGTTGCTCCACCTCAGGAGCGTATGCAGGTATGTTCATTTCTGTGGGTTTATTACGGCTATCCGTCTGCATGGTATGAGGGTATTAATGTAGAGGCTTCGCGTTACAGATGCGGTGCCGCGATGGCAAGAAGGGATGCAGATACAGATGCAGATTTTGCTGCCGGTATCCCTGATTCCGGAGTGGGGCATGCTGTAGGCTACTCAAACGAAAAAGGGATACCATACAAAAGACCGTTTGTAAAATATACCCCAACGTGGCCAAGAAGTTTTATGCCTCAGAACCAGAAAATGAGAGATTTGGTAGCTAAAATGAAACTATTGCCCAACGAGGCGTTTACAAAAGGGCAGAAGATTGTCTTTATGGATGATAGTATTGTGCGCGGAACGCAACTTAAGGATAATGTTATAAAGTTGCTGGATGCAGGGGTAAAGGAGATTCATATGAGGATAGCTTGTCCGCCGTTGGTATATCCATGTAAGTTCCTCAATTTTTCTACATCAAGGAGCACGTACGATCTTTATACCAGACGTATCATAAGGGATATGGAGGGGACTGAGAACCTTACAGAGGAGGTACTGCAGCAATATACGGACCCGGATTCTCCAAAATACCGGGAGATGGTAGATCTTATGCGCAAGCATCTGCAGCTTACATCTCTCAAATTTCAAAGATTGGATGATCTTGTTGAGGCTATAGGCCTTCCTAAGTGCAAATTGTGTACTCACTGTTGGGATAACTCCTCTTATATGGAGTAATAATTCGTCTAAAAAAACAACAGCTCTGTTATAATAATCATTAAAGTCCTCTGAACAGAGGACTTTTTTTACACAGAATATTAGGAGGTGACGAAGGTGTTGTAAGTGGGTGATTTATAGCAAAAAATATAAAGATTCAAGATAGAAGTGCAACACTGGCGGGCTAGCCCGCCAGTGTTGCGGC
>ERZ857629.1665-NODE-1665-length-23228-cov-3.323048_pt1 | contig 23228 bp, 20 predicted proteins | sample MGYA00519700_ERZ857629 | MGnify/ENA primary metagenome ERZ857629 (study PRJEB31778, sample SAMEA3449351) | human gut metagenome | biome: human gut; feature: human-associated habitat; material: faeces | place: United Kingdom | collected 2010/2012 ...
AATTTCATAACTTTCTCAAAATTCTGCCACACTTATATTGCAATAATAGTACAGAAAATAATTTTATACATCAAGTATGTAAACTAATTTTTCCGATTGGCTTATTGCGTATGACAAATAAATATGCTAAACTTTAAGAAAGTCAAGTTATGGAGGTTGTAATGTCAAAAGATGACAATGCGCTAATGTTTGGAATAGGTATTCTTGCAGGTGTTACCACGGGAATAATTGCAGGATTGTTGATGGCTCCTGCATCAGGAGAAGAAACAAGAAAAAAATTGGAAAATCAGGTTAATGATTTTGCGGAAAATCATTGTCCGACTGTTGAAGAAGCAAAAAGACAGGCACTTGCAACGGTTGATGTTATCCAATTCAAAATAGAAAAAGCAATTAAAAAAGTCAACGATGCGATAAAAGCAAGACAACTTGCAAAAGCAAAAGACAAAGAACATTCGGTATACGGAATATAGGCGGCATTTAGAATGAGTCAAACATTAGAAATATATTTCAGTGTCTTTTTGTCAGTATCTGCGGTATTATTGATAATTATCGGAGTCTTTTTCATAAAATTGATTATGGAATTGTCAAAACTGACAAATAATTTGAATGACATAACCACGATAGTTAAAAGCGACTTAGAGCCAACGATAAAAGAGTTGCAAGTTACGCTCAAAAGTGTTAATTCCATTGTGAAAGAAGCGGATAAAAACGTTTCTGCTTTGAGAGGAGTTGCAACAAAAGTTCTCGGTGCAGGTTCTATGGCTATCACGGGAATAAAAGGTTTGACCGGCAGTTTTTGGAAAGGAATGGCTGCGGGAATGAAAATGTTTAGAAAATAAGATTAAATAAGGAGGAGTATCTTATGTCAGTAGGAAAATTTATAGCAGGTTTTACGGTTGGTGCTGTCGTAGGTGCAGTTGCGGGTATTTTATTAGCACCCCAATCAGGTGAAGAAACTCGTGAAATGATTGCGGAAACTTCAAAAGACTTGTACGACAAAGCACAAGATTCAGTTGGCGAACTTCAAGAAAAGGCTAACGAAGTTATGAACAATTTGCAAGAAAAAGGCGATGAACTTGTTGAAAAACTTCAAAACCTTGTTAAAAAGGCAGAAAAGGCTGAGTAGTTCATCTTAAAACCAATTTTCCCGTTTTTCTCAAAATGTAGAGTATTGTTAAAAATTATCCGTTACGGAAAAAATATACTAAACTGAAATGAGAAAGACGGGTTTTTTATGCTCAAAAAAATCTTTTTATTTATGACAATTTTATTTGTATTCACTACGATGCCTGCTATGAGTTATGATGCGGAAACTCCCATAAGGGTCGGGCTTAGCGATACAAATTTTTCAAAATATATTTTTGATAATGCCGAATTTTATTCCGATGCTGCTTTGGAAATTACCGACGAAGCAACGGGCACAACGATTAAGGCTTTTGATGTTTATGCCGAGCGTGTCGGAAATGTGTTCAATGTCTACGGCGACGGCAAGTTGAAAATGAGTTCAATAAAAGGTCCTTTGATTGTTAAGGCTCAACCTGACTTTTTGATTGGGATAAAAAACCACAAAAGAGCAGGAAAACCTGCTTTTTACAGGGGGATAATCGAACTTGTTCCTGCAACTATAAAGTCCAAAGGCTTTGCGATAGTCAATATTTTAGATTTGCAAAAATATTTAAAGGGCGTTGTTCCGAATGAGATGCCCGTGTCATTTGGGATAGAGGCGTTAAAGGCTCAGTGTATTGCCGCAAGAAATTATGCTTTAAGACCGAGAAGCAAATTTTATAAAGAGTTTGACATTTGTGATTCTGTTGCTTGTCAGGTTTACTTTGGGGCAAAAACAGAGCGTGAACTTTCAAACAGGGCGGTAGAAGAAACCGATGGTTTGGTTGCACTTTACAACGGTGAGTTGATTTTGGCAGTGTACAGTTCTACGGCTGGCGGTTATACGGAAAGCCACGCAAATGCTTTTTCAGACCCTAATTCCAAAAAATTTCCGGGGAAAGATATTCCTTATTTGCAAGCAAGACCTGATATTCCCGATATGAAAAGCCTTGCTGATGAAAAAGATGCAAGAGAATTTTACACAACAAGACCTGAAACTTATGACAACAAATCTCCTTATTTTCGCTGGACAAGGGAGTGGACGCTGAGTGAGTTTATTGAAACTTTGAATAAAACAATGTTAGAGCAAAAGGCTTTTATAAAACCTGCTTTTACCGAGTATGACAAGTTTTCTCAGTTGAAAGAAATTAAAATTAAACAAAGAGGCGACTCGGGAAAGGTTATGTTTATTGAGATTTCTACCGAAAACGGAGTTTATACCATCGGTAAGGAATTAACGTTGAGAAGATTGTTCAAAAAGGCAGGAAAGGCACTGCCCAGTGCAAATTTCGTGTGTGATATCGTTAAAAACGAAAACGGTGGAGAGCCGACGATAAAATTTTCTGGCGGCGGCTTTGGTCATGGCGTTGGAATGAGCCAGTACGGAGCGGGGCAAATGGGTCGCTCGGGCTTGAATTTTTTGAGTATTTTGCAGCATTATTATACGGGAATTTCAATAGGAACAATTCCTGCGACGATTACTTCTCAATATGGCAAAAACGTTATGTCCCGGTCGTTTTTTGCACCCGAGAAGAAAGGCGAGATTGTTATTGATGAAATAAGGGGTATCAGTGAGTTTACGATTGTTGTAAACGGCTTGGAAACTGATTTGGGTGTCGGAAAATTTTTCAAAAGACACAGAATAGATATTTCACAATATATAAGAAAAGGTGAAAATACGGTTGAAATACAGATACCGTCTGATTATTACGGTCAAAACTTCTTGAAGGCGCATATTGAAATAAAGGGAGCAGAGTGATGTCAAAACCTATGTCTTTATTCAATGCGGCAAAATTGGTTGCTTTGGTTACAATTGTTTCAAAATTCGTAGGATTTCTTCGAGATGTAATAATTGCAAAGTATTACGGTGCGGGCTTGGTTTCAGATGCTTATTTTTACGCATATCAAATACCTGCGTTGGCGATAATAATTTTGGGCGGAGTCGGCGGTCCTTTTCACAGTGCGATTGTGTCGGTGTTTGCAAAATTTGTCCCGACTGATGCGGAAAAGGCTGACGAGAGGGCAAACAGGCTTTACAATTCGTTTTTAACGGCTTCTTTTATTGTTTTTGCAATACTTGGGGTTTTGATATTTGTGTTTGCAGAACCGATAATGAAACTTATTATAAACAGCGGCTCGCCTGAAATGGTAACGCTCGCCGCCAACCATTTGAGAATAATGTCGCCTGTTTTTGTAATTGGCGGAGTAATAGGGATATATTACGGAATACTTATCACGTTCAGAGAATTTTTATTTCCGAACTTATCACCTGTGATAATGAGTTTGGTGATAATGGCGGGAGTAATGCTTGCCACGGGTGATGCAAACGGGTACATTTTGGCAGGTGCAACGACATTGGGTGCATTTTGCCAGTTCGCATTGCAGTTTCCGAAGGTCAGACAGTTAGGCTTCAAATTAAAGCCTAATTTTGAATTTCGTGATAATCCCGAATTCAGGCAACTTTTGGAATTATTATTCCCTGCTATTTTAAGTTCAACCGTCGGACAAATTTATGTTTATGCGGATATGTTTTTTGCATCTCAGTTGACCGAAGGTGCGTGGTCTGCAATCGGTTATGCAAACAGGATTTTCCAATTCCCTGTCGGAATATTGGTTACGGCATTTTTGGTTCCGTTGTTTCCCGTATTTTCAAATTTGGTCGGAAAAGGTGAAATAGGCGAGGTCAGAAAATATTTCAACAAAGGTATTGGTGCTTTGAATTTTATTGCGTTTCCTATGCTTGTCGGAATTGTTCTGCTTGCTCATGACGGTGTTTATCTGGTTTTTCAAAGAGGTGAATTTACCGAAGAGGCAACAATTATGGTGTCTTTGGCTTTGACATATTTGGGATTTGGAATAATTCCTTATGTTTTCAGAGATTGCATTACCAGAATTTATTATGCGTTTAATGACTCTAAAACCCCTTTTGTTATTGCACTATCGTCAATTTTGCTCAAATTTTTGTTCAACTTCCTCTTGGTAAAAAACTTAGGAATAGGCGGAATTACACTGTCTACAACGTTGGTAACTTTAATAAATGCTACTTGGCTTGGGCTTTTGTTAAAGAAAAAAATTGATATGCAGTACGGAATATACTTTAAAAACATATTTAAGACGGGTGTTTCTGCAATAATGACATACTTTATATGTTTGTTAATTTATAATTCTGTTTTTCCTTTGGATTATACAAATTGGTTTGCAGTAATGATAAAAACTGGTATGATGTTAGTATTATGTGCGATTGTGTACACGATTATTGCATATATTATGAAGGTTGAATTTGTAAAAGAAATGGCGGCGAGGGTTTATGAAAATTTCAGACGATAAATATTTTGCCGAAAAATTAAATACAACATTGAAAAACGGCGGAATAATTGCTTTTGTAACGGATACTGTTTGGGGAATAGGTTGTTTGCCAGACAACAAAAAGGCTGTGGACAAAATCTATGAAATTAAACAGCGTGATACGTCAAAACCTTTGATTTTAATGTCTAACAAGAAGGAATACCTTTATCCTTATGTCAAAAACGTTTGCGTTAATGCTAAAAGTCTTATGGAAATGTATTTCCCCGGGGCTTTGACCATAATTTTGGATAAGTCTGATAAAACTCCCGATTATTTGACTTCAAATAAAGATACTGTCGGAATAAGAGTGCCTGATAACAAGGTTTTTCAAAAGTTGTGCAGTATGATTGACGGGCATGTTTTAGCAACAACGAGTGCAAATATTTCTGGGCAATCACCTGCTTTAAACTACAAAACGGCGCTGAAAAATCTTGGCGGTTTGGTTGACATTATTATAGAGGACGAAGATGACAGGGCAACGGGTGAACCTTCAACTGTTGCAGGTATTTTTGAATCAGAGATAACTATTTACAGACAAGGAAAAGTGAAAATATAAAAATGAAAAAACACGCAATTATATTTTCAATAATTCTGGCTATAACGGTTTTATGTGTTTTATTTTTGAATATGCCCATATTTTCTTTTGAAACGAACTTTTTGATAAAGCACATATCGTTTTGCACGACAATATTTTTGTCTATTGCATCTTATTTAGCGATGAGAAATTATTCAAAACAAATTGCGGTGTTTGGTATTATTTTGCTGGTTTTCATATATTCGATTTTTGCGTGGGCAATTGAGATTGGCTCTGCTGAATTTACCAGAATTGCGATAATTTTGACACAAACGGCGATAATTATTTTTGGTGTAATTTGCGGAATTATTACTAAGGAAAAGACGAAAAACCGTATAAAACAAGAAGTTTCAAGATATGTTGCCGATCAGGTTTGGGATTGTTTGGACGAGGCAACTTCTCATACAACTCGTGGTACAAAAGAGGTCTTAACCATTATGTTTATTGACATAAGAGGTTTTACTACCATATCTGAGCAACACTCCGCAGAGGAAGTTACGGAAATTTTGAATAATTATTTTAAAGAAATTATTCCCGTGATAAAAAAGCATAACGGAATAATCAATAAATTTATCGGAGATGCTCTTTTGGCTGTATTTACAGGTGAAAGTCCCGATGTTCATGCAAAAAATGCGGTAAAAGCAGGCAGAGAAATTTTGAACAAATTGAAAAATTCCAGAATGATTCAGGAAGCGGAAGGCAAAGATAAAATCACCGCAGGCATAGGAATTAACACGGGGGAAGTTTTTGTCGGAAATATTGGTACGGAAGACCGCTGTGAATACACGGTAATCGGTGATACAGTCAATATTGCGAGCAGAACGGAATCGGCTAACAGGTTGTATAAAACGGAATTTTTGATAGCGGAAAATACTTATAAATACGTAAAAAATATTGCAGATGTTATAAAAATCAGCGACGTAGAATTAAAAGGCAAAAGAGAAAAAGTTAATGTCTACGAGGTTTTGAGAGTTTCGGAGAACGACTGATGGCTGATTTTTTGACTAAGTCGGAATTGCAAAAATTAAAGGCGGCAATTGACATTGAGGTTAAAAATCAATACATTGACATAAAAGGCAGAGAGTGCCCGTTTTCTGCTTTTATGAAGCGTGAAACCAAAAAAATTTATCAAAAAACTAACAATAATCCCAAGTGGCAAGCGCTTATCGAGGGGTTTGAGTTTTATCCGTTTGAAAATTTTATTACCAGAAAACGTACAATAAATCGGTTTGTGAATTTGCTCAAACAAGAGTTAAATCCCGAATTTAAAGAGGAAAATAAGCCTTCTGCAAAGAAAAATTTCGATGACGATATTTATACAAAAGACGTAACTTATTTGCGAGGGGTTGGGCCTAAAACCTCGTTATTATTGAATAAATTGGGAATATACACTGTCTACGATTTGTTGACTTATTATCCTAAAAAATATATTGATTATTCTTCAAGAGTGATGATAAAAGACTTGCGAGAAGGCGAAGACGTAACCATTTTCGGCACAATAACCGCTCTGCGAAGTTTTAATACAAAAAAGAATTTAACCGTTTTAAACGTGAAAATTTCGGACGAATCAGGCTCGATAAATTTGACATTTTTCTACGCAAACAGTAACCGTTATGTGCAGGAAAGGTACAAAAGTCAATTCCCGAAAGGTGCAAGAATAATGCTTTCGGGCAAGGTGAAGTTTGACAAATACAATGCTGAAATGACCATTCAAAAGCCTGAATATCAGATTGTGGACGGAGATTTTTTTGAGGGAAATAACCTCAATATGGGTAGAATTGTTCCTGTTTATTCTCTTTGTGAAAATTTGAACATCAAAACTCTCAGAAAGGCTGTCGCTAACGGATTAAAGGATTATGGCGATAAAATTTTGAATGTCGTTCCCGATTATTTGAAGGAGAAATATAAATTAACCGACAAAATTCAGGCACTGAGCGCAATACACTTTCCCGAAAGTTATCAGGATGCGGAAACCGCAAGAACTACTTTGGTTTTTGAGGAATTGTTTTTGCTTGAAATCAAAATGGGCTTGATAAAACAAGAGTATGCAAAAGCCATAAACGTCGCCCCGTTACAGGTTTCATCAGACGGTTTGGTTCAAAAGTTTTTGAAAAGTCTGCCTTTTGAACTCACAAACGCTCAAAAAAATGCTATTAATGAGATTTTCAACGACATCAATTCGGGAAAACCTATGCAGCGACTGCTTCAAGGTGATGTTGGCTCGGGAAAAACCGTGGTCGCTTGCACAATGCTTCTTGCGGCAATCGAAAACGGATATCAATCAGCAATTATGGCTCCTACGGAAATCCTTGCGGCACAACATTTTAACAACTTTATTTCCCTGTTGACTCCCCTTGGTGTGAATACTGCCCTTTTCACTTCTTCAAATTCTAAAAAAATGAGAACGGAGTTGGAAACTGCGTTGAGAAACGGGCAAATTGACATTGCGGTCGGAACTCACGCTTTAATTCAAGATAATATTGAGTTTAAAAACCTTGGGGCTATTATTATTGACGAACAACACAGGTTTGGTGTTAAGCAGAGAAATGCTTTGAAAAATAAAGCAACTGTTCCGCAAATGCTTACAATGAGTGCAACACCCATTCCGAGAACGTTGGCATTGACGGTTCACGGTGATTTGGATTTGACCGTGATTGATGAACTTCCTGCCGGCAGAAAAGAAATTAAAACAACGCTTTTGAAGGCATCACAAAGAAGATTGGCTCACGATTTGATTAAAAGCGAAATCGCAAAAGGTCATCAGGCATACATCGTTTTTCCTTTGATTGATGAGTCGGAAACCATTTCTGCAAAAGCAGCCACAAAAGAGGCTGATGAGTTGCGGGCAGGCACTTTCAAGGATTTGAAGGTTGGTCTTTTGCACGGAAAAATGAAGCCTGATGAAAAAGACGAGGTTATGAAGGCGTTCAAAAATAAAGAATACAATGTTTTGGTGAGCACAACCGTAGTTGAGGTCGGAGTTGATGTGCCAAATGCGACGGTTATGGTGATTGAAAATGCCGAAAGATTTGGTCTTTCGCAACTTCATCAGTTGCGAGGCAGAGTCGGCAGAAACTCTTTGCAGTCTTATTGTGTTTTGGTTTCTTCAAGTGCATCAAAAGATACGCTGACAAGATTGAATATTATGACAGAAACCAATGACGGCTTCATTATTGCGGAAAAAGATTTGGAGATAAGAGGTCCGGGGGAATTTTTAGGATTGAGGCAAAGCGGTATTCCTGAACTCAATTTGACCGACTTGACGAAAGATATCAAAATTCTTGAAGCGGCAAGAAAATCGGCATTTGAATTTTTGAGTGCAAATTCGATTGATGATTATCCTGAAATTAAGAAAAATATCAAGCAAAATCAAAGCATCACAAAGGATATAGGCATTCCCGATTAACGTATTGGTGTTAGATTTTTTCCCAAACAAAAATTTCCCATTTGCCTTCAATTTGATGATAAACAGGTTTTAGGTACAAATCCGCCTGAGTTTGGGTCATATTTGAAATATGCGAGAATATCAGGAATAAAAACGGCATACGTTCATAAAATTTTTCGTCTGAAATAACGGTTTTCATTCTTTCTTTGTCAATAAATGCAACGGAATTGAGAGAAATAAGTGCAAATCTATCACCTTTTTTCATGTTTGAGAAAAATCTGTCCTGCAAATATTGGTTAAAGTAGTCGTTAGAAGCGTTTTGGAAGGAAGATAGGAATATTTTTTTGCCGTTTTTAACGACTTCCGTGTGAAGCGGTGGATTGAAAATTAATCTGTATTGAAAATTATATTTTGTGATGGATTCAATAATGTACTCATCAGTGGACATGTATTTTCCAAAGCGGTCTGAATCATAGTATAAAAGGAGAATACGGTCGTTCGGGTTCAATTTTGCTTCTGTAACAAGGTTTGCGACAAGTTTGTGTCCTTCTGTTCTTTTTATTTTTTGAGGTGCGTATTCGCTTATGAACAGGTAGGTTAAGGTTATTGCAAAAAGTGAAAAAATCAGTACTTTTCTTATAAATTCAGGCTTTATTGAATACAGCCCGAATGCAGTTATTGCAATGAAAATCGGGTAAAATTCCATTGTGTATTTTGTTATTAAAACTATTTTTCCCATAGATGAAGCGGTAATCATTACAAAAAGTGTCGCAATTCCAATGATTGCAAGTAAGTTTACCTTTTCGTTTTTCTTTAAAAAAGCGGAAATAACGCCCAAAATTGCAATGAACAACGGGATAACCGCAAAAATCACATATCCCCAGTTAAACACATTGTTTCTGAAAAGCAGAGTTGACACGTTAATTGGCGTGTTTACAAGGTTTATTTGGATTGGAGAAACGTAATCCGCAAAGACGAAAAACAATTTTGTGAAGGAAAAATCCGACCAAAATTGCGAGATATAACTTGCCGTTAAAGTTTTGTACAAAAATGGCACAAAAGGAAGCATAGCAACTAAAGTTGCCGCAACGAGGACTCCTATTTGCTTATAGGAAATTTTATTTTGCTTTTTTAAATAAACAAAGAGTATCAAAAAATTGAAAAATACAAAAACAAATCCGATTGTGTGAATGAACATAATCATCAAATTTATTATGTAAAACAGTAAATAATTAAGATATGATTGCTTTTCCAGAAGTTTTAAAAACAACAGAACCGCAAGTGCCGAAAATAAAAATAACAAAGAATAAAATCTTACTTCCTGCGAAAAATAAATTATAAATCCGCTGAAAGAGGTCAAGGCTGCACATAACAAGCCTGTTTTTTCGTCTTTGAGATTTTTTCCGACGAAAAACATCGTGATAATTCCCAAAATCGACGGCAAGACAGATGAAATTCTCAAAGCGACATCTGAATTTCCGAAGCAAAAGCACCAAAATTTGAGGTAGATATAGTAAAACGGCATATGGCAATTTTTGAAAATCGCTTGGATAAATTCGACAAAAAGCGGTTTTGTTGAAATAAACCAACTTATGTATTCATCGTTCCAAAGCCCTTCGGGTTTGTTGATAGCGGTTAATCTAATCAGTAAACCGAACAGCATTATGAGAAATAAATTTAAATAAATTCTTTTGTTTTTCATATTTTCATTTATTTATGATACTATTTAATAGTATACTATTATATGAACGATTAGAATAGTTTTTTTAACAAAAAGATAAAATATATGAAACTTATAATACAAATTCCTGCATATAACGAGGAAATATCACTTCCATTAACATTATCTTCAATATCCAGACAGTACGAAGGAATAGATGAAGTTGAGATTTTGGTCATAAACGACGGCAGTACCGACAGAACGCAGTACATAGCAGAAGAATACGGAGTTGAGCATATTTTGACAATGAGGTCTAATATGGGTTTGGCAAAGGCGTTTACGCTCGGTATTCAATATTGCATTGATGCAGGTGCCGATATAATCGTAAATATTGATGCGGACAATCAATACAATGCTGACGATATAGGCAAATTGATTTGGCCGATAGTCAATAATAAAGCGGATATTGTAATCGGTCGCAGACCCGTTGAGAGAATTAAACATTTTTCTTTGTTGAAAAAAATTCTGCAAAGAATAGGCACAAAAGTCGTGAAACTTTTGAGCAGCACGGGTACGGAAGATGCTCCGAGCGGATTTAGAGCATTTTCGAGAAAAGCGGCAATGATGATGAACGTTTTTGACAATTATACGTACACAATTGAAACTATAATGCAGTCAAAAGCGAAGGGTTTGACGATAGAATCAGTTCCGATAAGAACAAATGACGGTTTCAGAAAATCAAGATTGGTGAAAAACCTTTTTGATTATGTTAAAAATTCGGCATTTACAGTGTTGAGAATGTTTATTATTTACCGTCCGTTCAGATTTTTTGCGATAATCGGCGGATTGTTATTCCTTGCAGGCTGTTTAATTTGGCTCAGATTTTTCTGGTTTTATTTGCGAGGGGACGGGGACGGAAACCTTCAATCCTTGATTTTCTCAACGATATTAATCGTCATAGGCTTCCAAACGGCTATTTTGGGTGTTATTGCAGACCTTCTCGGTATTAACAGAAAGTTAATCGAAGACGTACAAATTCGGGTTAAAAAATTAGAACAGAAAAATAATCCGTAAAAATAGCCGAACGGGTTATTAACGGCAGAGATATTTTTTCTGTACCGTTATAGTATGAGAAAATTGTTTTTGTTAATTTTTTCTGTTGTTTTGATTTTTCAAAACGCCGTATATTCTTCCGAAAGTTCCGAAAAGACAATATGGGATTATACGAGAGATGATTTTGTCAACAATGCTCTTTTGGGAGGCAGGGAGGACGGTTTTTTTGAGCAAAAAAAACAGGAAAAAATTGATAAAGAGTTAGAGAGGCTTTTAAATGTAAAATTAGTGCCTGTTTCTTTGGAAGATTGCTTGACTCTTGCGATAGAGAATAATTTCAAAATAAAGTCCAAAAAGTCGACCGAAAGAGAGAATTATTGGTACAAAAAAAATGCCTACACGGAGTTTTTGCCTGATATAACGTACAAATTCAGTTTGCAAAGATTGTCAGGTTCATATTTGGTAGGAGGAATTGTGCCTGACCATGTTAACGAAACGCCTATTCAAAGTTATTTTCTTTTCGATTGGTCTGCATTTGAGCGAGGAAGGGCATTTTTTGATGTTTCAAAAAGGCGTAGTTTGCATAAATCCGCTATTTTGGAGAAAAATTTCACAAGAGATGAAGTTATTTTGAATACGGCAAAAAGTTATTATGAATTGCTGAAAAACAAGGCAAATGTTGATATTTATGCAACAAACGTGATAGACAGAAAAGCACAGTATGACTTAACTATGGCGAGATTTCACTCGGGTGTCGGGACAAAGTTCGACATTTATCGTGCGGAAGGCGAACTTGCTAAGGCAAAACAAAAATACATAACCGCTTTTAATGTGATAAGAACTTCTCAGGCAAAGTTGGCAAACATAATAGGGATAGATGTTTTGACCCCTTTGTATCCGAAAGAAATTATCATCAGACAAAAAAATCTTTCCGATATTGAAACCGAAAAACTTATTGAATGGTCGACAAAAACGAGAAAAGACTATCTTTCACAAAAGAAAAAAATAGATGCCATGAAGGCAGAAAGAAGTTCAAAATACACGGAATTTATTCCCGATGTCAGGCTGAGTTACGCAAATGCAAGGTACGGAACGGTAAGAGCAGGCTTGTACCCGAGTAATACCTTCACGGTAACATTGAGTGCCCCTCTCGGGAACAAAGTTTTGCTCGGCACGATAACTGAAATTAAGGCTCAAACTCAGGCTGTTAAAGCGGCTGAGTACGATTTAATCCAAAAGGCTCGTGATATACAAGAGGCGATAATTTCTTCCAAACAGGAATCCGCAAGTGCTGAGGAGAGAATAACTGCTTCAAAAAAAGAGGTTTTTGCTTCGGGAAAAAGTTTGGAAAACTCAATAGTTTTGATGAATGCAGGGCTGGTAACTTTTATTGACGTTATTCAGGCGCAGGAATTGAAGGTAAGCGCCCAAGTCGGGCTTGCGCAAAATATCACGGATTATAACGTTGCACAAATCCAAATTTTGTTTGATTCGGGGATTATTACGGTTGACAATGTCTTGAACGGCGTTAAAAAACCCCTTGACGAAAACCGATAACATCAAGATTATGAAATTCAAATAATTTTTTGCACCTTTTATTTTCGGTGTCTTTTGCAAAAGAATAAATTGTGTAAGCACCGAGAACCGCTTCAAGAAACGGGGAGCATATTGTTGGGTAAATTATCAAAGTTTAATTTGTATTTCAAACCTGTTTGCAAAGCCTTGCAGTCAGCGGGAGAGCGGTCTAAGAATGCCTCGTTGCAGCCAAAAGCAGTCTTTGCATTTTGAATATCAAATCTGTAAATTGAATAGCCGTCATCTTTTAAATGTTTGAATAAATCCGTACCTTTTTTGGAAAATCTGTCAGCCCAAGAATCTCTGTTTATCAAGTGAGAGTTGAGATTTACGGGGTGATAGACTCTGGATAAATACTTCCATTTACTGCTTATCATAACTTCGTTTTTAGCCATGGAAACGGCAATGACGGAATTTTTTGCACCTTGAAAATTGTGTAAAAAATAGTCGATATCGTGCCAAGTATACAGTTTGTCCAAAAGGATAATATTCAAGTTATCATCCAAAACTGCGACAGCAGACTCGTTTGAAGTTATTGATGAAAATGATATGCCGACAAAAGTTTTTTTGTCATTAAATTCGGGTTTTGAAAAATATTTATTCATAAAAAATCTTTTTTACTATCGAATTCTGTAAAAAACAGAAATATTTTTTTACAATTACTAACTAAATCCGATTTATGATAGTATTATACCATGGAATAAATAAAAAAAAAGCGGAGAAAAGCAATTGTTTTTAGCGGATAAAGAAACTATAAAAATGGAGATAACGAAAATCAAGAAGCCGAAGATTTTGGTAATCGGAGATGCGGCTATTGATGAGATGGTATACGGCAATACGGAGCGTATATCAAGAGAGGCTCCCGTACTTATTTTAAGACATACAAAGACCAAAATAATTCTCGGTGCGGCATCTAACGCAGCACACAACATTGCAGCAATAAACGGCGGAAAGGTTTCTATCATAAGCACATACGGCGATGATTATTACGGACCGATACTGCTTCAAGCGTTTGAAGATGCAAAAGTTGATACGAGTTATATGGTCAAGGCTCCTGAAAGACCTACAACGGTTAAGACAAGAATTTCAGGCTCATGTTCTCAATCCGTAACTCAGCAAATCGTCAGAATTGACCGAGAAACAAGGGAAAATCTTTGTAAAGAAACGGAAGATAAAATTTGTGAAAATATAGAAAAAGCAATTCCCGACTTTGACGGAGTAATTCTTTCCGATTATCATTTGGGAAATTTGACGGATAGAGTTATAAAGACTGCAATTGCGGCTGCCAAAAAACACAACAAAGTCATCGTTGCCGATGTTCAAAAAGATATGAACAGATACAAAGGCGTTACCGCAATGACTCCTAATCAGCCCGATACCGAAAAATTTGTCGGATTTTTCATAAAAGATGAAGAAACCTTAAAAGCGGCAGGAAAGAAACTTATTGAAGATGCGGATTCTGAGTCAATGTTGATAACAAGAGGCGGCGATGGAATGGCTGTTTTTGAAAAAGACGGAACATTTAGTCCGATTCCCGTGTTCAATAAAACCGATGTTTTTGATGTAACAGGTGCAGGGGATACGGTTGTTGCAACATTTACGCTCGGATTGGCTGCGGGACTTTCTCCGAAGCACGCTGCAATAATCGGAAATTTAGCGGCAAGCATTGTTATTCGTTCTTTCGGTTGCGCTACAACCAATATCAAAGAACTTATCAAAACAGCGGATAAAATTAAGTTTGACAAAATCAGAGGATAAAAAATGAAAACACCATTTGAAAATTTTAAAAAAGCAGACTGGATGATGGTCGCAGGCGGTATAGTTATTTTGCTGGTACTTATTGCGGCAACATTGGGTGTTAATAAATTTCTTTCAAAAACACCTGTTTTAGAAGAAAAAGACGTACAATTTACGGTATTTTTCAGAGGGGTTACAATCACGGATACGGTTTCTCCCTTCAAAGTCGGTGAAGATGCTTTCATCACTATAAGAAATGTGCCTTATACCAAATTGAAAATTACTGATGTTAAGTATGACAGAAGAAAAATTCTTCTTGAAACAAGCATAAAAGGTGATTATCAACCTGTTGATGATATTTCTCAACCGTGCTTGTTTGATTTCACGGTAACATTGCAAGACAGAGCAAAAATTACAGATGACGGCGCTGTTGTGGGCGGCAATAAGATTAAAATGGGTATCCCTGTTGTTTTGGAAGGTAAAAACTACAAGTTCACGGGTGCAGTATCTAACGTTCAGTATGTTGAAAATGCTAATCAAGATGTTCAAAACGACGAAAACAATCAGGAACAATAACAAACAAAAATGCGTACGGAAAGTAAAATATTTGATTTCATAAACAAAATTTTGTCAAAAATACAGGAAAAATGCGAGTTTTTGACGAAAAATTCGTTCGTTCTTTCAAATATTGAGCAACTAATGTTTGTTTTTATTTGCTTGGCATGCGTTTGCTCGTTATTTCTCGGAAACTCTGCTACTGCGCCGATTTTGTGTGCGGTCGGAGTTTTGTATGTTTTGACAATGTTTTTGAAAAACGGTGCAAAATTGACTTTGAACAAAAGCAGTTTGTTTTTGATTTTGTACCTTGTTACGGCGATAATAAGCACGATAAATTCCACTATGCCCCATGCAAGTCTGACGGGCTTTTCAAAAACGGTTTTGTACATGTTGTTTTTCGTGGCGGTTTATCAATATTTGAAACTTCACAGAGAAAAGATTTTTTTGCTCGGCGGATTAATCGGAATTTGTGTAAGTTTTGAGATTGCGGTTGCTTTTATGCAAAATTATTTGGACGTAATGAGTGCTGCGACGTGGCAAGACACATCGAGATTAAATCCCGAGTTGGTTTTGACAAGGGTTTACGGTACGCTGAAACCTTCAAATCCCAATTTGCTCGGCGGATACTTTGTTGCGGCAGTTCCATTTTTGTGGATGACAACGGCAATTAATTACATCGAGAAGAAAAATAAAAGATTTATTATCAACTTTATTTTTTCGGTTTTGTCTGTCCCCGCAATTTTTATGACCGGTTGCAGAGGGGCTTATCTTGCTTTATTTGCAATGCTTTTGGTTGTTGCCTTAGCGACTTATGATATTTGGAAGCATCATTATCCAAAAATTTACTCTTGGGTGAATGCAAAGAAAAATATGATACTTGGCATTGGTTTTGCCGCAGTTGCAGGTGTAATGATTTGCGTGCCAAAAATTTCTCACAGAATATTGTCTATTTTTGCAATGAGAAATGACAGTTCAACGTCGTTCAGAATGAACGTTTACCATTCTTCGTGGCAAATGTTTCAAGATAATGTTTTGATGGGTATAGGGTGCGGAAACAAGGTGTTCAGAGAAATCTACGGGCTTTATATGTTATCGGGATTTGACGCTTTGAGTGCATATTCCGTATTTTTGGAAATTGCGGTTGAAAGCGGAATATTTGCTTTGATATTTTTTGTTTTGTTTTTGTGGTTTTTAGTATACTATGCTTATAAAGCATTCAAAATGACGACAAAAATAAGAGAAAAAATCATTTTAGCATCGGGATTTGCAAGTGTAGCAGGAGTTTTAATCCACGGATTTGTGGACACCGTATATTTCAGACCTCAGGTGCAATTGATGTTCTGGACAGTGGTGGCGGTTTTGTATGTTTATTCTTTTGATAATACAAAATTGTTTGCTTCGGAAAATGAAAAATAAAAGGTTTGAACAATGAAAATTCACGAATATCAAGCAAAAGAACTTTTTAGGCAATACGGGATAAATGTTCCGTTTGGCAAAATATGTTGTGATAAAACCGATATTGCAAATGTCGTTGAAAATGTTGGTGCTCCGCTTGTTGTCAAAGCACAGGTTCACTCGGGTGCAAGAGGAAAAGCAGGTGGTGTGAAACTTGCTCTAACGAATGATGAGGCGCTCAAAACGGCAGAACAAATTCTCGGAATGACGCTGGTTTCATCTCAGGCAGGCGAGAAAAAAGTTAATAAAATTCTCATTGAAAAAGCCGCAAAAATTAAGAAAGAATTTTATCTTAGTATAACTTTTAACCGTGCAGAAGAAAATGTTGCGATAATTTTTTCAACCGAAGGCGGAATGGATATTGAGGAAGTTTCCAAAGTTTCTCCCGAAAAAATCCTGAAAAGAAACATTTTACCTTATGAAGAATACGATTTGAACGATTTTGTGAACTCTTTCGGGCTGGAAGAAAGTATTTCCAATCAAGTAAAAGACATTATAGAAAAATTGTTGAAATTGTATGTGGAAAAAGACGCTTCTTTGGTGGAAATTAATCCGCTTGTTGTAACGCAAGAAAACGAAGTTATTGCGCTTGATGCGAAGATTAATTTTGATGATAACGCTCTTTTCAGACATCAGGAAATTGTTGAAATGACTGATGAGAGCGAAGAAAATCCTTTGGAACTGGAAGCCAAGAAGGACGGATTAAATTATATCAAACTTGACGGAACAATCGGTTGTATGGTTAACGGTGCAGGTTTGGCAATGGCGACAATGGATATTATCAAACTTGCAGGCAAAAATCCTGCCAACTTTTTGGACGTAGGCGGCGGCGCAGGAAGCGAAAAAATAGCGAAAGCGTTTAAGATTTTGTTGTCCGATAAAAACGTTAAGGCTGTATTTATCAATATTTTCGGCGGAATATTAAGGTGCGACTTGCTTGCTGAGGGAATTACTTCTGCTGCAAAAATGTTGAAGATAGAAGTGCCTTTAATCATCAGAATGGAAGGCACAAACAAGGAAATCGGCGCTAAAATTTTGCAAGAGTCAGGTATAGAATACAAAATCGTAAAAGACTTAGTTGACGCCATAGAGGTGATTAAGGAAATATAATGTCAATATACGTAAATAAAGATACAAAGGTCATAGTTCAAGGAATAACGGGCAGAGAAGGCTCTTTTCATACGGAAAACTGTCTTAAATACGGCACGAAGATTTTGGGCGGAGTAACCCCGAAAAAAGGCGGTGAAAAAATCTTCAATCTCCCTGTTTTTAATACGGTAAAAGAGGTAGTAAAAGAGGTTAATCCCGATGCGAGTATGATATTTGTTCCGCCGAGATTTGCGGCGGGTGCGATAACGGAAGCGGCAGAAGCAGGGATAAAAATGATTGTTTGCATCACGGAAGGCATTCCTGTTTTGGATATGATGAAGGCTAAAAAGGCTGTTATTGCAAACGGAGCAAGACTTATCGGACCGAATTGTCCGGGGATAATAGTTCCCGAGGAATGCAAAATCGGTATTATGCCTGCATCTATTCACAAAAAAGGCAATGTCGGAGTAATATCGAGAAGCGGAACTTTGACATACGAAGCGGTGTATCAGTTGACATTGAGAGGCATAGGACAGTCAACTTGTATCGGAATAGGCGGCGACCCGATTATCGGAACGACCTTTATAGATACTTTGCGAGAATTTGAAGCAGACAAAGACACGGAAGTAATTTGTATGCTTGGAGAAATAGGCGGAAGTGCAGAGGAAGAAGCCGCTGAGTTTATAAAAACAAATGTTTACAAACCCGTGGTAAGTTTTATTGCGGGCAGCAGTGCTCCAAAAGGAAAGAGAATGGGGCATGCCGGAGCGATTATTTCAGGAAATAAAGGCACGGCAGACAGTAAATACAAGGCTTTAGAGGAAGCAGGAGTTACCATCTGTAAAAATCCTGCAAAACTTGGTATAATAATTGAGAAAATAATAAAAGGAAGCATGTAAAATGGAAAAACCGAAAAGACAAAGACAACATGAACAAGATCCTATGGTAAGACGTCATAATTTTGATGCTGTTGAAAGCAATTTGACAGCAGAACAGGTAAAAATTGAATCAAGCAGATGTTTGCATTGTAAAAATGCAAAATGTGTAACGGGTTGCCCTGTAAACATAAATATTCCCGAGTTCATTGCGGCAGTTAAGAACGATGAACTTGAAAAAGCAGGTGATATTATCAGAAACACAAGTTTTCTTCCTTCTGTATGCGGCAGAGTTTGCCCTCAGGAACGACAATGCGAAGGCAAATGTGTTTTAGGTATTAAAGGTGAACCTATTGCAATTGGTGCTCTTGAAAGATATGTCGGCGATAACACTGATGCAAAAGCGGAAGTTGCTCCCGAAACAGGCAAAAAAGTTGCAATTATCGGCTCAGGTTGTGCAGGTATTACGGCAGCAGCGGATTTGCGAAAAGCAGGACACAGGGTTGTTGTTTTTGAAGCACTTCACAAACTCGGCGGTGTTTTGAGATACGGTATTCCTCCGTTCAGACTTCCCAGAAAATTCTTGGACAGAGAAATTGAATCTTTGAAAAAACTCGGTGTTGAATTTATCACAAACGTAGTTGTCGGAAAGTCAATCACTATCCAACAATTAAAAGATGACGGCTATGATGCAATTTTCATCTGCTCAGGTGCCGGCTTGCCGAAAATGCTCAATATCCCCGGTGAAAACTTGAACGGGGTATATTCTGCAAACGAATTTTTGACTCGTGTAAACTTGATGCACGCAAACAGAGGCGATGCTCCTACTCCTTTGAAAACAGGTAAAAGAGCAATCATCGTCGGCGGCGGAAACGTTGCTATGGACGCCGCAAGAGTTGCAGTCAGAGTCGGTTTTGAAAGCGTAAAAATCGTTTACAGAAGAACAGAAGCAGAACTCCCCGCAAGACTTGAAGAAATCAGACACGCAAAAGAAGAAGGTGTTGTTTTCCAATTCTTGCATAATCCTGTTGAATTGTTCGGTGAAAACGGCTTCGTTAAAACTGCAAAATTGGAAATTATGGAATTGGGCGAACCTGATGAATCAGGAAGAAGAATCCCCGTTGCAACAGGTAAATATGTTGAAGATGAAGTGGATACCTTTATTGTAGCACTCGGTACAGGTCCGAACCCGATTATTCAATCTTCTGTAACAGAAGAAGGTTTGAACTTGGAAACAGACAGAAAAGGCTACATCGTTATTGATTCAACAACCGGTAAAACAACCATTGACGGTGTTTATGCAGGTGGCGACGTTGCACCTACCGGAACTTCAAACGCAATTAATGCTATGGGTGCAGGTAAAAGAGCAGCAGCAGCAATCAACGAATATTTGGCTCAATAATTATTATTCCAAATTAAAAATAAAAAGGTCTTTGTTTTTCAAAGACCTTTTTTATTGAAAATTTTTCAGGGCAAAAAAAAGACCCCGAAAGGTCTTTTTTTATTTCAAGAATTTGATTAACCGATTTTTTTGTAGCCTTCTTTTGCTTCAATTGCATCGGCTTGTTCTCTTGTGAAAATTCCACCTTTTTCTGCGAGGTATGCACCAAATGCTTTAACTTTGTTGAACAATTCTGGCATTGTCTTATCAAGTCCTCTGCGTTCCATGATGAATCTGTAAGTATCCATCAAGTTTAAGCCGTAACCGTCTTGAACTGCTCTGTGATAGTTTTCTTCGTAGTTCTTTTCAAGTCTGCATCTGTATTCGTCAGTAACGGGTTTTTTCCAGTGAGTATCAACTTTATCACGTCTGCCGAGAACATCGTTGTAGAATGTGAATTGGTTTTTAACGTTGAAGCATTCAGCAAATTTTCCTAACGTGAATTTTCTGTTGTTTTCGTTAACGTTGTTGTTATCTTTGAAAAGTGTCCAATCACCTGTGTTGAATACTCTCATCAAAGCACCAACGTTTTCTTCTCTGATTTGAGGATTTTCAGCACATTCAATAACACTTTCTCTATCGTGGTTGTTTGTGCCGATTAACATTTGGTCTTCGTTCAAACCAACGTGGTCTTTTAACCATCTTGTGTTCTTCCAGCCGATGTTTTGTGCATCGTTTCTTTCTTCAACCATTGTGAGAACCAACATGCCTTTGATGTCTTTGAAAACGTGGTTGTTTTTGATTAAATCGAAGTCTGTTGAGTTTGCGTCAAATTCGTAAACTAATTTTCTTTGGTCAAAATCTTCCCCCTTAATTTGTGTAGCAGTGTCTTCAAACATGTGGATAATTTTGCTTGTAGCATCTAAGTGAGTGAAGCCGTTTCCTTTGTCAAATAACGGTTTTGCGTATGACCAGCCTACATCAAATCTGATACCGTCTGCTCTCATAAGGTTGAGTGCAGTTTTATCTTTTAAAAGTTTGTGAGCAGGGCTGTCATCTTTGTTAACCAAACTTTCAACATCAAGAACGGGAAGTCCCCAGCCTAATGATGCTTTGTTTCCGTTGTTTCCGTCAAGGAATGCGTCAGGATACATACATTCTTCTGCCCAAGAGAAACCGACTGCCATATCTACAAAATAGTCCATTCCTCTGTCATTTAATTCTTTCTTTGCGCCTGCAACTTCTTTTTCTGCGATGAATTGTTTAAACTTGAAAAATTCGATTTCGTCAGCATGGTCTTTTTTCATTTGTTCAAATTCAGGCATCTTTTGTGCTCTTACAGCAGGATCTTTGTCGAAGCCTTTGAAGAAATCGAGTTTGTTTTCCTTTCTCAATGTCGGGAAAAGTGCTGCTCTTGTTTGAATATCATCAATATCAACAGGTTCTTTTTGAACTTTATATGCTTCAAATTCGTTTCTCAATTTTGAAAGTTCAGGAGTTGCTTCCATTTCTTTGAAGTTCTTAAATGCAACCTTCAAAGGTTCATTGATAGGATAATTTTCGGGGTCTTGTCTGTTAAGTTCGTTTGCGTAATCGATTTTGTTTTGACCAACACCGCTTGCTTCGTGACGGTCAGCCATTTTCTTCGCTTCTGATTCAGGAAGAATTGAACCATATTCAGGTTTTGTAAGATTGAAAACATTAATATTATCTTCACCCAAAGTCATTGCAGAACGTTGATAAGCACCGTAATAACCTTGATCTGTGTATGCAGGACGTGAACCTAATTGACCTGCGGGGAAACTCTTAATAGCATTTGCACCAGCGTAAACTTGCAACAATTCACACATTCTGACTGTTTCTTGAGAATTAATTTTGCCAACACCAGTATCTTGTCCTTCTGCTGAAGGATTGCCAGCGGCATAAATTTTGCCAACAGAAATAGCGTCATCATGTCCTAATGCATGCCTGACTTCTTTTATTAATGCCTTTTGGTCTTGCTCTTGGCGAGTCGATAATGCGTTACCGAAACTTACTTGAGAAACCGAATTAATTTTCATCTATTACAACTCCGAATTATTTTTTTTTAATACACTTGTGTTAAATTTAAGTTCCGAAAAAAATTTTTATTGTCTATTTTTGCCAAATTTATGAAGTTTTATTAACCAAAATTTCTCCAAATAGCCCTGTACGAAAACTCAGTATTAGCAAGGCTTTTTAGATTTTTCGCCAAACATACAACAGAAGGATTATTTTATATTTTAACAAAAGTTAACATGCCTTGTAAGAATGAAAATTAACATGAAAAATAGAAGTTTTTCAGGAAAAATGGCTCAACAATTAGTTTTTTTAAAACCCCCATTTTTTCAAAAGCAAACCCAGATATGTTGTACTTTTTACACTAATCTATAGGTTATTTTGTCTATTTATTTATAGGAAACTTTAGTTATTTGCAATATTGATAATGTTGCTTTATAATACATATAGAATTTTTGACCTACATAAGTCAAAAATCAAAAAATAATGGTTTCATTTAAAAAATTAAAAAGGAGAAAATTTTGGATTTTGAATCACAAAAAAATGACTCAAAAGCACAAGATGGTGAAAAGAAGTGTGTTGTTTTACAGTTTCACAAAAAGAATTCTTTTAAAAACAACATAAAACTTGATGACTTCCCACCTAAAACTCATCATCGTTCGTTGTCGAAAAAAGAAACGATTTGTTTTCAAAAAAATGTCAGAAATTTGCAAGCAGATATCAGTGAGATTTGTACCTCGTTGGACAAGAGAATTGACACAATCCGAGGAGATTACAACTACAAATTGTATATCAGCACGGCAAGAGATGAAATTAGAGAAAAATACCCACAATATCAGAACTTATCAGTTTCGCCGCACGATTCTTTGATTGTCGAAGTTATCCGAATGATTTGGGGCTGGCTGCTTCAATGCTGTATCAATCCCGAGGACATCGAGAAATGCAAAGATGCGTTATCGGCTTTAATTTCGGCACATAAATTGTCGGATATGCAAATTTCGCTTTTAGAAAAATTTTATGCCGCAAATACCGCATTGGACTTGATGGATAAATATTTCCCGTTCACAAAGCAAATGGTTCGATAGAAACAAAACATCGTAACTAAATCAAAACGTCATTGGCAATAAAATGAGTTGCCGATAATTTTGGGAATCAAAATTTAAGCAGCCTTGTCGAAGGTATGTTCGCACATACCTGCTCTTCGCCATTCACAATTACCGCACAATTCCTTGTGATTGTCGGGATTCATAATAAAATTGACTCGTTCCATAAGTTGTTGCCAAGTTAAAACCAATCCTGTTTTCAAAAACATCATGTCTTTAACTTTTTCATCGAGTTGAGCAAGAAATCCTTTGTTACACTTGATACCGTTCTCTCCACGAGCATTGGGGCAATTTTTG
>ERZ857629.1667-NODE-1667-length-23203-cov-3.794323_pt1 | contig 23203 bp, 18 predicted proteins | sample MGYA00519700_ERZ857629 | MGnify/ENA primary metagenome ERZ857629 (study PRJEB31778, sample SAMEA3449351) | human gut metagenome | biome: human gut; feature: human-associated habitat; material: faeces | place: United Kingdom | collected 2010/2012 ...
CAGTGGGAACGGCGGTCGTTGCCTATCGGAAACGGCAACATCGGAGCGTCGCTCTTTGGCTCTGTGGCCACCGAGCGCCTCTCGCTCAACGAGATCACGTTGTGGAATGGTGGACCAGGCACCAGCAAGGGACCGGCACATTATTGGAACGTCAACAAGAAATCGACCGATGCCTTGCGACAGATACGCGAGGCGTTCGCTGCCGGCGACTCGGCCCTCGCCGCCCAGCTCACGGCCGACAATATGAACGGTGTGGCAGCCTACGAGCGTGGCGCCGAGCCCGAATGGCGTTTCGGCAACTACACCACGCTGGGCGAGCTGCGTGTGGCGACGGGCATCGACGCCTGCGATGAGGGCTCGTACAGTCGCACCCTCTCACTCGACTCGGCCTTGGCGCGTGTCAGTTTCACGGCAGGTGGCGTGCGCTATGTGCGCGAAACGTTCTGCTCGCATCCCGAGAATGTGCTCGTTGTGCGCTTCACCGCCAGCAAGAAGGGCAAGCAAAACCTCCTGCTCAAATATGTGCCCAGCATGGAGGCCAAGGGCACCACATGCAATGTCGACGCCAATGAGTTGCTCTATGTGGGCAATCTTACCAACAATGGCATGAAGGTGGTGGTGCGTATCGCCATGCGGCACAAAGGTGGCAAGGTGGTGCGCAACGGCCATGTGGGCCTCCAGGTGAAGGGCGCCGATGAGGTGGAGTTTATCCTCACGGCCGACACCGACTACAAGATGAACTTCGATCCCGATTTCAACGACCCGAAGACCTATGTGGGCGTGGAGCCTATGGAGACCACCGCCAGTTGGCTGAAGGCCGCCATGGCCTTGAACTACAAGCGCTTGATGAGGCGTCATCTGGCGGATTATCGTCCTATCTTCACGCGTGTCAGCCTGTCGCTGGGCGCCGACGCCAACAAGGCGCTGACGAGGACGGAACTGGAGAAGGCCACTCCCGACCGTCTGGCCGACTATCGCCGTGGCGTGGCCGACCCCTATCTGGAGGCGCTCTACTACCAGTTTGGCCGTTACCTGCTCATCTCTTCGTCGCGCGCCGGCAACCTGCCCGCCAACCTGCAGGGACTGTGGTTGGCCAACTCGGACGCTCCTTGGCACGCCGACTACCATAACAACATCAATATTCAGATGAATTACTGGCCTGTGATGCAGGGCGGTCTGCAAGAGTGCGTGAAGCCTTTTGTCGACTATGTGCGCACATTGGTCAAGCCGGGTGCCGTAACGGCACGCGATTACTTTGGCGCAAGGGGATGGACGGCCTCCATCTCGGCCAATCCCTTCGGCTTCACAGCACCGTTGCGCGACCGCGACATGTCGTGGAACCTCTCGCCCGTGGCGGGTCCGTGGCTGGCCGCCCAGGTCTATGATATCTACACCTTCAGCCGCGACAAGGAATGGCTCAAGAACGAGGCGTACCCCATCATCAAGGGTGCAGCGCTGTTCTGTCAGGACTTCCTGTGGCGTAAGCCCAACGGAAACTATACCGTGGCACCCAGCACATCGCCCGAGCATGGCATCGTCGACGATGGCGTGACGTTCTGCCAGGCCGTGGTGCGCGAACTGCTCACCGACGCTGTGGAGGCCGCCAACATCCTGGGAGTGGACCAAGCGGAATCGGCTCAGTGGCAGGATGTGTTGCGCCATTTGCCTCCTTACCGCATTGGCCGCTACGGACAGCTCATGGAGTGGAGCCGCGACATCGATGATCCGAAGGATGAGCATCGCCATGTAAACCATCTCTTTGGCCTCCATCCTGGCCACACCGTGAGTTGGACCCACACGCCCGAGTTGGCCAAGGCCGCGCGGGTGGTGCTCGAGCATCGTGGCGATGGCGCCACAGGCTGGAGCATGGGATGGAAGCTCAACCTATGGGCACGTCTGCTCGATGGCAACCATGCCTACAAGCTCTATGGCAACCTGCTGAAGAACGGCACCGCCGACAACCTCTGGGACCTGCACCCGCCTTTCCAAATAGATGGTAATTTCGGAGGAACGGCTGGCGTTACAGAGATGCTGCTGCAAAGCCAAGATGGCGACATCCATCTCTTGCCGGCCCTGCCCGACGCATGGGCCGACGGCGAGGTGAAGGGATTGTGTGCCCGCGGCAACTTCGTGGTGGACATTACGTGGCGCGGCGGACAGCTTGCTGAGGCGCGCGTCCGCTCCAACAGTGGCGAGGCCGGCGTGGTGCGCTACAAGGGCCAGACGCTCCCCGTCGACGTGAAACAGGGCGAAACGCTCGTCGTTACATGGGAAAAGGGTAAGTTGCAGGCCGAGAAAGCGCGCTAAAAAACGCGTCCGTCGACCTTCGAGGGTCAACGGGGCGTTGATCGATAACTAACAGATAGACATTCCAATAATAAAAAATACATGATCAAGAAAACCATTATTGCGGTGTGTTGCCTCATGGCAGCCTTTGCGCCGCATCACGCTTCGGCCGTTAACGACAAACCGTTTGTCATTCCTGAACTGAAAGTGTGGAAGGGAGGCGAGGGCCTGTTGACCTTCGCCGCAGCCGATGGACAGCAGGCTGCGGCGCCTGCCATTGTTGTGAAGAAAGACGCTAACAGTGCCAAGGTCAAGGAGGTGGCGCAGATTCTCGCCGCCGACCTGAGGAAATCGCTGGGCGCTGAGGCCCAAATGCCTGCACGCAACAAGGCACAGGCGGGCGACATCTACCTGGAGATTAAGAAAGACAAGGCGTTGGGCGAGGAGGGTTACACGCTCACGGTTACCGACCGCGTGGTGATCAGCGCCCCCACGGTGAAGGGTCTTTACTGGGGCACGCGAACGCTCTTGCAGATGCTCGACAACAGCAAGGGAAAGAGCTTGCCCAAGGGTGTGGTGCGCGACTGGCCCGATTACAGTTATCGCGGTGCGTTCCTCGACTGTGGACGTAAGTTCCTGCCCATGTCGATGTTGCGCGATTATGTGCGTATCCTCTCTTATTATAAGATGAACGCGTTGCAGATCCACCTCAACGACAACGGTTTCAAGCAATTCTTCGACAACGACTGGAAGAAGACTTATGCTGCCTTCCGTATGGAATGTGACACCTATCCCGGCCTCACGGCACGCGATGGTTACTACACCAAGCGCGAGTTTGTGGATCTCCAATTGCTCGCCGACAGCCTCGGCGTGGAGATTATCCCTGAGATTGACATGCCCGCCCATGCGCTCGCCTTCACCCAGTATAAGCCGGAGATTGCCAGTGAGAAGTATGGCATGGACCACCTCGACCTCTTCAAGCCTGAGACCTACACGTTCCTCGACGCCCTGCTCAAGGAGTATCTCGATGGTCCGAACCCGGTGTTCCGCGGCAAATACATGCATATCGGCACCGACGAGTATTCCAATGCCGACCGGGAGGTGGTGGAGAAGTTCCGCGAGCTCACCGACCGTTACATCCGTACCGTGGAGGGCTACGGCAAGAAAGCCAAGGTGTGGGGCGCACTGACCCATGCGCGCGGCACCACACCCGTTAAGGTGAAGGATGTGCTGATGGACCTGTGGTACACGGGATATGCCAACCCCGACTCGATGCTCCAGTTGGGTTACAACCTCGTTTCGATCCCCGACGGATATGTTTACATCGTTCCGAAGGCTGGCTACTACTACGATTACCTCAACTGCAAGTGGCTCTACGAGGACTGGACTCCCGCCAACCTCGGTGGCAACAAGAAGTTCCCTGAGCGCCATCCGCAAATCAAGGGTGGAGCGTTTGCCGTGTGGAACGACATCGTGGGCAACGGCATCACCGACCAGGACATACACTATCGTTGCATGCCGGCTATCCGCACGATGGCCACGAAGATGTGGACCGCGTCGGCCACCAAGCTGCCTTGGGCCGACTTTGAGCGCCAATCGCAGGACGTGCGCGAGGCGCCGGGTGTCAACTACGCCGGTTACCATCCCACGGGTAAGTTGCAGGTGGCGCAGGTGAAGCCGGGCGACACGCTGCCGATCGACAACATTGGTTGGAACTATGAGGTGAGCTTCGACATCGACGCGCAGCCTGAGGCACGCGGCACGGTGCTCTTTACCGATGGCGGCACCACGTTCTACCTCTCCGATCCCGTGGCGGGCTTGCTGGGATACGGTCGCGATGGTTACATGCATCATTTCAACTACCAGTTCTATCCTGGCGAGAAGGCCCATGTGGCTATCCGTGGCGACAAGGAGCAGACAACCCTTCTGGTCAACGGCAAGGCCGTGGAGACGCTCGGGGTGAAGAAGGTGAACTTTGGCGAGCGTGGCGACATGTACTACATCCGCACCTTGGTGTTCCCGCTGAAGAAGGCCGGACAGTTCCGCAGTCGTATCACCAACTTCACGGCTGAGGCTGCCAAGTAAGAACGATTATTACGAGATGCTCATGGGGTATGTGCGTTGCGCCATGGCCCATGGGCTTTTTTTTGCTTTCAACCCCCATGGGTCATTAGGTCATCATTGTTGATGGCGTTTGGCCCAAATCGGTCGTTGGATAGGAAAAGAAACTATGGCATCCTAACCATCAACCCGGTTCGGTCTAACGACCTATGGGGCTTAGGGTTACAAACAAATCAAAAGACAGAAAGATATGGCACTTATTCAAACGGTGAAGGGCAAGACTCCCCAGTGGGGCGAGCGCTGCTTTCTTGCCGAGAACGCCACATTGGCGGGCGATATCACGATGGGCGACGACTGCTCGGTGTGGTTTGGAGCCGTTGTCAGGGCCGATGTCGACGCCGTGGTGGTGGGCAACCGAGTGAACATTCAGGATTGCGCTTGCATCCATCAGACAGCGGGAGCGTCCGTGGTGCTCGAAGACGATGTGTCGATAGGCCACGGGGCGGTGGTGCATGCCTGCACTGTGAGGCGTGGAGCGCTCATCGGCATGAACGCCGTGGTGCTCGACAAGGCCGACATTGGCGAACAGGCCATTATTGCCGCTGGCGCCGTGGTGCTGGCCGGTTCACAGGTGGGACCACGCGAGATATGGGCTGGCGTCCCTGCGCATAAGGTGAAGACCGCGCCCGAAGGGCAGGCTCTGGAGTATGCTGAACATTACATGTACATAAAAGAATGGTACAGAGAACCATGAAGACAAAACTGTTATTTGTTTGCCACGGCAACATTTGTCGCAGTCCGATGGCCGAGTTCTTGATGAAGAAACTGGTGAAGGATGCGGGCCGGGAGGCCGAGTTTGAGATTGATAGTATGGCAACGTCGACCGAGGAGATAGGCAACGACATGTATCCGCCGGCCAAGCGTTGCCTGCGCAACCATGGTGTGCCTTTCCAACGGCGCGAGGCACGCCAGCTGACACAGGCCGATTATGATTATTATGACCGCATCTTCGTGATGGATCGCAACAACCTCAGGTGGCTGAAGATGTTGGGCATCAACGACACCGAGGGCAAGGTGAGCCTGCTCATGACGCTCGTAGGTGAGCACCGCGACGTGGCCGACCCTTGGTACACTGGCGATTTTGAGAAGACTTTCAGCGACCTCAGCGAGGCGTTGCCCACATTGCTCTAACGCACGAGGCGCCAGCCGCAGTGGGGCATGGAAAATATCGCTGCGTAACGCGGTAAGTTTCGCCGATCCCATGCCACTCGCATAGCGTTACATTCCCTAAAAAACAAAGGGCTTGTCCGTGCGAATCGTCACATGGTGTCGTTCCGCGGATAAGCCCTTCTCGCTAAACAACTATTTTTCTTACTAAAGCCTAATATTGTCTTTGGTCTGCTATCGGGACGGCGCCAAGTGGTTCTCGTTCCATAGGCGCTGTGGGTGAATGGAGCGTTGCGTGCCTTAAGCCCTCTTGTAGGGGTGTGGGGTTGCTGTTCCCCGTTACACATAAATAATACGCATGATTGCGAAGATGTACCCAAGAAAATCGACACGAAACGACATTTTCTTGCTGATGGAAGGGGAAGCGGGCGTGAGCCGAGGATGTTTTGCCGTGATATTGAATGGGGAGGGATAAATATTTGTGGTTTTCTTTTTGGTCAGTTGGCAGATTGTTTGTACTTTTGTGGATGTAGAAACCAAACAAACCAATGCTTTGGAAGGATTGTTTAGAGAAGAAATAGAGACCCGGCAAGTCGACATGTTTTTTGCCAACGAGATGGGGCGGCAGATCCATCGTTACATCAAGGCCATGCATGGCTCGCTGGCGATGCTCGAGAAGTTTGAGGCCCGCATGAAGACCCTCACCGTGCCGCAGCGCGAGGAGGCTATGGCCCGTTACATCGATCTCAACAGAAAGGTTGTCAAGGACCTCTCGTGGCGCATGCTTGTGGCGCGCGCCATCGCCAACTATTGCGACACGTTCCATTACTTTATCAGCATGATTGGCGATGATGAGACCATGTCATTCTACGTAACACGCATGAAGGACAAGTACCTTAAGTATCATGAGGTGTTCGAGAAGGATGGCAAGTATGGCATCAAGGACTATGAGGGCAATGTGCTTTTGTCGCCCGAATATGAGTTCCTGCGCACGCCCTACGTCTATGTCGACGACATGATGACCATGCCTATCATTGCGCAGAAGAACGGTAAGATGGGACTGGTGCTCCCCGATGGCAGCCAAACGGTTGTCGCTCCTTTCGAATACGACGACATTTCGCTGCGCGATGTGGAGCCGTGGTTCGAATGCACCAAAGGCAACGAAGTTGAACTCAGATAAACGACCTTGAAGCACAAGATATTTCTGATTGTCGCCACCTTTGTGGCTTGGACACTGCTTTTCATACTGCAAAAACCGGTGTTCCTCCTCGTTTATGATGGAGGATTAACCGATTTGTGGCCCGTGGTGGGCCATGGCTTGCCGCTCGACCTGTCGATGGCCGGATACCTCACGGTGATTCCGGCCCTTGTGCTGTTGCTGAGCGACGTGCCGCTGGCCGTGTTTCGCCGACCGTCGGCCGACCGATGGTGGCGACTTGCGTTAGCCGCCTATTTCGGGGTGGCCTCGGTGGCCGTGGCCCTGAGCTTCGTGGCCAATATGGGATTGTATGGTTATTGGCGCTTTCCGCTCGATAGCACCCCTGTGTTTTTCCTCACCTCGTCGCCCGCCGACGCCTTGGCCAGCATCAGTTGGGGCCAAGGCTTGATGGCGCTGGTGGGCTTGGTGCTGGTCGTGGCCCTCATCAGCCTGGTGTTCCACCTGCTCTATCTTAAGGCCTTCCGACAGAAAGGTAAGCGTAAGGTGTGGCCTGTGGTGGTAGAACTGTTGCTGCTGGCATCCCTCTTCCTGCCCATCCGCGGTGGCGTTACGGTGTCGTCGATGAACACGGGCAAGGTGTATTTCTCCCACCACTCGGTGCTCAACCATGCCGCCGTGAACCCGCTCTTCTCGTTTATGGAGAGCATGAGTCACCAAGAAGACTTCGCCTCGCAATACCGTTTCATGGACGATGCGGTGGCCCATCGCATCGTGGCAGACTTGAACCGCCCCGTGGGATCCGCCAACCATACCCAAGTGCTGCGCTGCGAGCAGCCCGATGTGTATGTCGTCATTCTTGAGAGCTTCTCTGACACGGTGATGCATACCCTCGCAGAAGGCATGGATGGCCGTAAGTGGCCTGTCACGCCGAACCTTAATAAGCTTAGCGAAGAGGGCATCTTCTTCAGCAATTTCTATGCCAACAGTTTCCGCACCGACCGCGGCCTGTTGTCGATCCTCATGGGCTATCCCGCTCCGTCGGTGGTGAGCCTGATGAAATATCCCAAGAAAACCGCTGCCCTGCCGTCGATAGCGAGCCATTTGGCCAAGGCGGGCTATGGCTTGGAGTATTATTATGGTGGCGATGCCGACTTCACAAACATGCGCTCGTTCTTGGTGAACCAGGGGTTCTCGTCGATCATTTCTGATGTCGACTTCCCCGTTTCAGCCCGCCTCAGCAAGTGGGGTGTGCCCGACAACTTGCTGTTTCAGCGTGTGGAGAAGGAGTTGAAAGTGGAACGCCCGTCGCGGCCTATGATGCGTGTCATACAAACTTCGAGCTCCCACGAGCCTTTTGATGTGCCGCCTGGGTATATGCAAGACAAGACGCTCAATGCGTTTGCCTTTGTCGACAGTTATTTGGGCGATTTTGTGAAGAGTCTTCGCAAGACCGATCGCTGGGATCGTTCGCTCGTTGTCATTGTGCCCGATCACCTTGGCGCATGGCCTGAGGAGATTGATAATTTTAAGCCGTGGCGCTTCCATTGTCCTATGATTTGGACGGGTGGAGCCATCGAGAAGCCGATGGCTGTAGATACATACGCATCGCAGCAGGACATTGCCGCTACGTTGCTCGCACAGTTGGGCTTGCCCCACAACGACCTACTATTCAGCAAGGATATCTTCGATGCGTCGATACCCCATTACGCCTTCTTCCTGATGAACGATGGCATTGGATTCATCGACGCCGACAACACGATGATTTACGATAACAAACTGGGTCGTACGGTCATCGATGAGGGCCGACAAAAGGGTAAGAACCTCCAGCGGGGCAAGGCGCTTCTGCAAGTGTTGTTCGACGATATCGCCCGGCGCTGATCTTCATCGGCGCCATGCTCTATCCGCTATGTGCCCCGCCTCATGGGACGTGGGTGAGCAATGAACCATTCAAAACGTAACTATGACAGACTTGTTATTATCTACCGTCATTCAGACCCTTGTCGACTGGGACACGCAAATATTCCTGGCCATCAATGGTTTGCACAATGATTATTGGGACAATTTCATGCAGATGTTCAGCGGTCGGTTCATCTGGTTGCCGTTCTACCTGAGCATCGCCTATGTCATGTTTCGTTGTTTCCCGTGGCGAGTGAATGTTACTTGCCTCATTGTGTTGGCCTTGCTCATCACCATCAACGACCAGATGAGTGGTTCTCTCATACGCTCTTTCGTGGGACGCTTGCGCCCCGCCAACACCGATAATCCCATATCGCCCCTCGTGCATATCGTGGATGGCTATCGTGGTGGGCGCTATGGGTTCCCGTCGGCCCATTCGGCCAACTGTTGGGGATTGGCGTTCTTCATCTATTATGTGTTCCGACGCCACCTGCTCACCACCACGCTCATGGCGTGGGCCTTCATCACTTGTTGGTCGCGCATGTACTTGGGCGTTCATTATTTTGGCGACATCATTGTGGGCATGTTGGTGGGCGTGGTCACCGCCTCGCTGGTCTATTATGCTTTCCAGCGATCGCTCCACCGCATGACCGAGACCTATAAGCCCTACCAACCCGATGCGCCGCATATGTATATCCCGGTTATGGTGTGTTGGTTGGAGATTCTGTTGATGCTGATTCTGTCGTTTGGCTACAACGCGCATACCGACACGTTCTGATAAACGCTTGTTTTACCCGTCATGACCATCACTCCCATAGCCCATTTCCATTCACCGTTTGCCTCCAAGTTTGGCATTCCCAAGCAGAGCGGCTTGGCTCCCGACTTGCGTGGCACCATTGTCTTTGAGCCCGAATGGCGCAATGCCGATGCGTTGCGTGGCATCGAGGAGTTCGATTATCTCTGGCTGATTTGGGCCTTCTCGGCCAACCGCCACCAGGCCGTCAGTCCTGTGGTGCGCCCGCCGGTGTTGGGGGGCAATGTGCGCATGGGCGTGTTTGCCACGCGCTCACCGTTCCGCCCCAATCCGCTGGGGCTCTCTTCGGTGAAGCTCGACCATGTGGAGTGGGCCACGTCGAAAGGGCCGGTCATCCACGTCATGGGCGCCGATCTCATGGATGGCACTCCCATTTTCGACATCAAGCCGTATGTGGCTTATGCCGATTGCCATGAGGGTGTGCGGTCGGGCTTCGTCGACAGTCATCCCATGCAACGCCTCACGGTGGTCGTGCCTCCCGAGATGGAGGCTGCGTTGGGTGCCGACGCCACCGCCGTGTTGCGCCAGGTGCTGGCCCTCGACCCACGCCCCCATTATCAGAACGACGCCAACAAGACGTATGGCATGCCGTTTGAGGGCCGCGATGTGCGTTTCACGGTCCAGGGCAATGTGCTCACCGTGGTTGAGATCGTGTGAGCCGCATTGCACAATAGAAAGTCGTTTAGATGCGATGCGTTCTTTCGCCCATCCCCCTTAGGTGTCTTTTCTTCCCTAAGGTTTGAGGAAAGCCTTCACCTTATTGAGTGGAATGCCGAAGTTGAAGTTGTCGCTTACAGCCAACTTGGCGAAGTTTACCGCCACCAAACGGCCCTGGCTGTCGATGACAGGGCTACCGCTTGACCCCTGCACGGTGGGTATGCTGTAGAGCAAACGGTCGCCGTCGGGCAGTTGGGTCACCTTTCCGCTGGTCATCTGCACCTGTATGCCTTGCTTGGTGTTGGCCAATACCGGACCTGCGTTGTAGCCAATCATGTACAACTGTTGGTCGATTTGCAGAATCTCATCGTTGTGCGAGGAGAACAGGTCTTTCACCTTGGCCACCAGGCCCACGTCGGCCTTGCCGTCGGTATTGAACACGTATGCCCCTTCGGGTGTGGTCTTGTTCTTCAGTTGGATGAGCGCCAGGTCGGTGTCTTCCTTGCCCGACACCTTCGTCACCACACACGGGTTCTTGTCGAGCAAATCGCTGCTCGAGGTCACGTAAGTGTTGTTGTAAGCAATGCCCACCTCGCAAACCACCGCTATTTGCAACTCGTCTAACGACACATGGTCGTTCATCGACTCGCGCACATCGCGCAGTTGGTTGAACTGTTCCTCCAGTTCGCCCTGTTGGGTGGTAATGGCTTGCAGTTTCTCCTCGTCCTGATAGGCGTTTCCGTAGAAGTCGAAGCTCACACAGTCGCTCTTCTGGTTCTCCAGCGTGCGGTACTGATCGGCCAACTCTTCCATTTGGGCGCCGAAATAAGCCTTGAGGGATGCCACCAAACTGTTGTAGCTCTCTTTCACGGCTTTCTTGTCGATGGCGGGCTGGGCCACATGGCGGTTGGTCATGATGGTGCCCTGTTTGTCGATGAAGAAGCCCGTGCCACTAAGTGTTTGGCGCTTGCCCTTGATGTCGTCGTAGTCCGCCGACAGGTTCTCAAGGCTTCCGTCGTCGTCTATTCCTGTGAAATACAGGGTGTTGCCGTTGGGCAGCTTCATGGTGTAGTAATACTCGTTGAGGATCAATACGACCCCCGACTTGTCCTCGTCGAACAGGTCTTGTGGGGTGCGCTCGCTGCAACTCACCAATGCGAGGAGCGTGGTAATGAGGAGAATTGCTTTTTTCATGGTATTATTTCTCCTATTTGGGTTTAATGACTGATTGGGGTTGAAGAAATGAGCAAGCGGTCGTGTCATCAAGATGAAGGCCAGATGCCGGATGTTGTTTTATGGTTTGATTACACCAAAGGCTCGCAGAGGGTGGCTATGCGCTCCAGGCCTTCTTGGTCGATGGTGTCGAAGGAGTTGAGCTGCTCACTGTCCACGTCGATGACGCCCACCACGTTGCCGTTGCGCAGGATGGGCACCACGATCTCCGAGTGGGAGCGTGAGGAACAGGCGATGTGCCCGGGAAATTGCTCTACATCGGGCACAATGAGTGTCTGGGCCTGTGCCCACGACGTGCCGCATACGCCGCGTCCCTTGCCAATGGTGTAGCATGCCACGGGACCTTGGAACGGTCCCAGTTGCAGTTGGTCGTCTTTCACGAGATAGAATCCCACCCAGAAGTAATAGGGGAAGGCCTCTTTGAGCAGGGCCGTGATGTTGGCAAGTGCTCCCACATGGTTGGTTACGCCGTCCACCAGGCATTGGGCTTGGGCCACCACGGTGTCGTATGTCCTCTTTTTGTCGTCCATGATGATATGGGGTTTTTATGGGTTTTAATTGTTGTTGGGTTGCGTTTGCTCTTCTGTCGCCTCGGTGTCGCTCTCGATGAACATCGATTCGTCCATCTCGTCGAGCGTCTTTTTCTTCTTGTTCTCCTTGGCGCCCGCCATCAGCAACTTCTTGGCGGCGGTGATGATGCTGGGCCCATTGTCGGCCGTGGTGATTTTCAGCTTGGTCATCTTTTTGAGGGTGTCGTTCATGCTCGACTCCACATCCATGAAGCGCATGCCGAAATCCTGCACGCGGTCGATGATGGTGTTGGCCGCATCGATCATCGTTTGCTGGTTTTTCAATTGTCGCACCTGGGTCCACATCATCTCCAGTACGCGCAGGTTCATATACATGGTCTGTGGGCCGAGAATGAGCACGCCCTGGTCGTAAGCCTCGCGCCACAGCGAACCGTCGTTGAGCAGGGCCAGGTTGAGCGCGCCCTCAATGGGCACATACATGATGGCGAAGTTCAGGCGGTTGTAGCCGCTGGGCAGATACTTGGTGTATTCTTTCTTCGCCAGGCGCTTCACCTGCGCCCTGACGCTGGCTATGTGGGCCTTGAGATAGTCGGTTTTCTCCACGCTGCCGTCCTCGGCGTTCATGTAGCGCTCATAGTCGGTGAGCGACATCTTCGAGTCGACTACCACGTGACGGTTGTTGGGGAAATGCAAGATGAAGTCGGGAATGAGGCCCTTGCCGTCGTCGCCCTTGGCCGAGCGTCCCACCTTGTCGCGCAGCGTCTCCTGCGTGTCAAACTGTTCGCCCTCCTTGAGGTCCATGTCCTCGAGCAACTGTTTGAGCTTCAGCTCACCGAAGTTGCCTTGCACCTTCACCTCGCCCGTCAGGGCGCGTGTCAGGCGGTCGGCCGTCTCGCCCAGTTCGGCGCTCTTCTGCATGTTGATCTTGATGGTCTCGTCGAGACGGGTCAGCGCCTCGCTCTGCTGGCTCTTCGAGAGGTTGAAAGCCTCCTGCATCTCCTTCAGGCTTTGTTGCAGCGGGTCGATGATCTTCGACACCTGCTCCTTGTTGCGCTCGCCCAACTCGTCTTGGCGTCGTTTCAGCACCTCCTCGGAGGTGGTTTGCATCTGCTCGCGGATGAGTTTCATCTGGCTGTCAACCTGCTCCTTGTTCATCAGGCGCAGCGCCTCTATCTGTTTCTCCGTGCCGTCCTTGGTCTGTGCCAACTGCTTCTCGTAGGCGTCCTTGAGCTCCGCCAGTTGTTTGTCGTAACCCTCGCGCAAGTCGTTGTGGCGTCGTTGCTGCTCCTCACGCTCGCTCTTGAGGGTGGCGTCGGCCTCTTCCTTTTGAGAGCGTAAGCGCTGCTCGTAGTCGTCTTTCTGTGAGGTGAGCTGTTCGCGGAAGCTGTCGGCGTGTGCCTTTTGCACATCGCGCTCGGCCGTCAGGTTACGGATGGTTTCTTGCTGTGCGGACAACGTCTGTTCCTGCTGCTTCATCTTTTGGTCCTGATTGGCCAGTTGGGAGCGCAGGTTGTCGAGCAGCACGGTGTTGTCGCCCTGCTGACCACTCTTCCCACGGGTTCCAAGGATGAAACCCACAGCGACCATGAGGATGGCCGCCACAATGCTGATGATGATAGTTGTAGTCATTTCGTTACAAAAATACACATTATTGTTGAATGTGACGAGCCTCCAGGGCAAGTTTTTTGGCTTCGACTTAAAATAATCGGTTGTAGCGATACGTTATTATAAAAATGATTTGTAGCGTGAAGCACTATTCTGTTTCCTCCTTCCAACCCTCACGACCTGCTGGACAACGGTCGGTGGTGGGACTTGCCGCACAGCCGATGGAGCGTGTGCGGGTGGGCTTTGTGGGCTTGGGCCAACGTGGACGCGAGGCCGTGATGCGTTGGTGTCACTTGGAACGCACCGACATTGTGGCCGTGTGCGACCTGTCGGCCGATAGCGTGGCCGATGTGCAGCACCTGTTGCGCGACAATGGGCGACCCGCTGCGCACGCCTTCTCGTCGGCGGAGCAACTGTGCGACATGCCCAACCTTGACCTCGTATATGTGTGTACCGATTGGGCCAGCCATTTCTCCATGGCTTGTTGTGCCTTGGAGCACGGTCATCATGTGGCGGTGGAGGTGCCGGCGGTGATGACCATCCGCGAGGCGTGGCAGTTGGTGGATTTGGCCGAACGCCAGCAGCTCCATTGCATGATGCTCGAGAACTGTTGCTACGACTATTTTGAACTGGCCACGGCGGCCATGGCGCAACGCGGCCTATTGGGCGAGGTGGTGCATGGTGAGGGTGGTTATTGCCACAACCTGGGCGACCGGTGGGAGCCTTGGCGACTGCGTTACAACGCTGTTCACCGGGGCGACGTTTATCCCACCCATGGGCTGGGGCCTGTGTGCCTGGCCATGGGCGTGCATCGTGGCGACACGCTACGTACTTTGGTGAGCATGGACACCACACCGTCGCCCGCCGTATGTCAGCACCACGCCAGCATCGTGACTGATGAGGCGGGATCAGCATCGACCGCGCCCAACGGCTTTGCCAATGGCGCTGTAACTACCACGCTGATGCGCACCGCCTTGGGGCGCACCCTACTGCTTAGCCACGATGTGCAGACACCGCGACCCTATAGTCGTGGCTACCGACTGGTGGGAACGAAGGGTTATGCTGATAAGTACCCTGTGGAGCAACTTTGGGTAGGAGAGAAGGAGGTGAGACGCGATGAGGTGGAAGCTATGATCGAGCGTTTTCTGCCCGACGACATTCGCAGCTTGCGCCACACGGCTGAGCAATACGACAACCGCGGCGGTATATCCTACATCATGGATTATCGTCTCGTAGACTGCCTGGTCAAGGGCCGACCGCTAGACATGGATGTGTACGACTTGGCCGAATGGTGCGCCGTGGTTGAGCTCTCGGAGCTGTCGATCAGCCAAGGGTCGGTACCTGTAGCCGTTCCCGACTTCTGCCGCAAGTAATAAATGAGGGGCATTCCCATATTAGGAATGTCCCTAAATCTTAACCTTACTCGTCCGCAACCACATTGCGGTATTCAGCGGGAGTCATGCCAAACTTCTTGGAGAACAGGCGATAGAAGGTTTGGCGGATGGGAACGCCACACTCGTTGGCGATGGCCTCGATGGTGTAGTTCGACTTGTCCTTCAGCAACTTGGCGGCATGCTCCATGCGCAGGTCGTTGATGAAGTTGGTGAACGACTGGTCGGAGAACCTTGCAAACAGTTCGTTGAAATGGCTGGTGGAAATGCCCATCTCCTTCGCCACATCCGAGCGCTCCAACTTAGGTTGGAGGAACAGGCCCCTGTCTATAACCATTTTCTTCATCCTCAGGAACTCGTCGTACTGCTGTTGCTTGTCGTCGTTGGCTTCGAGGGTCTTGCGATTGTTTTTCGCGTTGTTGGCTTCGTCGGCCGCCAAGTGCTCCATGAGCTGCTTCTTGTATAGCAGCAGTTCGTTGACGAGCGTGGAGGCCGCTTGGTTCTTGGCCTTCAGCTTCTTGTTGATGCGGAAGCCGATAATCATCAGGCCGATGCAAATCACGAGCAGGGCGCCAATGACGATGTTGGCGATGTGGTTGATTTTCAGAAGGGTGTCTTGTCGCTCAATGTATTTCTTAAGCATCTTCTTGCCCAGTTGCTCCGACACCCTGAGCGCGTTTTGGGCCTTGATGCGCCTGTTGAGCGAGTCGTTGAGGTCGTAGGCGCGTATGCCCGTCTCCAGGCTTTCCTTGTAGCGGCCCATCGCCTGCAATGTCTTGGCTTTGTTGGCCAAGATGTTATGGATATAGTTGTAGTCGATGGTGTCCTTGCCGCTACGGGTCCACACGCTTTCCATCTCGTTCACTTTGCTCAGGGCCTCGTTGTAATGCTTGGTCAGCATGAGGTAGGGCACAACAAACGTGGCGCCCTCGGGCGTGTTGGCGGCGCGCGTCACGATGAGCTTGTCGTAGAGGGCGCTGCCCTGGGCGTGGTTGCCCGTCTCCTCGTAGCCGATGGCGTAGATGGAGTAAAAGGTGGCGTTGGCCAGGTCGTTCACGCCGCTGATGCCCTCAGGCAGGGTGTTCAGCTTCTTCAGCGTGCCCTCATATTCGGTCTTCATCTGGAAGAGTTCCTTGTATTGTTTCATCTCCAGGTAGGCGTTGGCCTTCAGCGCGTTGCTGGTGGTCAGCGCGTAATAGAGGTTCCATTTGGGCGACTTCTTCACTTCGCCCTTGAAGATGATGATGCTTCGGTCGAAGCAGTTGATGGCATGGCCCACATTGCCTATCTCGCTGTGACACTGGCCCATCGTGGTGAGCACCTGGCCCACGAGCTGGCGGTTGTCGTATTTGTAGCCGGTAGTGATGGCGCGGTCGGCCATGTTGAGGCACTTGGCGTAGTTGCCGCAGTTGTAATATTCCAGCGCGGCCATGTACAGCAGGCTCATCAGCTGCTCAGGGCGGTTGTTGATGTCCGAGTCGTTGAGCGCGGCCTCGGCGTAAAAAATGGCTTTCTTGTAGTCGAGCGTCGAGTTGTAATACACCATGCTCCTGAGGATGTTGATGTCGATGGGCGACATCAACTTATGTTCTTCGGCGTGCTGCAACACCTGCAACGCCTTCTTAGGCTGTGTGACGCTGATTTTTCTTAACGTATTCGTCTGTGTGGCTCTCTGCGATGCGTCCTTGCTCGTGCAAGCGACCATGACCGATAGTAAGGCCATGAGAAAGAGAGCGATCTTAATAGGTAGTTTCATAAGCTACTCCTTTCTTATTAGGTTGTGCCTACCGCATGGGTGCGGCTACTGCCATTTCATAGTAATGGTGCAAACGAATTTCTTGGTTTTCTGATTTCCCCCAGTCCGTATGCTAACTGTCTGTTTGCAAAGATAGCGCATTTTTGTAACAAAACAAGGGGATGTAACACTTTTTTTTCATCGAAAATGTTACAAAACGATGATTTCTTGCCTATTGTCTCATTTATGGGAAATGTTACAAAAGGTGGATTTCTTACAACGTCAGTCTGTAATCTGCTGTGTTTAAGTGGGTTCCGTCTTTTGAGGTTTGTAACATTTTCGCATGGGGCCTTCCTGGGCGATCTTTGCGGTGTCACATTTTCAATTATGTAGGAATGAAACTGTAGCATTGCGAAATGCTACAAAAATGCGACTTTCAAATGTTACAATGTAACACTCCAGATGTTACATCTATGAAAGAAATTGTAAGGCTCTTGATGATTTTTTGCGCTATCTTTGTAACGACAAAATTCGGGGAGGCACGCGGCGACCCAACCGTGAAACCATAACCGAAACGCCTCATAGCCGTAAAACAGAAAACAAGGCGTAGATGAAATGCAAAGGTCGACACCTATTATATAATGTTTAACCTCTTGATCAGTTGGTCGAGGCTGCGCTCAAGAACAATATTCGATTGCTATATGGAAAAGTTAAAATTATTGATTTCAAGTTGCCGGGGCATGATCAGATGCGCCGCAACTGCAGTTCTGTTGACGGTGGGAATGGCGGCAGCCGCCCAGACAGTCAGCATCAGCCCGAAGACGGGTAATGTCATTTCGGCTGCAAGTTATAGTGGTGAGTCCCACCTCCGTGATTTTGGTGGAGTTTGGGTCCACAACCAGTTGCCCATGACGCTTGTTACCTCGGACAAGAGTGATTTGATGGAAAGCGGTATGATGAAGGAGCATGCCAACAATGTTGGCGTAGTTGATGGTTGCTTGGTGTTTGCGTCAGGTGAATCTGCTTCGATCGTTAACCACATGTCCTTGTCGTTGCCCAAGGGTTATCGCTTCACGAGCTATAAGATAGTTATGGATTATGTAAAGGATAGTAAGGCTACTACGTTTAAGGAAATGGACGGTACTTTCACTAAGGAGAAACAGAAAGTTGTCGTAGGAAAGAATGCTACCAATGTCTCTATGCAGCGTACTTCCCTGAACAACACTGATATGGGTAACATCCTTTATTTCTATCAGGAACACACAGACGGTATGGCACGCGTGAAGGTAACGTCTTTCGTTGTCACCTTCGAGTGTACCGAAAAGTTCAACGAGTCGCTTCACGCTGGCGTGACAGATCTTGCTAATCCGGTGAGTTGCATAGCATTGCCGTTCCAAACCCACCGTACGGACCTCGGTGAGATTGAGGAAACAACAAAACCAGGATACACATCTTATAAGTACAATTACCAAAACGTAAAAGACCTTTCGGCTGACTTCCTGTTGTACGATCAGGCTGGTGTCGTTGGTGGAAAGGCAGTAGCTGGTACGGCAGGTGATGGTGCTATTTCTTCAGTTTATTATAACGGACAACTTACCTTCGTAGGTCTGAAGAACAACACCTATTGGTTGGAGACGCCAACCGATGCGATCACGCAAAATGGCACACGCACTCCTGTGGGTTATCGCATCGTGGGAGCACGTTTGTTGTATGCAAACAATGCCCATAGCATAGGTTTCCAAAAAGGCGATAACATCTACATCACGGATGGTAATGGTAAATACATGAACTATCAGCTGAAGTTCACTACCACTAAAGTGCAGTGGACTTACGATGTGGATGGTAAGGTGTCGACGAGGAGCGGAAACAAAACGTATTACCTGCGTCATTACACGGGTTCTATTTTTAATCCAACGGTTTCTTTGAAGACAACGACGAACAGAAGCGAAGCTTCCGTTTATAACACCAAGGGTTTGAACCTCTTCTATGGAAGCGTTGAAAATGCTTACATCATTTCGTATAATGCCTCAGGCAAAGCGGTGTATGATGAAGATCCTAAGAACAATGCGGTGGTTGTCAACGCCAACCCGACACCGGAAACATCCACGGGATTCACCATCAAGCTGTATGACAAGACCGGTGAGGCTGTGGCGCAACAAGCAAAAGTGGACGCTAACCATGTGGAGGGCGACCTCGTCTTAGAGAAGATCAACAACGACGCCATCAAACTGCAGATTGAGGGTCTGGAAGATGGACAGAAGGCGTTCGTCTGCTTCCAGGTGCAGCTCGAGGCGCTCAATCCTTACATCGACAAGATGGACATTACGTGCACGCAGCCCTCGGGTGAGCAGGCACTGAAGAAACAGTATCTTGCCGACGACTTCACCATTGGCACTGATGGTAAGGTGGACTTCGGCGTGCCGTCAAACTTTGGCACAACAGGTCTGAAGTTTGCGTTCGACGGATTGCACTCCAAGAGTGCTGACGAGACCTATCCTGCAGGACAGGTGGGTAAGTATTCGCGCTATCATTTCGTAAAGTCTGATTATTACGAGTTCATTGGTGAGAACCTGCAGGCACATCGCAGCGAGGCTGCCAATTACGACTATACCAAGAAGGTGAGAGTGGATGTGGCTGGCGACAAGGCCTTCTACTGCAACAACTCTGATAAGTTTAAGGCAGGCACAACAGGTTCGGGCACCTTCTATTATGAGGAGTACCGTTACTCGAACGACGCATACAACACCCAGGGCGGACAGTGGAAGGAGATGGTTGCCAACAGTGGCGACAACTATGTGAAGCGTTACATCGTGGTTTGCGACGAGACGCGTTACAACATCGCACCCACCACCACACCGCGCCATGCCTTCTACGCCTACTATTCAACCGACCTCAAACTGACCACCGTCGACTACAAGCCTGAAATCACTTACACCAAGGTCTACGACGACGCGGTCATTCCTACAGGTCCCGACAAGAACTATTACGTGGGCGCTACCCTCCGACTGAGGGATAAGGCTGGTTCATTGCTCCCCGAGGGAACGGGTTATGCTTACACCAAGCAGATTATCGACCAGATCAACACCGACATCGCAGCGCATAAGACCAACGCACCGGTCGACGCCAACCATATCCTCTACTTCGACGCCAGCAAGGTCAATTCATTGCTCTTCAGTAGCAACAATGCGGCGTGGGGTCAGCTCGAGGACCTGAAGAGTAAGCTCGGTATGAACGCACTGATCTTCTTGCCTACGGGTGTTACCGACAACCACGACAACGTGGCCTCGAAGTCGCTCTCTGGCGACGACTTCATCGCTGAGAACAACATCGTGCTTGAGGACCAGTGGCCCTTCTTCTCACCCTACGACATCCGTATCAACGCAGCCAACGAGGTGAGCTACAAGCGATTCGTGGCGCATAACAACGACACAAAGAAGTGGGTGTCAATCGTGCTGCCGTTCACCGTGGCTGTCAACACCGAGACCGGTCAGTACACCAATGAGGACGACAAGTGCGACTTCACCTTCTACCAGATGAACGCCACCAATGCCTTCAGCAAGCCTAACTCAAGCGGTGAGCTGATCTTCACCGATATCGACGGTCACTTCTCACCCTACGCGGGAGTGTCGACAACCCAACCGAACGACGCCTACATAGTGCGCATCGACAGGGCTGAGATGACGGAGAAGGAAGCGAAGCTGATGTTTATCCTGCGTCAGCGGGGTTCTACCATCGTGAAGACGCCTGTGGGTCGTACCATCCAGGGGGCTGCCTCTTCAGGAACTGTCGATGGCCAGAACATGGACCTCACACCGCAGGCCACCTTCTCTGGTGCCGAGGTCGATAGGACGCAGGGCATCTTCTACTTCAACAAGGATAAGTTTGTGTCATCATGGGCACTCGAGATGTCCAACACGGTCAAGGTGCTGCCGTTCCGCTCTTACTACGATTGCACGGGCACGGGCACACGCAACATCCGTTACATCAACATCTCGCTCGAGCCTAACAATGACCCGACCGACATCCAAGAGGTGACAAGCAAGGCCACTAACGCGGGATTCGTGTTCTCTGCTCAGGCAGGACAACTCACCGTCAAGGCTACCAAGGATCTGCGCGTCAATGTGCGCAACGTCAGCGGTCAGACCATCGATGTGAAGGCCCTCAAGGCTGGCGAGTCCCACTCTGTGAAGCTGCCAAGCGGCATCTATGTGGTGAATGGAACAAAGGTGATGGTTCGATAACAACGAACCGGTACCCTGATTACTAACGATTTAACACCGAGCATTATGAAAATGAAGAAATATATTAGCCCCACCACAGAGGTGGTGAATGTGCAGGCGAGGTGCTCCATGCTGTCAGCATCTGTTACCGATTGGGCTGATGCCAAGCCCAACAACCCAAGCCATAACCTGTGGGCAGATGAGGAGGAGTACAGTGCGCCTCAAGAGAAGAGCACCAACTGGGCCGGATACCAAAAAGACATGAGTCTGTGGTAATCGCTTCCCTTCAACCCATTTCGGTCTTATGACCGATTTGGGTTGAATAGGCCAAAATCATATAGCACCCCATGGTTTTGGGGTGAATACCGTTGGGGTGGAAGCCTTTAGGCAACCAACTATCGGCAAATTCCTTCAGGAACCGCCACCTGGCGATACTTTTCGGAAGGCGCCCTTAGGCAAATACCTCTCAGTACACGCCTAAAGGAACCCACCTCTGGTAACGCACCTCAATTCCATGGAAGGCCTTTCAACGACGAATGGCCATCGGCTTATGATAGGCCCTTTGTCTATGCACTCCCCAGGCTGCGTGAAGATTTGATCGAAGCACTCCCCAACTGCGAGAGTCATTGGTTTTGCAATCCCCAAGCAACGAGAAGAGTTGCCCTGATTAGTTTCTGATAATATGCGCCCTCCCCATCGATAATAAGATAGGGGAGGGCGCTTTGGTTTTTCTCCTTCCCTTTTCCTGCTTTCGTCTTTTGGTGTTCAGCGCATAAAGAGGTCCTCTTTCATCCGGTTGTTTCTGACTTACGGTTGCCAGTGAATGTTGGGATGGAAGTCCGCGCATCATGCTTTGTTATGCTTTTTGGTTAAAAAGTTGTGTCGTGTTTTTGTGCAAACCAGCGAGCGAAAATCCTTTTTTTTCGCGATCGCGGCTGGCCAAACGGAGCTGCGCGTTGCGATAGGCCATGTATCGCGTTGCGAAAGATGCCCATCCTCGTCTCGATCGGGCGTCTTTCGTCGTGCGGTTAGGCACGTTCCGGGGTGCGAAACATGCCTAGCCGCAACGTGTAACGTGGAATGTAGGGGATTGAAGGTGCGCTTGCTGATGTAAGGCGTTGAATAGTAGGTGGTTATGTAAATGCGCTGAGATTCGCGCGTTTGCGCCAAACATCCTTGCTGTTGAAAACAAACGTGTAGTTTTGGGGGAGGTGTGTCGCAATCTTTCGCTGGCGTTCGCAGAGGTGCGTCCTCCTTCCATCCTCCTTCCATCCTCTTTTGGGTTGCTTTTGATCCTCCTTCCATCTTCCTTTCATCCTCCTTTGGCTTGCTTTTGATCATCCTTCCGTCTTCCTTTCATCCTCCTTTGGCTTGCTTTTGATTATCCTTTCGGCCTTTTCTCTCTTTCTTTTTCCTTTTGCACGCTCTTTTTTTCTCCTTTTCATCCTTCCCGTTCCCTTTGGGCGCATATTTGCACCCACCCGTTAGTGATCCTCCTTTCTTCCTTTTCTCTCCTTTTCTCTCTTTCTTTTTCCTTTTGCACGCTCTTTCTTCTCCTTTTCGTCCTTCCCGTTCCCTTTGGGCGCATATTTGCGCCCACCCGTAAGTGATCCTCCTTTCATCTTTTTCTCTCCTTTTCTCTCTTTCTTTTTCCTTTTGCACGCTCTTTTTTCTCCTTTTCGTCCTTCCCGTTCCCTTTGGGCGCATATTTGCGCCCACCCGTAAGTGATCCTCCTTTCATCTTTTTCTCTCCTTTTCTCTCTTTCTTTTTCCTTTTGCACGCTCTTTTTTCTCCTTTTCGTCCTTCCCGTTCCCTTTGGGCGCATATTTGCGCCCACCCGTAAGTGATCCTCCTTTCATCTTTTTCTCTCCTTTTCTCTCTTTCTTTTTCCTTTTGCACGCTCTTTTTTCTCCTTTTCGTCCTTCCCGTTCCCTTTGGGCGCATATTTGCGCCCACCCGTTAGCCTGCGCTCCGCCGCCCCTTTGTCAGCGCCCAGCCCCCAAGCCCCTCTAATAAAATAAGGTTTACCGCCCTCGCTCGCCTCTCTTTTGTCAAACAATCCGAAAACTTCGCGTAAAATCCTCATTTTTTTCTGCAAAAGTTTGGAGGGAATCCAAAAAAGCTATACCTTTGCACTCGCTTTTCAGGAACACCGCCACGGTGACACACTGAGAGGCACGAAAGAAAGAGTTCTTTGAACAGATTTACATAACAGAGAAGTAGTACAAGAAGCGAGCGCCAAGGGTTATTCCTGAGGCGCTTGGGTAAAAAACGAACCGATCAATTCGGCCTCCCCTGTGGAGGCAGTACGAAAGATTTGGATAATCGTCCCGAGACAGACAAACAAGGACACGCCCTCCGGCCTCGGCCGTTGGCGCCAATGTCCGCAAGATACTTTACAATGGAGAGTTTGATCCTGGCTCAGGATGAACGCTAGCTACAGGCTTA